>JAEEGL015395651.1_pt1 | contig 10044 bp, 12 predicted proteins | sample 9134231 | NCBI WGS metagenome assembly JAEEGL01 (sample SAMN16246548, study PRJNA631951) | gut metagenome | biome: gut microbiome; feature: rumen; material: fiber-attached | host: Bos | place: Iran: Karaj | collected 2018-10 | reverse complement strand
TTAAAGTGATATGAAATAATATGAGCCAATGAGCCGATTAACTTAGGTTAGTCGGCTTTTGTTTGTAAAGGGGGATAATTATGCCTTTATTTAGAAGTTCTAAAGCAAGTAGTGGTGGCGGTGGAGCATCTGCTTTAGCTGATTTATCAGATGTTACTATATCAAGTCCATCTTCGGGGCAGGTGTTGACGTATGATGGAAATGGATGGGTAAATGGTGCAGGTGGTGGAAGTTCTGTAGCCATCATGACCCAAACATTAAGTGCAGGGGCTACATCTGTGACCTTTACAAACATTCCGACAACAGGAATGTATAGCGTGGATGTTTACACATCAATGGCAGGGCTTGACTATAATTCCATTGATGATTCTGTAAGTGGACAGCTTACAATTACTTATGATGCTCAATCGGTTGCTATTACAGTTACTTTAAGGATAGAGGGGTATTCAGAATGATACTGTATAGAAGCGTAAAAAAACAGAGTGGTGGAGAAGATTATTCGGCTACATATACTGCAAGTGTGGATGGAGTATTGCAAAAAGGTAGCTGTGCTAATATGTTTTATGGACAAGGAAGTTTTAACAAAAATGTAGTAATAGGGAATAATGTTTCTTCTACTGCGTATATGTTTCGTGGTTGTTCTGCATTAAATCAGAATATCGTTATCCCTAATGGCGTGGATAATTGTTATGGCATGTTTCAGCTTGCCAATTCGTTAGACCAAAATATTGCAATACCGAATAGTGTTACGAACTGTTCATACATGTTTCAGAATTGTTCTATTCTTAACCAAAATATACAGATACCAAATAGTGTTACGAAATGTTCATCTATGTTTAGTGGATGTTCTACCCTTAATCAAAGCATACAGATACCAAATAGTGTTACGGGTTGTCAAAGTATGTTTTTAAGCTGTACTAACCTTAACCAAAATATACAGATACCAAATAGTGTTACGAACTGTACATCTATGTTTCAGAATTGTTCTACTCTTAACCAAAACATACAGATACCAAATAGTGCCACAAATTGTGCATATATGTTTAGAAATTGTACATCATATAACAGCCCAATAACAATTCATTCAAATTGTATAGATGTGAATTCCATGTTGGGAAATTGCGCAAGTTTTAATGCGCCTTTTGTAATTGAGAATAGAAGTACATACTTAAATATGGCGTGGTTTTTTAATAATATTCCTTTTAATCAAGACATAACTTTAAATGTGGAATGCATAGATATGAGATTTATTCTTGCAAATAAGACATTTGGGAAAAATATATATATAAAAGGAACTAATAACGCAAATGCACAGTATGTTAGTGGTATGTTACATAATTCAAATAATGCTGTGCGAAAAAATTTATATTTTAATAAGTATATGAATAATATTTTTAATCAAACACGAATAAATTGCATTGTAGGAAATGGAACTGTCCCTGCTTCTAATTTTGTAACATGGACAACAATGACAAATGGCTTTTATAACACAGCATATAATGTTTATTGCTATTATAATTATAGTGGCTAAAAGAAAGGAGAAACATGAGAATTACAGTAGGCATTCCCGCATATAAGGCAACGGGACATATTTGTGATTGTTTGGCATCAATCGCAATTCAGAGTATTAAATCTGAAATAACAGTAATCATTGCATCGGATAATCCCGATGATGATTATGAATTTACAAAACAGAGATTCCCCGACTTGGAGATAGATATACTTCCATGCGAGGAAAATACAGGTGCAGGATTAGCAAGGCAAAGATGTGTTGATGCCTGTAAGACAGATTGGATAACATTCATAGATGCAGATGATGTTTTCTTTTCTCCGTTTTCCCTTGAACAGCTTGTAAGAGGAATACAACCAAATGTAATACAGGTACAAGGGGCATTTATGCAGGAAGTAGAGAATAACCCGCAAGGTATTAGAGGTGTCCCAAGAAATGATGCCACTCACCCTTGGGTATTCGGAAGGTTGACCAATGTTCCATTTCTTAGACAGAATGATATAAGATTCTCAAGTCTTCGTGCCATTAACAAATCGGTGGCTTAATCCCGCAAGGGGTTATGAAAAATCTATTTAATTTCGGGAACACCCTAACGTAAAGACGAGGGCAATCCGAAGCCAAGACGAATACGATATATATGATAACCGTTGGAAAGGATGCTGATGGTTGGAATATATAAAATAACAAACAACCTTGATAATAGAGTCTATATTGGTAGAAGCATTGATGTAGAAAAGAGAATTGCAAAACATTTTAATTATAAAATAACGGATATACATGGAGAATTAGACCGTGATATAAGAGTTCTAGGCAAAGAAAACTTTTCATGGGAAATACTAAGAGAATGCAACGAAAGTGAAATGGATGATTTTGAAGCTATCTTCATTGGAGTGTATGATTCCTGTAATCCATTAAAAGGTTATAATAAAAAATCGTATGCAACTACTACTACAAACGGAAATGAAAAACCTATTATAGATTTAGACACTTTAGAAGTGTATAAAAGCACAGGTGATTGTGCGAGAAAATTAGGAATAAGTCAAGGTGATATAACAAGAGTCTGTAACCGTTTATCGGGAACGATAAATAAAAAGCGTTTTATGTATCTTAATGAATATGAAACAAAAGGAATTGTTGAGTATATTCCTTTAGAACATGGTTCAAAGAAGAAACAAGTTAAATGCTTAGAAAATGGCGTTATATATGAAAGCGCACATGAAGCAGGAAGACAATTAAATCTAAATTTTAGATTGATTTCTTCTGTTTGTAACGGAAAAAGAAAAACTACAGGCGGTTATCATTTTCAGTATTTATAATACGTATTCGTAAGGTTCAACGACTATCCCGCAAGGGAGTAGCTCTAAGCAGAGCGAAATGGTAGACAACCCTAGTGGTTGGTGATATAGTCTGCTCTTTATGGAAACATAAAGCAGTTCATGAGAGAACGCATACAGAGTAGCGAACTGTATGGAACATTAAGGGGAAGATGGAGAGTGGATGTGGAAGATAAGCATGACAATAGAAGGTTCACCGCTTATCCGAAATATAATCAATGATACTGTTTATCTTTGGCGAACAGGTTCAGAACATTCCATTACAAGGATAGGCATGGAAGATGATGGAATTCCACAGTACAACTTTGATTTATGTCAAATAGGGGCTACTATAGCTTCAATAAGAGCATCTAAGTTCTGTAGAGAAAGAAATCCATTTAACGGTGGAATAGATAGGTTTGTAACAGAAATGATGGTAGGACACTATTTCACCTACGTTACCTGTAAAGCAAAGAAGCCTATCTTTACAGAACAAAATTTCTTTAATGCAAAGAGATTTTATCACGAATGCTATAAGGATATTGAAAACAGGATAAGCGATAAGGTTTTATCCGATATCTATACGGTGCAGAGAGGACAGCATTCGGAAGAACTTTTAGGAATCATCCCCGATATCTCATTTTTTGAGTTCATGGATAAAATAAAGAATGAAGAATATGGTGGAGAAGAAGAACTGAAAGAGATACGTTCTAAACTTCCTGCAAAGGTTATTGAAAATGATATAAAGACGGGAGTTGCTATATTTTAAGTAGAATGATATGGTAAACCACGATATAATATTGGCGAGAGCCAATGAGCCGATTATCGAAAGATAGTCGGCTTTTTTCTTATATGGGGGAACGTAAAAATGGATTGGGTTCAATTAGGATTTACATTTGCAGGAATAGTCGTAGGAAGTGGCATCATACAGTTCCTTATCACACGTAAAGATAAGAAGGATGAAGATGCTAAGAAAGACCATGAAGGAGAAATAAAGAAAGAACTGAAAGACCATCTTACGGCTGTAAATGATAAGTGGAAAGTGGATTATTGTGACAAAAACGCTAAAGCTATATCGGAGCTTGTGGTGGAAGTAAGAGAGGGACTTGCTCAAAGAGAAGCAAAGGGCAAAGAACGATATGACGAACACCATGAAACGATAGCTAAAATGAACGAACAGCATCAAAAGAACTTTGAAGCCTTATTTCAGACTATTGAACAGCTTAAAGCTAATGATACAAAGATTACAGAGAGCTTGGGGAAGATGGCAGAAAAGCAGGATGATATGGCGAATGGCATCATGGGTCTATCACATGACAAGCTGATTTACACTACCGACAGGATTACGGAGAGAGGTGCTATTACCCTTAAGGAAAAAGCTACATTGACAAGTATCTATGAGCCATACGTAGCACTTCATGGTAATGGAGATGCAAAGGCAGGATATAACCACGTTATGACACTCCCTGTTGTTTCGGATGAAGAAGCAAAGAAAATGGACTTGGCTATGAAGAACAAACAAAGAGTGGGGTAGTTTATGGCTGAGAAAGTAAAGAAAGCACTTAAAAAGACAAATACCTTAGACAAGTATATGATATTGAGTTTTACGATAGTCATATTATATACCATTGCACATTCTGTAATCCTTGGATTAACGGGAAATGAATCGAATGTGCTGACTATATGTGTATTTGGCTTTTTTGCAGAGGAAATAGCCCTGTGTGCTTTCTTAAAGCGTACCAAATTGATAGATGTGTTTAAGGCAGTAAAGGGTCTTAAAAAGGACGAAGTAGATGAAAGTGATGATTTCCCTGTAGATGACGAGGTGCGATTATGGCTTTAATAACAATCAATGGAACTAGCATCCCTGTACCCAAAAGAGGAATGACCGAAACTATCTCCACTAACGTTGAAGATGGACGTAATGCTGTTGGCGAAATGGTCGGTGAAAGAATCGGTAGGGATATTTATAAGTTAGATAACCTTGAATGGGTGTGGCTCACAAAGGCGCAATGGTCTGCCATATTACAGCTTGTAAAGGGGTTTAAGTTTCAAGTAACTTTTCCCGATGCTGTAAATGGCGGGTATTGTACACATACTATGTACTGTGGTGATAGAAGTGCAGAACCATATTATATAAATGCCGAAGGAGATTTTACGTTCTATCGTTCATGCAAGATGAATCTGATTGACGTTGGATTAGGGGATGAACCGTGGTAAAGGGGTGAACTATGCAGTACACGACAGAGCAGTATAGAGAAGAAATGCGACTCCCATTAAGGGGCGCATCTTCTGTTTATGTTTATATTGGACTCATTAACAATGATGCTCAAAGAAGTGCGAAAATCACTTCTTCTTTTAGTGGAGATGAATCCCATCTGTATGATAATTCAGCTTCAACAGCAACGGTAACTTCTACGGAAAATGATGGAAGTATAACGTTTACATTTGGAGAATTTTACGAACTTAATATAGCAGGATTAACTATTGCATTTGGCAGTACCGTTCCTGCTAGTCTTACTGTAACAAACGGCACAAAGACCGAAACTTATGTGACAGGTGGCGAAACAGAAGTTAGGTTTGATGATGGATACACTAATTGTCACTATCTAAAGCTCACTCCCGATAGTGGGAAGTTATCTCTTAAATCAATCCAATTTGGAATAGGATTACAGTTCAGTAATAAGCAGTTAATGAACACTTCTAGGAATAATATTGTAAGTCATATTTCAAATGAAATACCAACTAAGACATTTTCTTTTACTGTAAGCAATGGACTTCGCTTGTTTAATAAGGACAATCCTTACGGGTATGCAGATTATTTTCAAGAAAAGCAGGAAGTAGTCTATGAGTATGGCAGAGAAATGTCTGATGGGTCAATATATAAAATCAAGGGTGGAAAAGTCTTACTAAAAACATGGTCTAGTGATGACTACAAGGCGCAGTTTTCATGTGTCGGATACCTTGATTACATGGGTGGTCAATACTATAAGGGTCAATATTATAAGGATGGTGTTTCAGCTTACACATTGGCACAGGCTGTTTTTGAAGATGCAGGTATAGATAATTACAAGATTGATTCTGCTTTACATGGAGAACTTATATATAATCCTATCCCTGTTTGTACCCATAGAGAAGCATTACAAATGATTGCGAATGCTTGTAGGTGTGTACTTTATGAAGATAGAGATGGAAATGTTTGTATATCTTTGGCAAGCAGACCTAGTTTTGTGGCTGATATTACTTTTACAGGGGCAACAACTTATTCTATCCCGTCTACATTAGTTGAAGATAATGCCATGAATAACTACGCAGATGCAGAAAGAGAATATGCGTATGCAGATGGGTCTTTACTGTTCTTGCCCGATAGTGGAGAACATTTGAATGTCGGTTTTGTTTCAAGCCAATTAGCAGATACAAATGGACAGTTTGCAAACAACCCAAGCATAGATGTGACTTTTAAATCGGAGTACCACATAAGAAGTCTGTATTTGACATTCGGAGTGGTAGTTCCTACTTCAATTACTGTTACGCTTTATCTGAATGAAGAAGTCGTACACACCGAAACTATAACATCTCTGACCTTGTGTACAGAATGTGACTATGACGGAATCATAGATGCTATGAAGATTGAGTTTAATGGAGCAGGGGCAAATCAGAGAATCCATTTAAACAATATTCAGATAAACGGATATATAGATTATGAGCTTACTTATCATGAATTAAAGTATACTCCTGTGGCTGTATCGTTAGAAAGGGTGTCTACAGTAAAGGCTCATGTATATAACTATGCGCCCGAAGAAATGGATGAAGGAACAAGTAAGAGTAGCTATGTGAGGACTTCTAAAACTGACAATACGGACGGTGGAAACACGTTCAATATTGTTACGGGAGAGAGTGAATACGGAGCAAGCATATCCACTATTCAAGCTGTAATAGGGGAGAACTTACAGATATTCGATTCACCGTATTACGACTATAAGATAAGCGGTGGAACTATCAAGGAGAGTGGAACGTACTATATTGTAATCGAATCTGATTCAGAGCAGGAAATAACCATCTACGCAAAACCTCTTACTGTTACGGATACTATTGTTACTGAGAAAGTACATGAGAAGGGCGTGGAAAGAGAATCAAGTAATCGTCTTATCGGTACACAGGCTATGGCTAAAAGACAGCTTACATGGCTAAAAGATTACTATGATGATGATTTGGAATATGACCTTACGTATCGTGGTGACCCTATTCTTGATGCAGATGATTTAATTTATCTTGAAAATCATTTTGTTGCTTATAACGAGATAAGGATAGAAAACGAATCTATCACAACAAGTCAAGGAATGGATTTCTCCTGTAAGTTAAAAGGAAGAAGGACTTGGTATCAAACAGATGCTACGTTGGCAAGGGCTATTGTAGGCAGAGTAAGGATAGGTGAAACTATCGGATAAGGAGGAAATTATGAGTTACATTAAGCATAATTGGGTGAATGGAGAAGTCTTGGTAGCTTCACTCATGAATCATATTGAGGATGAATTAGAAGAACTTGACCAAAATTCTAATGAGATGGCTACAGACGCAGATTGTGATGCATTATTTGATGATTTCTTAGAGGATTAAAAAATGTCACTTGAATGGATAACACCTAAGACTAATTGGGCTAAAACAGATATTTTTGCATATACGGATTATAACAGAATCCGAAATAATCTCCTGTATCTAAATGATTTACTGAACGAGAGATATCCCGAAACGGCGCAATCTCTTGATTTGGGAAATGCGTTGGCTTTTAGTTCAGACTATTCCCCATCTCAATTCAATGCATTTGAGGATGCTTTGGAGTCGTTTACCCGTGTTGGCTTAGATGCCAATATAGGCTCAAAAAAAACTTATAAGGGGAATGACCCTTTTATTGGTTATGGAGAATTGAATCGATTAGAGTCGTGTTGTTTAAGATGGTTTGATAAATTGGATGTGCCATATATTGAGCATGTATTGCCTTTTATTTTTGGAAATGCAGGACAAATCAGTTTAACGATTAGTAATAATAAAGTGAATATAAATTTTTTTGGAGGAAATCAGCAAAATAGAAGACATTACATATGGCATGAAACTGATAATACCTATGAGAATCTAGGAGATGATATTCCGTTTGATTTTTTTAGCGGACAAGCTGTAACCGAATTATTGTCAACGGAGCGTGTAAATGGAATATTGTTAATGGGCGGTGGAACATTGGGAACTCCTAATAACAATATTGTAACTTGGAATGGTTCAAGGTATATATCTTCAATGAGAACATTGCCATATGCTACACAAGCATTTAGCGTGGTTTTAGGAAATATATCGCTAGTATCAGCTATAAATCCGATATTCATTATGGGTGGAAGTGGAAACCATTATTCTACAGATAATATAAGAGCATTTTATATGGATGATAGGGGTGATATGTCATCATGGAGAAGATTGCCCGATTTACCATTTGATATGATTGACGGTCATGCTGTATTTGTAAATAGAACAATATACGCTATTACAGACAATGATAATAAATTATATGAATGGCAGAATCGCACGACTTGGGTTCAAAAGGCATTACTTCCACATAAAAATGTAGGTGGAAAGTTAGGTATAGTTGATAATTCAATATATTATTTCGGTGGGGATTCTTCTGATTTGAATTATTATAAGTTGAATAACAATAGTTTTGAAATTGTTTCACGACTCCCATATCCATTTCAATATGGTTCAATTTGTTATTGCGATAATCGTATTTTTATTGCAGGAGGAATTGATAATAACATTAAAAATAAAATGTATGAAATTGTGATTTTCTGAACAGGAGGGGCATATGTCTATCATTGATTTAAGTTTTTTTCAAAGATATCAAGGTAAATTAGACACCGCTATAAAGAATTATGTTAAATCAAAAAATCCAAATGAAAAGGGTAGTTCTATTCCTTCGGATGTTGATTTAAATACCATGAACACGGCAGGAGTCTACTATATCCAAGATGATACTGTAGCAGGTGCAATAATCAACCTCCCTTTAGCAGTATGTGGAAAAATCCTTGTATCAGATAATGGAAACAATGGAGTGGTTCAGTATTTCATTCCCAACCATAGCGCAAGGCTATTTCAGAGGAATTATTGGAGTAATTCTTGGACAGCATGGAAAGAATATGGTGAGAAGTCAATCCTGTTGTCACAGACATTAACGGCAGGAGAAACAAGCGTTACTTTTACTTCGTCTGAAATAACGGATACTGCCCTAATAGATGTATACACTTCTGTAGCAGGATTAGCATATCAATCCATGACAGGAAGTGTAGGAAGTGTAACAGTAACATACGAGGAACAGGCAAGTGATATTACTGTAACGTTAGAAATAAAGAAGCAATAATAGGGGGATAAAACATGCCTACTATCAATTCAAATGGGGAAACCATCAATGAAGTAATATTGAACGGGGATGTTATATTATCTACCCGTGGGAATACTGTAACTCCCGAAACTCTTGTTCAAGGTGAAACAGCACAAATGAATACAGGAGAATCCATTACAGGAGAACTTGACCCTGTTACTCATGGTGAGTTTGATGAATTAAAAAGAGAAGTCGAAGAATACCGTGAGGAACAGGAAACCATTGCAGAACAGGCGTATATGGTAACAGATGATGAAGCGGATATAAATGAAAATGATTTTATTCCCTTCAATGATGTATCGGATGGAAACAAGCCAAAAAAGAAATTTGCATTTACGTCTTTGATTGAAAAATTAAAGAGTTTTTTTGCTACGAAAAGTGGCGATAACATTGATGATGTAGATGCTTTCAGAGAGAATATTCATACATTAGAATGGCTTGGTACTGATATCCCTAATAATTCAGATATGAACACATATAAGACCGCAGGAAATTATCGTGTTGTATCTGATGCTTCGGCTCAAACAATATCTAATCTGCCTTTAGCTTTGTGTGGCAAGGTTATTGTCTTTGATAACGGCAATGGTGGATTAGAGCAATTCTATTTCCCTAACCATAGTCCTAGAATTTTCTTTAGAACATGGTGGTCTAACGCATGGTCTACATGGAAAGAATTAGGTGAGGGTGGTGGAGATTCTGAACCGCACACTTATGAAATCGGTACTGATATACCTGTTAATTCAGACTTAAATAACTATAAGACAGCAGGTGTGTATATGGTTAGAAGCGATTCTGATGCT
>JAEEGL015039119.1_pt1 | contig 10044 bp, 8 predicted proteins | sample 9134231 | NCBI WGS metagenome assembly JAEEGL01 (sample SAMN16246548, study PRJNA631951) | gut metagenome | biome: gut microbiome; feature: rumen; material: fiber-attached | host: Bos | place: Iran: Karaj | collected 2018-10 | reverse complement strand
TCATCTACTGATTTCGATTTACCTGACTTTAGTGCAGACGAAGGCGTGGTAAAAGAAACTCCGGTTTTTGACCTCCCTGACTTTGACGACGAAAAGTCCGACCCCATAAGTGACGACGACCTTGACTTTGACTTGCCAGACTTTGGCGATGATGATACATTAACAGGCACATCAGCAAACAGTTCCATGAACACAAGTTTCAACCCGCAGAGCTCCATGTTCAGCGACCTGTATGATGACGAAACCCGTGAAGGTAATTCTGCCAATCACGATGCCGAGGAAGATGAAGAAGTGAGTAAAAAAACACGCGCTCCAGTTATTATCTGCATAATCTGTGCAATCATCTGTATTATTGCAGTACTGATGGTTCTTTTTGTAATTCCTTCAAAACTAAATCTCTTTAAAAAGGCACCTGCCGTTAAAGAAGAAAGCACTGCAGTAGAAGTTCCCGCAGAAGAAGAACAACTTCCGCCGGAACCTGCCGTAAACGAACTTCCACCACAGGAAGAAGAACCAGAAGCAGAACCTGTTGAAAAGGAAGACACCGTTCCTGCAAAGGAAGACGAAATCGTAATTGCAACAACTCCCAGCGCAGTTGTACCTGAACCACCCGCACCTCCGGCAGAAAAAGCTCCGGACATCCGCTATAAGGTAAAATGGGGCGACACCCTCTGGGACATTGCAAATGCCTACTATAAAAATCCATGGCGCTATCACCGCATTGCAAAATACAACAACATCTCCGACCCTGACCACATAGTTTCTGGAACATGGATCCTCATTCCGGCAGAGTAAAATTCTTTTCAGCACTCTTACTGTTTTTTTCCCTTGCATTAACTTCCTGTACTCCGGGGAATGCAGGAGAAGAACAGTACGGCAGTGACCGTAATTACTTTCAGGCCCTGAAACTTCTTGACCAGGGTGCTCTTTCCAAAGCAAAAAAACTTCTGTCTTCCTCACAAAAGTCAAAGGACCCTTTAATTGCCCGCCGTTCAAAAGAAGCGCTTGTTCCCCTTCTTACTTCAGAAAAAAAAGCAAAACTTCTTACTTCCATTACAGAAACTTATAATGACAAAGAAGCACTAACCCTTGCCTGCTCAACATATCTTAACGCAGAAGAATGGTCCAGAATCATAGCCCTTACAAACGGCCGCGACATAAATGAACTACCCCTTTCTGTTTCCTATGCAAGACTTACTTCCCTGCTTAAAAAAAATGATTCCCGCTTTAATTCAGAGTTTTACTCCTGGTGCACAAAACAAGCCTTTACCCAGTCTCACTATGAACTTACAAGAAAAGTAAATTCTCTTCCCAAAGAAATTGAAATGAGAAAACTTGTTTTTGAAAGACAATATCTTCCCGCCCTGGAAGGACTATCTGAACTCGCAGAAGAAAAAGGCTCACTGTTTGAAGTCCAGCTTGTAAGTGATCTGGGAAAAGCCATGCTTTACGGCTCAAACGATTTTTTGTCCAATGCTTCTTTTATGGAAGAACTTTCCATCCATCTTTCAAACGAAGGAAAATTCTATGCACTCTTTTATGCAGGCCGCCTCTACGACAAGTCAAAAGTAAATCAGGCAAAAGCCTCTGCCCGTTTTATGAACGCTTTTCAGACTGCAAAAAATAAAGCCCAGAGTGACAATGCCTTCTGGTACTACCTTAAGTCTGAAATGAAAATCTCTCCTGAGCGCAGTCTTGAAGCAATAAAAAAATACGGAAACTCAATTTCCGATCCCTTCTATTACGATGATTTTTTTGATGAACTTTCGCAAAAGCTTTTAAAAAACAGAATGTGGAACCTCTATTATCAGGCCGCCCTCGTAAGTTATGGAAAAGCCAGCAAAGAATCCTCTGCAAAACTAAACTATGTTGCAGCCCGCCTTATACAGATGGGTCTTGTAAAAGAAACTGAAGAAAACACAAGTCTGCTCTTTAACAGAGCCTTAGACAGCGGAAGCGACTGGTATTACAGAACCCTTTCGGCAGGACAGCTTTCCATGACCGCAGAAGAAGCCGATTACGTTTTTAAAAACTTTGGTCACAAAAGGGAAAGCACAGGAGAAGCAGACAGACTTCTCTCCGGTTACGCAGATTTTTCACTGGCAGAAAGAATATACCCCGAGTGGCAGAAAGTCCGCGAAAAAACTTCCTGTGAGTGTGCAAAAAAAATTGCCCTTTACCTTAATTCCCTGGCAACGGAAGAAAACGATTACTACACCCAAAGCCTACGCATTGCTTCCTGGCATGCCAATCACCCGGACAGTGAATTAGACCTTTCCATGCTGAATCTTGTTTTCCCAAGAAACTTCAGTGACCACATGAAAAAAGTCTGTGAAGAATTTAATATTCCCCAGTATGAGTTTTATGCACTGGTAAGAAGCGAAAGTTTTTTTGACCCCAGAGTAAAAAGTTCTGCTCAGGCAAAAGGACTTTCCCAGCTCATGGACACAACTGCAGGAGATGTAGCAAGAAAATTAAAAGTCACCGAATACAATCTCTCCGACCCCTACACCAATCTCCGCTTCGGTGCCTATTATTTTGCAGAACTAAAAAGCCGGCTCTCCGGTTCAACCCTGCTTGCACTTTTTTCCTACAACGCAGGAATCAAACGTGTCAGAAACTGGATTAAAGAAAGTGAAAGGGAAACTGGTTTTGCAAATCTTCCCATGGACATTTTTCTTGAAACTCTCCCCTTTGCAGAAACAAGGGAATACGGCAGAAAAAACATAAGTGCCGCCATCATCTATGCAACCCTCTACCAGGGCATTCCCCCCTACCAGACCATAGACAGTCTCCTACACTAGTGTTTTTTCGGAAAGTGTGATATAATCTTACTCCGATAAAGGCTTTGCATGGATACAATACGCAGAATAAAAGTTGACCCCGCAAAAGTTAAGACCGCAATTGAGGCAGGTGTTCCTGTCGTCATTACCACGTACAAGCTTCCGCGAGAAATGGAACAGTACATGGACGAAATGCTGCGTACTTTTTTTCATGAACTCCATCAGGATGAACGAAGCGAAGGTCTTGCCTACTGTCTAAAAGAACTTATCAACAACGCAAAAAAAGCAAACACCAAGCGCATTTACTTTAAGGAAAAAAATCTTAACATAGACAATCCCACTCAGTACGAAGAGGGAATGGCTTCTTTTAAAATCGACACAATTACAAACATAGAACATTATCTTGAACTGCAGAAAGAACAGGGACTTTACATTACGCTTTCCCTTCATGCCCTTAACGATTACATAGAAATGTCTGTTGCAAACAGGGCAGTGCTCACGGTTTTTGAATACAAGCGCATGCATGACAAAATCACCCGTGCCCAGACTTACAATTCTGTTGACGAAAATTTTTCCAAACTCCTTGATGACACAGAAGGTGCAGGTCTTGGACTTATCATCATGATGCTGGTTTTACGCCGCTGCGGCTTCGATGATGACAACTGCGAAATCATCAGCAAGAACGGAGAAACAATGGTTCGTCTTCGTCTGCCTTTCCAAAGGGAATTTAAAGACGGGCTCAAAAAATTCTATGATGACATTGTAGACGATGCAGAAGCCCTTCCCTACCGTGCAGAATCCATTTCTGAAATCAAGCAGCTTTTAGATGACAGGGCACCTTTGAGTAAGATTGCAGGCTGCATTTCAAAAGACATGACCTTTGTTGCAAACATGCTTCGCTTTGCTTCTGATTCGAATGAAAAAAACACGGAACTTCTTGCCCTCATAAAATCCTATGGCAGACAGGGACTCAAAGATCTTGTTACAAAAATTTCTTCTAACACAGACAAACAGCTGGCTCCCGGTTCAAGTCAGGAAATTCTCTGGAAGCAGTGCAACGAAAGTGCCTTTTATGCCTACAACCTTGCCACACATTTTCTTTACCTTCCGGCAGAACAGCATGCCCTTAACTTAAGTTATCTCTGCGGTCTTTTACAGGGAATGGGTCAGATTTATTTTTCACTTCTTTCACAGGAAAAACGTGATGAATACCACCAGAACTGTCTCTCCAGGGGAACAAGTGAAGAAGAATATGAAAAATATCTTGCCTTCATGGAGTTTGACGAACTGAGAGCCCGTCTTGGAAAAAAATGGGGATTCCCGGATGATGTAATTGACGTAATCCGCAACACCCAGGAACCCTCCGGCGCACCTGCAAAACTCAGGCGCATCACAGACATAATTTATCTTGCAAGACTTTTGCCCCTCATGGCAGAAAATAAAATCACCATTGAACAGCTGGACAGCGGTGTCCTCATGGAACTGGGAATCACTTCCGAAGCAAAAATCATCGGCATTGCAAACAAACTCAAAAAATCCTTCGAGTCTGCTTAACAAAACTATTTAATTTGTTTTCCGTCAGAAAAAGCTTTTCCAACAACTTCCCCAATCACACGGTACACATGGAAAGAAGCATCGTACATAATCGGTTCAAGTTTTGAAAGATCCACTTTACCGTCTGTAAGAATGGACTCATCTGCCTGCTGTGAAACAATGCGGCCCACAAGCATTTCTTTTTCTTCATTCCATTCCTTCACTTCACATTCAAGGGTCAGCGGATACTCTTCAATAATGGGAGCATTAACATGCGCACTCTTGTGAACGTGAACGCCGGCTTTTTCAATCTTGTTAACATTGTTACCGCTTTCAATTCCAAAGTAATCAGAAATCACCACCGTTTTTCTTGTAGCACAGGCAACCGTAAAAGCACCAGTCTTTTTAATATTCTCCGTGGTCTTGTGTTTTGAAAGATAAAGGGTAATCTCCTCAAAATCCGACTGAATTCCCCAGGCCGCATTCATTGCATTAGGCACGCCATTCTCGTCATAAGTACCGATAATAAACACACCCTCCGGCACAATCACTGAATGTTTTGAATCAAATTCCATATCTCTACCTCGTGTTTGATTTGTTTAAATATAGCAGAAAAACAGGCATTCTTCCAGTAAACTGCTGGCTATATTAAAAATGGTACAAATCGAAAGTTGAACTTACGATTTGTACCATTTTGCTTCCCCCCCCTCTTGATTTTATCTTGACAAAATGACATAATTTGTCAAGATAAACAAAAGAACAAATATTCAATAAGGAGCTTTTTATGAGAAGAGTTGTAGTCACTGGTTTGGGTTGTGTTTCACCACTTGGAAACAGCGTAGCAGAAACATGGGATGCCGTTACAAAGGGAAAGTGCGGAGTTGCCACAACCACCCACTATGATCCCGCTCCATTCAAAGTAAAGTATTCAGCAGAAGTAAAAAACTTTGACGCAGGTGCCTTCATGGACTCAAAGGCAGCACGCAAAATGGCCCGCTTTACCCAGTATGCAGTTGCAGCCGCAAAACAGGCACTTGATGATGCCTCAATCACAGACAACAAAGAGATTCTTGACAAAGCAGGTGTTTTCCTTGGAGTAGGAATCGGCGGATTTGAAGTTACAGAATCAAGCATCGGAAGCTATTTCAAGACAGACTTCCAGCGTGTTCCTCCAATGACAATCCCTGAACTCATTCCAAACGAAGCCGCTGCAAACATCAGCATTACCTTCGGTCTTCACGGAGCAACCCACACAATCGCAACAGCCTGTGCTTCCGGCAGCGATGCACTCGGAGATGCACTTGACAACATCCGCTGTGGCCGCCACGACGTAGTTCTTGCAGGTGGAGCAGAAAGCACAATCAACGGCTTCTCTACCTTAAGCTTTACAGTACTTCAGGCCCTCAGTTCAAAATGGGCAGACTGTCCAGAAAAAGCCAGCCGTCCTTTTGACAAACAGCGCGACGGTTTTGTTATGGGCGAAGGAGCAACAATCCTCGTTCTTGAAGAATACGAACATGCAAAAGCCCGCGGTGCCCACATCTACGCAGAACTTGCAGGATACGGTGCCTCAAGTGACGGTTACCATCTTACCGCACCAAATCCAGACGGAATCATTGGTGGCCGCTGCATGACCCTTGCCATGAAAGATGCAGGAATCACCCCTGCCGACGTTCAGTACTACAACGCCCACGGAACATCCACACACCTTAACGACTCAGGCGAAACAAAAATGCTCCACATGGCATTCGGAGAAGCCGCATATAATCTTCACATCTCTTCCACAAAGAGCATGACAGGACACTGCCTTGGAAACGCAGGATCCCTCGAAGCCCTCATGTGCATCAAGGCAATCGAAAACAACTTTGTTCCACCAACAATCGACCTTGACGAAGTAGACGCAGAAGGCGGATGCGACCTCAACTACACCCCAAACAAAGGAATCGAAACAAAAGTAGACATTGCCATGAGCGCAAACTTCGGTTTCGGCGGCCACAACGGCTGCGTAGTTTTCAAGAGAGTGTAATTTAGCGTATAAAAACTTTTTTGAACGGAGTCCGGTTTAAATAGCGGGGTAAAATCCACCTGCTCCAAACGGGTGAACATTCTCCCGCGCACCGGGCTTTCCGGGGTTTCATTCTTGCATACGCAAGAACGGCTCCGCCGCCCCTACAATCCCGCGTAAGTTTTAAAACCTAAGGAGTAAACAAAATGCTTACAAATGATATAGAAAGCCTTCTTCCCCACAGAAAACCCTTCCTCTTCGTAGACTCAATCGAAAGCGCAGATGAAAACGGAAGCATTAGTCTCCGCAAGTTTACAGAAGAAGATTTTTTCTTTAAAGGCCACTTCCCCCAGTACCCTGTAGTTCCAGGAGTAATCCTCGTAGAAACAATGGCACAGGCAGGCGGTGCTGCATTAAGCTACCAGAAAACCTTTGCCGAAGGAAGCCTCTTCTTCCTTGCCACAGTAGACAAAGTAAAATTCCGTAACCAGGTCCGCCCCGGTGACACAGTCCGCATGGAAATAACCAACCTCCGCGTAAGCCCCCGCATGGTAAAACAAAGCGGCAAAGCCTACGTAGGCGAAACCCTATGTGCCGAAGCCGAATGGATGTGCCTGGTAGGTAAACAAGAGTAGAAGTAAAAAACAATACCTCCTACAATCCACAAAAGCACAGGAGGTGCGTGTTAGTCTAAGTGAGTTTTTATGTTTTTCGCCAAAGCGAAAATGCGAGCCCTCGCGAGCAAATAAAAACTCACGAGGAAAAATTGCAGGAAGCAAGACTTCTAATCTAAACAAGCACCCCAGTGCGGGCTTCCACATAACTAACGTTTTAAACGGTTGCAAGGCTCGACCTTGACATCCGCTTTGAAGTGCATGTTAAGCGATTTTTATTTTACGGATGATTTTTTATCCATTCATCGCATTTTTCTTCAAGCATTTTAAAATCACAACAAATTGATGTTAAAAAAGCATTGTTTCTGGATTTCTCATTATATCTTTCTATGTAAATCATCAAGGACTTATTTGCAATTTCCACCCAATGCTTACGGACATATCGATATTCGTTAGAAAGGTAAGTATCTTTGATAGGGTCCATTTCTACTCTTTGTGCAAGTTTTGGATTCTGATAAATCAAAACCGCTTGTTCAAACGGTGAAAAAAACACAATTCTCTTTTTGGCACTGTGAAATAATGTCTTTTGATGCAATCAATTTTTCCAATGGAATGTTTAGAACTTTCATACAGAGTCTCCTATAACTAAATATCCAACTTAAAATTTGTACGGATTTTCTGAGAGAATGTCTCATCTTTCTTTGCTGGTTTTACATATTTTCTGTAGCAACTTTTGCAGCACTTTGCGTACTGAAAATAAATGTCATTACTTCTGTTAATAATTGGTTCGCAGGAATGTCCTCTATATGTAAATACCTTTTTACAGAAAAGGCAGGTTGTTTCTGTTTTACGATAATTAAACACATGACCTATGGGGCCTTTTGCATAGGAATCAAAATATTCAGTAAAAAAAGGAGTTTCTATTTTTACAAAAGAGTTTGTGTATTCATCTTCCGGTTCTGCACAGAGATGTATAACGTCACCCCATGTATACCCGTTGTTTTCTGCATAATGATAAGCTTCGGCAAAGTTTTGAGCATAACCGATATATTTCCAATTGTCTTTTTATAGATTTTTATAAGCATGTTTAGCCTGCCACTTTTTAATACTTCTATTGCGCCGGTGTCCCAAAGAATATGGTAAGTAAGAATCGAGAGTTGATAAAGCATATATTTTGAATGGGAGAGTAAATCTTAAGGAGTGAATAAGCCAATATAACTCTTTCCTTTTTGTTTCTTTTTCAGTACATGCTTCACAATTTCTAATTGCATAAATGACATCAATTGTTTTTTCCACACAGGCTTTTACTAATCCTGAATTTTCTTCGGCTTCAATGTTTTCTTTGCCTGCATAAGAAATCGGATTGTCGTTGTTCATATCTTCGACAAAAGGCAGGTCCTGTCGTTTATAATTGAAAATATCTGTTTTATATTTTTCTATTTGTGCTAAAAGTTCTGAAAATAAATCATCTATATTACTGGAGTTATTGCAAGCTCCTATCAAAAGATTAAGCTGAGTGAGCAATAATTCAATTTCCTGATTGATATCTTTAAGAGTTATTTCGTATTTGTTTCCCATGATAAGGTCTCCTCTGGTTCAAATCAATTCTTAGATGATATTACAATATTTGATTCTCAAAATATGAGAATATTTGAACTCCCCTACCTATCAAATTTCCTGTTCAATTCTTCAAGCTGCTTAGCGATACTTTCCAAAGTTACTTCTGACTTATTTGATTCTTCATCAATTTCTTTTCGACTGTCATTTACGGCATCTACGATTACACCAACGATAACGTTCATGATGATTGAAGCTTCAAAGAAGTTGTATGAAACAAAGTAAACCCAGGCCCATGAGAATCTTGCAATTATTACTGAAGAATTAACACCGGTCAGTCCAAACAGTGAAAAGAAAGCAAGTTTTAAGCTGCCGAAATATTCCGGAAAATCTATACTGAAAATGCTTGTACCGATAATCGCATAAACATAGGCAAAAATCAGCAGCAGGAAGAAAGTCCAGAGAACACTTGGAAAAGCTTTAATGATTGCTTTTACCATAACTCTTAAACTTGTAATGCCGTTTATGAGCTTTAAGGTCTTTATTACCCGAAGGGATTTTAAGCCCTTAATAAACTTAATTGATTTAAAAACGCGGAATACTCGGAATACGGCGAAAAACGGAAGAGAACCTATTGTTGAAATCAGCACAATGAATAAGTCAAAAATATTCCATTTATTAATATGGAAGAATTTTTCTCCTTCTTCATCGATTCGTATTTCACCAAAGAATTCACGATTGTAAGCAATAACTTTAATTAAAAGTTCGAAAACAAAAATGTACAGACAAATCTGATCAATCCAGAATAATAAGTCAGAATATTTTGCTTCGATGGATGGAGATGTTTCAAATCCCAATGTAGCTGTATTTACAAATACTACTAGAAGCATGAAATATTCAAAAAAGGTATCAGCTTCTCCATCAACATAAAGCTTTAGTTTATCGCAGATATTTTGACCTTCGTTTTTTCTCATAATGAATTTCCTTCTTGATTAAAATGTTGTCACCAATATGATGAATATTAAAATATTTAATTCTCAAAAATTGAGAAAAACTTTAGGTCTTTTCATAATTCATATAATGTGTCAAAAAATTCCTTTCAGCTTTGTAATTACCTTTTAATGGAACAATATATTTCTCATGACATTCATCACAGCATCTGATTAGAGTTACTTCTTCTGGCGACCTGGTATAACAGGCATTCCCATATCCTGCAATTTTCGTTTTGCAGAAAACACATTTAGCTTCCGCTTTTCTGAACCCAAAATGTCCTAAAAGATTTGTTTCTACGTCAGAGTCATAGTATTCAGTAAGATAAGCGGAAACAATTTTTACAAACTTAATGTTTGAATCTTCTCCTGCTGCACTGCAAACATGAAATTTGTACAGTTCATCAGAAATTGAATAGGCATTTTCATTATTCAAAACATAGAAATATGCTTCTCGGAGTGTTTCTCCATATCCCAGATAATTCCAGTCTAAATCCGTATTCTTTTCTTTCACATATATTTTGAAAGGTAAAGTCTCAGAAATACATCGTTTTGATTGACTG
>JAEEGL013430656.1_pt1 | contig 10044 bp, 8 predicted proteins | sample 9134231 | NCBI WGS metagenome assembly JAEEGL01 (sample SAMN16246548, study PRJNA631951) | gut metagenome | biome: gut microbiome; feature: rumen; material: fiber-attached | host: Bos | place: Iran: Karaj | collected 2018-10 | reverse complement strand
ATCACCATATATCCTGCATTTATAATCTCTCCATCTCTCTGGTGCTTTTCCCTAAAGGATTTCACAAGATTATCAGCACCTACATCTAGCACTCCTTTGGTCTGATTAACTGTCACTGCTGTAAGCGTAGCCAGCTTCCCATTCTCTTTGTGAAATTTCACAAGTTTATCAATGTCAACATCGCAAACACCATCACCATAGGTAAGCATAAATGGTTCATTACCAATGTACTTCTGTATCCTTTTAACTCTCCCACCGGTCATAGTATCTTCCCCAGTATTTACAATAGTGACTTTCCAGGGTTCCTGCTTCTGATCATGAATGATCATATTGTCCTCTTTACGAGAAAAATCAAATGTAACATCAGAAGTATAAAAGAAATAATCAGCAAACCACTGCTTTATCATGTGCTGTTTGTATCCGGCACATATTATGAAGTCATTATACCCATAATATGAGTAATATTTCATAATGTGCCAAAGTATTGGCATTCCACCTATCTCAACCATAGGCTTAGGTCTGTACTCAGATTCTTCAGATATTCTGGTTCCAGCACCACCAGCCAGCAAAACTACTTTCATTACTTTCTCCCCGTTAGTTTCCTTTAACATATTCAGTAATCAGTTTCACCATCCGATCAAGCATTTCCCTGGTCATTCCTGGATAAACCCCAATCCAGAAGGATTGATTCATAATAAAGTCTGTATTTGAAAGATCTCTAACAACTCTGTATGCCCCTGTTCCATGTAACGAATCAAAACAAGGATGTTTTAAATAGTTACCACTAAACAAAAGTCTTGTCTGAACATTGTTCCTTTCCAAATATTGTGTCAGATCATTCCTCTTAATACCAGAATCTGGCTTAACAGAGATAAGAAAACCAAACCATGAAGGATCGCTGTCTTCGTTTTTCTCTGGAAGTATTAAAGTATCATTTAAAGTCTGTAGTCTATCCTTTAAATAGGACCAATTATCTTTCCTGGCACTAATAAAGCTATCCAACTTATCAAGCTGTGCACAGCCAACAGATGCCTGAAGATCAGTAACCTTTAAATTATACCCAAAATGGCTGTAAACATACTTGTGGTCATACCCTTTAGGCAACTGTCCAAACTGCCCATCAAATCTATGTCCACAGAGATTATCCTGCCCAGAAGCGCACACACAGTCTCTTCCCCAATCACGGAAGGACAAAATAAGACGGCTAAGTTGCGGGTTACTTGTGCATACGCATCCCCCTTCACCAAGAGTTACATGATGTGGAGGATAGAAGCTGCATGTGGAAATATCTCCCCATGCGCCTGTTCGCCTAGTAACTCCATCAATAGTGTACTCTGAGCCAAGAGCATCACAGTTATCTTCAATTAACCATAAATCATGTTTATCACAAAAATCTTTAATCTTCTTTAAATCAAAGGGATTTCCAAGGGTATGCGCTATAAATACAGCTTTAGTCTTATCGCTGTATGCTTCCTCTAATCTCGCTGCATCAATATTATACTGAGGAATAGTCACATCTATAAAAACCGGAATAGCGCCATACTGAATAATCGGATTCACAGTTGTTGGAAAGGCAGCAGCAACTGTTATTACTTCGTCACCAGGTTTAATCCTTCTATCACCAAGCTCCTCGGCAGTTAATGCCATAAATGCAATCAGATTCGCAGAAGAACCACTATTAACAAGGTGAGCGTATTTAACCCCCAAAAACTCTGCCAATCTCTTCTCGAAAGAATTAACAAATCTTCCGGACGTAAGCCAAAAATCCAAAAGCGCATCAGTAAGAGATCTCATCTCTGAATCATCAAATACTCTTCCAGAATAACTGATTCTATCTCCATCTTTATAAGGTTCCTTACGCTCCATAAATGAATGGTAATATTCAGAAACCAAGTCTTTTATTTCATCTCTTGCGACCTGCTCACTATTCCATCTAGCCATAACTGTTCCTACTCTCTATAGTATTCTTTTATCTGACTCATACAGATATCAAATAATTCACCATTCTGCTCACATTTGTAGCATTGAAATACATTCTCTAGTGTATCATCAATTGTCATTTTTGGCGACCATCCAAGACCTTTAATCTTCTCTATGGATAAGCCTAACCACATATGCTCCGCCAAAGTATTTTTGTTACCACCATTATTCACTATAGTTTGACCAAATAGCCATCCAACTTTAGCTGAAATCTCGCCAACAGTGCATACTCCGTCAAGCTCCGGCCCAACGTTCACAATATCACAATTTTTATCATTATATGTTCGTTCAGCCAAAAAAAGATATGCATCACACATATCCAGTATATCTTGCCAAGGTCTAACGGCTTGTGGATTTCGTATCTGTGGCTCTTCTCCATTATCAAATGACTGAAATATACTTGGTATCAACCTATTGCCATGATGATCACCGCCGCCAAGTATATTACTTGGCCTTACAATGCACATTCCAACATCGCCATTCTTCAAGTATGATTCATAATAACTCTTTGCAATAATATCCTCACAAGTTTTAGATGCAGAATATGGATCTACTCCTCCAAGCTGGTCATTCTCAGAAAAAAGGCATTGTCTTCCCTCGTTCTTATAAACTTTATCGCTACTAGCTACAATTATACTTTTTACAGAATCACATCTGGCAACAGAATCAAGTACATTATATGTTCCAACAGTATTAGTAGAAAAAGCTGTCTCGGGATTAGCTATACACTCCTGAATGAATCCAAATGCAGCAAGATGAAAAATCACTTCCGGATTAAATTCATTTACCACTTTTTGTATTTCCGCTTTTTCACGAATATCCAGCACATAGGATTTATCCCGAATATTCGCTTGTACTCGATCATACAAAGAGCCTTGCTCTGCATCAAGAGACACACCACATACTTCAGCACCAATGTACTGTAATACCAAAGTAAGCCATGTTCCAACAAACCCATTATGTCCGGTTATTAGTACTCTTCTGTTTTTCCAAAAATCTACGCTCTGCATATTTTATCTTCATCAATTTCCATTCTCATCCAAAAATGGCCATAAATCGTCAAATTCTGCTGCCTTTAGCGATCCGTCAGGCATTACCCTTGAAGCAATCCTTGGAGCAATTGTTCCGAATTCCTGAACCATAACTTCACATATAACCGGACCATCCATGGCAAATACTTCTTTGAGTTTTGTATCAATCTCGCTCTTATCCGTGATTCGTACAGATGGAAGTCCATAGGCAGTAGCTACAGAACAGAAGTCAACTGATGGCACGCCACTATCAGGTCCAACGCCAAGAAATCTGTCATTCATATAGTTATGCTGATTATGTCTAATAAGCATATAGCCTCTATTATTATATACGAACAGCTTTATTGGAAGATTATAGTATTTAAGCGTAGCAAACTCCTGTATATTCATCTGAGTGCTGCCATCACCGGCGAGGGCAATAACACTTTCGCCCCCTTCAGCTGCGCCAATAGAACTCGCCCAAAAACCCATACAGGATAGTCCACCAGAAATCACATATTTTTGTTTTTCTTTTAAATACCAGGATTGAGAAACTATATTGCACACGCTTCCAGTGTCAACAACTATCGTTACAGACTCTGGGGCACTCTTAGAAAGCTTTCCTGTGAAAAAGTAACTATTGATGCCTTCTTCTTTTGCATATTCTGGTAAAATTACAGGATACTTAGTTCTATTCTTCTTACAATGCGCTATCCACTCTTCATGATCAAGGCGTTTCCATTCTTCCGATTTCTTAATAAGCTCACTTATGAATGACCTTAGATCAGCTTCTATGGAATAATCAACCGGAACATCTCCCTTTTGAAGTTCCTTGCTATCTATATCTACCATTACCTTTTTAGCGTTTGGCGCCAAATGATTCGGGTAATAACCGGTTGTAGACTGCGCGAATCTGCTTCCAAAGACAAAGAGGAAATCACATTCCTGAACAGCAAAATGGCTTGCTCTATCTCCATAGCTTCCGGGTCTACCAACAAATAACTCGTTTGATGAAGGTATTACTCCTATGCCACCTCTGGATGTAACAATAGGAATTCTAAACTTTTCAGCAAATGAAATTACTTCATTTCGAACGCCTGCACTGAGAACTCCGTATCCAGCTAGAATTAGCGGCTTTTTAGCATTAGAAAAATCATTCCTTATGCTTTCCCAAGGGGCAGTAACATCATCTATACCATTTGAATCTTCCTCATTCGATGCAAAGCCTTTCATTCCCTCAGGAATCTGCTTATTCTGTATATCAATAGGCACATCGATCCATACAGGACCTTTCCTTCCATTCATAGATTCATAATAGGCTTTTTCCATATGATATCTAATGTCAGCAGGGGCCATTACTTCAGCAAAATACTTGGTAATATCCTTCACCATGTTTTCAAGAACAAGGCTCTGTGTCCCCTTCTGACGGATTCCTGTATCCTTCTGATATTGCAATATCTTTGAATTAGCTTGGCCGGATATCACAATCATTGGTGATGAGTCCAGATAAGCTCCAGCCACTCCAGTTACCGCATTTGTTGCTCCAGGTCCTATCGTAACAAGTGCCACTCCTGGAATTCTTTTGGTTCTTCCATAAGCATCTGCTGCCATAGCAACAGCCTGCTCATGTTGGCAGCACACCGCCTTTAAATCCTCGTTGCGGCACAAAGCATCCGTCAACCACATAGCTGAGCTGCCAGATACCATATAGACTGTTGATATTCCTTTGTTCTTCAAGAAATTAAATATATATTCAGATACTGTCATTTACTAACGCCTTCCAATTCTCTAGCTTAATTAAGCATTTTAACTAATTCTTGAAATAATGTCCCTTTCGACTCTGTCCATCCTAGTTCTAATAACTTTGTAATATCCGGAACCTGATAATCACTACTTCCATCATTCTTCCCTTCCACTACTATATTCTGTTTAGTGCTTCCTCTCCCAAACAACTCAGTCATTATCTTTGCAATTTCAAAGAACGAATAATTCCCATCTCTGGATCCTACATTATACGTCTCCCCAGCATTTCCTCGAAACAATATAAATAGAATTGCGGATGCAGCATCCTCGGAATGAATCAAGTTTCTTGTATTCTTTCCATTACTCCTTATAATTATTGGAATATCCTCTTTACATGATTTTAGACAATCTGCCAAAAATGTTCCTCTGTCACCTTCTTCGTTATCATACACCTGGAAGAGTCTTACTATCTTAGCCGGAACATCATACTCTCTATAATATGCTCTGCATAAGGTTTCTCCTGAAATTTTACTTGCTGAATATGGATCATTTGCATAATCTACTGTCCCAATGAAATTCTCTTTAAATGGACCACGAACATCTTTCCCATACACAACAGAACTAGACAAAAAAATCATGCCTTTAACTGTTCTTTTTCTTGCATATTCAAGGCAATGAATAACTCCAAACATATTACTTTGAAATGTTTCAACTGGACTTTGACTAATGCTGATTTTATTTGCTTGCGCACCTGCGCAGATTATCCAGTCTACTTTCCCTAAGTATTTAATATCTTTAGAATTATCATATTGATAAAATTCAATATGATTATCGTCCATCAAATCCCCAAGTTTTTCCTTAGCCTTGTTCACATCTCTAACAGCTGCAACAACGCAGTATTCATGTTCTTTTTTTCTATTTAAGCTATCAATATATTTAATAAGTGCTTGCCCAATTAACCCGGTTGCACCAGTAATGAAAATACTATCACAATCTTCAACCATAATACTTATTCCTTAGCAATCCTAACAGCAACTTCATATATCTCTTTACTAGATGTAAAAAATGCATCTTCCAATGTATATGCTGCTGGTACTGGAACGTCTGGATATGTAAGTCTATAAACAGGTCGTTCCAATTCCCCAAAGGTTCTCTCTGAAATTGTCGCGGAAAGCTCTGATGCGAGCCCTCCACATGGCGATGAATTATCAACAACTACCACTCTTTTTGTTTTTCTAACAGACTCAAGTATAGTCGCATAATCAAGCGGCTTAATTGTTCTAATATCAATCAGTTCAGCTGAAACGCCTTGCTTCCCAAGTTCATCACATGCTTTCTCTGCTTCTGGAACCATGGAAGAAACTGCCACAATAGTTATGTCTGTTCCCAGCCTTGCTATATGTGCTTTACCAATCGGAATCTTATACTCTCCTTCTGGAACATTTCCACTTTGCGAGTATAATCTCCTATGATCTAAAAACAGAATAGTATTATTATCTTCAACTGCACTTAAAAGCATTCCTTTAGCATCATATGGTGTTGTTGGTGAGATAACCTTTAACCCAGGTATTTGCATAAACATCCCATGAAGTTCCTGTGAGTGTTGTGCAGCTGACCCCCAACCTTGACCAGTGCACGCCCAGATTATATATGGAACTTTGCACTGTCCACCAGACATGTATCTATACTTAGCCGCATGGTTGACTATTTGATCCATAGATAAAAAAAGAAAATCCGGACGATTATGACAATAAATCGGATGTAGTCCTCCAAGCGCAGCGCCTACACCAATTCCTGCCATTCCGGTTTCAGAAAGGGGAACATCTAATACTCTTTCATACCCAAACTTATCGGCAAGTCCTACCGTAGTACCAAACATACCATTTGAATCATTAACACCTTCTCCAAAAATAATCACTTCTGGATGGCTTTTTAATGATATATCTAAGGCTTCTTTTATAGCGTCTCCATAAGACAAAATGCGTTCTTCTGCCATTTAGTTTCAGTGCTCCTCAAAAACATCAGTATATAGCTCATTTTCATCAACAAGTCTAGCTTCTCTAGCGTGCGAAAACGCTTTTTCAATTTTCTCTCTTATCGCATTATCCATTTCATCTAATTCTTCTATAGTTGAAAGATTATTCTCTATTAATCTTGATTTAAGAACTATTATTGGGTCATTTAATAACGCTTTGCTTATATCTTCTTCGGTTCTGAATATTCCATCCACGCCATTTCCAATGTTAGAATGCGCTCTAAGCCTATATGTTTCACATTCAAGCAGAAACGGTCCTTCACCATTTCTAATTTTGTCTATCATCCTTTCTGATACTTGAGAAACCTTTTCAACATCATTTCCGTCAACAGTTTCCGAAGGAATAATCGATTCAAACTTCACTCTTACAGAATCTTTAGGCTCTCTTACCTCAAATGGTGTAGAAATTGCCACTCTGTTATTTTCACACACATATAGTACGGGCAACTTCATCTTAACTGCATAACTAATACTTTCATATACAGAGCCTTCCTCGGATGCTCCATCTCCAAAAAACACAACCGATATATACTGGCTATTCTTCAGTTTATTTGCCATAGCATATCCCGTAGCAACTGATACATTTCCTGCAACAATTGCAGAAGTAAGCATTATACCCTGCGCCAAATCGCAAAGGTGCATAGAGCCACCTTTCCCTTTACAACATCCTGTTTCCTTACTATGCAATTCTGCAATTAAGCCATCCAACGATCCACCTTTAGCCAAGTAATGTCCGTGGCATCGATGATTACTAAAAATCATGTCCTCTTTATTCAAATTTGAACACACACCTACAGCTATTGCTTCCTCGCCATCACACAAATGAATAGGCGTGTGCATCTCGCGAATGTCATTATAATAATTGTCTGCAATCACAGCTTCTACTAAGCGTATTCTACGCATAGCATAATACAGATTCACTAATTCATTCTTTTCCATATTTATCAATCCATAATTAAAATGCATAATAAGCAAAGGCAACATTCTTCATATAAGATCTTAATCGAAGCTTGTAATCCGGTCTGTACTTTTTGATTAAAATTGGTACTTCCCATAAATCACTTGTTTTATGATATCCCATAATAGCAAGCCTCGGTTTATGCTTCACTATTGTATCGCAGGCACCTTCTAAAGCAGGAATTTCTGATCCCTCAATATTCATCTTGATATAAGTCGCCTTTTCGCCATTTAAAAAAGAATCTATTTTTACTGTTCTAACAATGTCAGGTCCAATATCTGCTTGAAATGTTCCAGGGCCATGAAGGACGAAAAATGTTTGCTTATCATCAGTATTCCATGCAGCCGCATTAACTATATGCATCTTCTCACGCATATGGCTATCATATCCTTCAATCTTTTTTTCCAGTTTCATAAAATTTGTTATATCTGGCTCAATCCCGTAGTATTTATCAAATCTATTATCATTTGCAACTAAGAAACCGTCCAAACTACTTCCGCCACATGCCCCACAATCTACAAACACCTCATTTGTTTTTGAGAACAAATCATACTCAAAATACATATCTTTTTCAGGATATATTGGAATATTTATCTCATCCGATAACAATCTAAATTCAATAATCTTCCTATATGTATCCCTAGTTTCCTCATCATCAAAAAGGTTATATGCTTCTTCTAGTTTGTCCCCATTATCTAGCATCATATATACATCAGAGCATGCCGGTAGATTATATTTCTCGTTTTTAAATAACTCGTAGCATCTTCTAAAATATGTATAGTCAATAACATTTTTGCAGCCATAGGCCGACAAAGTCTTATGAACACCCTTATGTCCACCTTTTAATAATTCTTGTTTGAAATCTTTACAGTAATGCTCACCATCTGTATTAATTGTAACTATAACAAGACAATTTTCGCCTATTTTGTTAACAATCTCATCTGGCGGAATTACTGTAAGTCCTTCAACTGTTTTCCAGTGTTTCTCAACATCTCCATCAGAAAAAAAATCGGGGTATATCCCTGCATCAATTAGATAATGAAAAAAAGCTATTCCCGCACTCCCCGCACCATACAGAACTATTCCATCACTAAATGAATTAAGCTCACCAATTATTGTTTCAAGTGGAATCGCTATCTCGTTTTTTTTTGTGTGATACATTTCTAACAATTCAATAATACTAATATTTGGCATAGACACTCCCAAGTTTTTTATCATACACAGTATCTATCAGCAACAAAGATACTCTAAATCATCGCACTAGCAACATATGAGATAAAAGACAATAGTACTAATAAGTAATACTGCTATAGAATAATCAATTGATAATTTATTTAATGTTTATTTAAATTGTCCAAATACATAATATGATCAAATTCATCGTGGCGAAGCAACGGAACAATAAATCCTCCACTAGATTTACCAGAAATAAAACAACTACATTTAGACAAGAAGTATAATTCTTTAAGATAGGTTTCTGTCCTTTCTCTCCATAACAGTATATTCAGTCCTTCTGCCTTGGTGTACTTATCATAAAAACTATTTCCATGACAAGACGTCAAATCATCAACAGCATCGTTTTGATAACTATTAACCCTTCTTCGCTTAATATATTTTACACTTTCAAATTCTTTCTTAAACAAGTCAATTGTGGGAGTATATAAACTTGACACAAAAATCGATTCACATTTCCATTCTTTCTGCATATTCTTTACTATCTTAACAGTTTCATTTACCTATGGAAAAATAGGATGATACGCCAATACGTTTTTATGATCATCATCGACCACATGAGTGAGTTGCTCATTTGTAAACTCTTCACGCATCAATACTCCCAAAATTTGCATTCCCTCGCTAAATAATTCGCAGTACTCTCTATCCCATTTATTAACAAGTTCTGGCAAAAATACAAAATACTTCTTCGCATCTTTTCTTAAGCAATTCCTAAGTGTAATGCCGTCCTTTCCATTTATGCAATAACAATCTGTATAACTCAAAGGAAATGAATCTAGGAAAGAATGCCGTCGTGAACCAATCGCATTTACAGGGCTCAATAAAATATCCCTACTTCCATTCAAATCACTTAAAAGTTCGTGTACTGTAGAATTCTGTACAAAAAACCAATCCCATGCATTATTTATTGTTTCTCCATAATGATCGTTTATCAAATTCATATACATATCATAATGTAGAATAACTTCACAATCTTTGCCCTTAAATACGCTCTCCTTTTCTAAAAGAAGAACATCTCGCATAAAAGCACCAATCCCCATCAAAGGATAGCTGTACCTTATAATATATATAGATGTGTGCTGTCT
>JAEEGL012491573.1_pt1 | contig 10044 bp, 10 predicted proteins | sample 9134231 | NCBI WGS metagenome assembly JAEEGL01 (sample SAMN16246548, study PRJNA631951) | gut metagenome | biome: gut microbiome; feature: rumen; material: fiber-attached | host: Bos | place: Iran: Karaj | collected 2018-10 | reverse complement strand
CTTAATTTCTTCCCGTATGTCCATAGCCGCCCTCGCCGCGCTCTGTCTCGTCGAGGGTGTCGACGACCACCAGTTCGCCCTGCTCACAGCGGGCGATGACCAGTTGGGCGATACGTTCCCCGTCGTTGATGACAAAATCGTCGGCAGACAGGTTAATCAGCACGACGCCGATTTCACCACGATAGTCGGCATCAATGGTTCCAGGGGCATTGAGCACCGTCAGCCCGTATTTCAGGGCCAGACCACTGCGTGGCCGTACCTGGGCCTCGTAGCCTTCAGGCAGGGCGATGTATAGTCCGGTGGGTATCAGCCTGCGCTCCATCGGGCGCAGTGTTACAGGCTCACTGAGGTTGGCCCGCAGGTCCATGCCGGCACTCTGTGGGGTGGCATACGCAGGCAGCTGCTGGTGCCCACGGTTCACTACTTGAATCTTTACCATTTCTACTTATATTTGCAAATATTCTGCAAAAGTAATGATTTCTTCTGAAATAGCCATCATTCCGCCACCTTATTTTATATATTTTAAGTAAGCGTGCCGTTAGATGACGGGTAGTGAGATGCCGTTGATTTTCTGGTAGACATCCAAGGCATAGACGTCCGTCATGCCGCTGATGTAGTCTATGACCGCCATGAGACGGGTCTCTAAATCCTCGGCATGGATGTCGTACTGGTTTGATACGCGACCTATCAGCTGCTGGGAATAGTAGCGGTCGGGATGCATGACGGCTTCCGTCATCTGCTCCATCAGGGTCGCCATGATTTTATAACCTGACAGTTCGACATCCAGCACGGGCCGGCTCTTGTAGATACGGGCTACCGACAGTTCGGCACAGCGGCGGTAGGCGTCGTGCTGCAGGGGACTGATATGGTCGATGAGTCCCTTGGTGAAGGTACCGTTGAGTATCTCCTCCTCATGTTCTACGAACGTGCTGACACATTCGTTCTCCAGTTTCCCGATGACACAGGCCCGCAGATAGACTATCTGTTCGTTTTCATCAGTCAGCTGCTCGTCCTTGATGCGCTGTAGGATGTGCTGTTGCGTCTCCTCGTCAAAGAAGTCAAGCATCAGTCGCGAGGTCTCTTCAAACGAGAGGATTTTCAGTTTGTGGGCATCCTCTAAGTCCATGATCTCGTAGCAGATGTCATCGGCAGCCTCTACAAGATATACCAGCGGATGGCGTGCATAGCACAAGGGCTCTCCGTCGCCGGAGAGGCGGATAATACCCATTTCATCGGCGATACGCTGGTAGAGTTCCTGTTCGCTTTGGAAGAAGCCGAACTTCCCTTTCTTGCCTGCTTCTGACGAGGCATGGGGGTATTTCACGATGCTGGCGATGGTGGAGTAGGTCATGACGAAGCCGCCAGGCCGCCGGCCACGGAACTGGTGCGTCAGCAGGCGAAAGGCATTGGCATTGCCCTCAAAGTGGGTGATGTCATCCCAAAAAGCCGATGAAACGGATGTTTTTAGCACCTTTCCCCCTCCCTCGGTGAAGAAGGTCTGGATGGCTTTCTCGCCGGAATGGCCGAAAGGCGGATTGCCTAAGTCGTGAGCCAGACAAGCCGTACTGACTATCTGGCCAATCTGTTCAAACAGCGTGCCCCGCAGTTCGGGGCGCCGCTTGCTGATGATATGCTGTGCCACGTCGGAGCCTAACGACATGCCGACGCTGGCTACCTCCAAGGAGTGAGTCAGCCTGTTATGTACAAAGATACTTCCCGGCAACGGGAATACCTGCGTCTTGTTCTGCAGGCGACGGAACGGTGCCGAGAAAATCAGTCGGTCGTAGTCGCGCTTGAACTCCGTGCGGTCATCATGGCGCTCCGTGTGGCGGTGCTCCTGACCTAACCGCTTATTCGATATTAGTAGTTTCCAGTCCATCATGGGTGCAAAGGTACGAATAAGTGGGCGAAAAGCCAAATTTTCTGGCGCCTTTTCATGTACTTTTTGTCCGCACAAATACTTTGTAGCGAAAACTTTTTGCTCCTTTTCTTTGCTTAATCAAGAAAAATACTTACCTTTGCAGCCAAGACAGTGTGTCACGGCTGCTGCCGTTAGGAAGAAGCCGACGAATAGTTACACCCAGGTCTAACAACTGCTTAGGCCTGGGTGTAAAAGTATGTCAGACCCGGGTCTGACGATCCGGGAACAGCCTGATTGCGACACGAGAGCTGCCAGGACAAACGTAATGAACAGTAAGATGATGAACAAAGAAAAGCACAACGCCATGAAACAACTGCCAACCTGCCTCCTGCTGCTGTTGGTGGTGCTGACGGCATGCACCGGCCGGTACGATACCATGCGCGCCGCCCTCGACAGCATCAATGTGCTGAACCGCACCGACCAGCCCTTCACCGCCGCCGACGTACAGCCCTACGTCGACTACTTCGACCGCCATGGCAACGCCAACGACCGCCTGCTGGCCCACTACCTGCTGGGCCGTGCCTACCATGAGCAAGGCGAGGCCCCCATGGCTCTCCAGTGCTACCAACAGGCCGCTGACTGTGCCGACACCACCGCTGCCGACTGCGACTATGCACAGTTGTGTAGGGTGTATTCGCAAACAAGTGAAATTTTCTTTGGCCAGTCTCTTTACCGACAACAGATTTATTATTTGAAACAGACTATTAAATATGCGTGGATGGCTAATGACACTATCACCGCACTGGCAAGTTATGCACGACAAAGCATGTCGTATATGAATTTGGGTATATTAGACAGTACCATCCTTATTGCAGAAAGAGCTGCGAAAATGTTCTACCAATATGGTTTTGCCAATTATGCATCAATGGCTTTAGGAAGTATTATATGGACTTTAATTAATAACGGAAACTACAAAAAGGCCAAACAATATTCTGCCAAGTATGAAAAGGAGTCTGGACTTTTTGATAACACAGGTAACATACAACACGGTCGGGAGGCGTTTTATCACGTCAAAGGTCTATTGTATCTGAAAGAGAACCAACTTGACTCTGCAGAATACTGGTTCCGTAAGGAACTACGTGACGGTAAGGACTTTAACAATCAGAATGGCGGTGCTTTGGGGCTTGCTATGCTGTATGAGCAACGCCACATCCCCGACTCTGCTGCCAAATACTACCAGTACGCCTATGCCATGAATGATTCCATGTATGCCCAACAGACCACTGAAACCATAGAGCGTATGCAGTCTATGTACAACTATTCCCGCCATCAGGAACTGGCAAGGAAAGCAGAAAAGCAGGCTGTACGGGAAAGGTCAATATGGCAATGGGGAGGATGTATAGCTGCTATTATTATACTGATAGTGCTCCATGTGTTGTATAGAATAAGGGCAGAACGTCAAAAAGCCTTGCAACAATACGAACAAAGCATCGAGAAGTTGAAGCTTATAGAAGGAGAAATAGAAAGTGCCAGAAAGGACATCGTTATCCTTAGTACTCATAAAAATGCAGCCCAGGAACTAATTGAGGAAAAGGAAAAACGAATCAGGTTCCTTGAAGCAGAATCGCAGCGACAGCAGCAGGAGTCGCAGCATAAACAGGATGAAAAAAGATTGTCGTTAGCCGAGGAGGCTCTTAAAAAGCAAGTAGAATATATGGAATTGGTGTCCGAAATGAATAGGGGCACATCTATAACAGATTCGCAAAAGGAGAAACTGGAAACCATTTTGAGGATTCATTTTCCCAAAACGTTTGAATTGATAACGACAAAACGTCACTCTCTTTCAGAAGATGAATACTTGACTTGTATGCTCATCAGACTGCACATTCCGCCAACACAGATTGGCTTATTGATTGAAAAAACAGGTGGAAGTATTACCAATATTCGTGTCAGACTATTGAAGAAACTGTTTGGGAAGCAAGGAAAGGCCATTGAATTTGACAAGAGCATCTGTTCTATTTGTTAAATACAGTATTATGGAATAATACGGGATATTCTATATATGACTGATAGTCAGCTGATTGAGATATACTAAAATCAACTAAAATTTTTAACAGAAATATTATTGGTGCAATGAGTAGGTTTTCCTATCTTTGCACCGTAATTTTATGAATTAGATTTAAGTGGAAATATTTTGTAAATCAGAAATAATTATGTATTTTTGCATCGAGAATGTGCAGTATTAATCTTTAAAAGATTTGATATGATGAAGAAATTTGCTTTTTCCCTTTTCCTGTTCCTCTTGTCCTTGTCGGCAACATGTCAGGACAACACTGCGTCCATGTTTGTTGACGGGCGCAGCTGGAGGTATGAGCATCTGAAGCCATACTATCAAGTCCCCAACGACGAGCCTGATGGCTACACATCTTATAACTATGTTTTGAAGGTTGATGGAGAGGCGGTATTCGATGGTCATCCTTGTAAAAGAATCACCTGCAGCAACACAGACGGCACAACACTCTATGCCTACGGCTATGAAGAAAACGGCAGGGTAATGTTCTATGCCCTCTTTAACGCCCCGGCTTTCTATGCCGCTTTCCCTATCGAACAATGGGTGACGCTTTATGACTTTACAGTTTCAAAAGGTAGCAATTGCCACATGGATGCCTTCTGTTGCAACGACATGATAGTCAAGGAGGAAGGCACGGTAGACAATGACGGGACAGTCCGCCGCTATATTGGCCTTGGGGATGCCAAAGTTCCTACTTGGCCTGTGAGCTATGCTGTGGAGGGTATCGGCAGTTCCTTTGGCTTGTTTGAGTTTACTAACCTCATTACAGACGGTTCTACCTCCCGCTTTTTAGGTTGCTACGACGATGAGACGTGCCTGTTTTCTGCTGACGATTTCAAATCATTGACAACTGATATCAGCAGTATTCAAACGGCAAAACGCTTCTTACCGTCAGGCATGTACAACCTTCAAGGCCAGCGGTTGAGCGAGAAGCCAAAGCATGGTGTCTTTATTCGGGGAGGCAGAAAATTTTTTGTAAAATGAAAAGAAATCAAAAACCTGTCCCCATGATTCTAACAGAAATTATGAACAAAGAAAAAATGATCACTGAACCGCATCCCCTGGTTCCTGAATTAATTAAACTATCAATGATGAAAAGAACAATATTGACGTTGGCCGCTTTGCTAAGCATGGTTTCCGCCTGGTCACAAACAGACGAAATAAGTAAGGAACAGGCGGATAAGTTAAATGCTATTACCCTCAAATTGATGGACCAAAAGCGATATGATGACGCAATAAAGGCTAAGGAGCGTGAACTCGTCATACTGAAATCGCTGTATGGCGAAACGGATAGCACTTATATCAAACAGTTTGCTTTCAGCGCGAAGTTGTATTACAGGAATAAGCAGTTAGCAGAAGCTGCCAATGTGATAGAGAAGGCAGCAAACCTTTATGCAGCAAATGTTAGTAATAGCGATGCAATGTATGCGTGTTATCTGGACAACCTCTCGTTGTATCAGCTTTCAATCAATGACTATGTCAAAGCTGCTGAAAACTGCAGGAAAGCTTTAACTATATACGAAAAGCTGGGCCGCAACGATTATGACTTGGCTGTTATCCTAATGCATATGGCAGAGGCCAGTCATTATATCGACAAGACATCAGAGGCTATCAAATACGAGATACGAGCTCTGATCATTATTAAGAAAGTCTATGGTGAGCACTCTGATGAGTATCTTGACGAACTGCCCTATCTGCATAAATACTATACGGCTATAAATGACGAGAAAAACTCCAAGCAGGTGGAAGACGAGATAGCCAGACTAAATAAAGAAAAAGAAGAAGGCATTGTTGACCTTCCTGAGCCTATCATCTTTAAGAGTGCGGAGGATTGTCGTGAGCATAATGGCGATGCATTTAAATGCATAGAATACTACCTAACTCATAAGGTTAGTGCTCCACAGATAAATCTGGCTGCAAGGTACATCCTCAATTGGAGCGAGGCAAGTGGTGATGTGAATATCACTATTGGCAAAGAGATAGCACCTCTGGCTTCTGAAAAGAATCCTGCTTATTTGGTTGCCTATATTGCCTCTTGCAGCTATGTCTGTCTGACTGAAAACATAAAAGAGCTTGACGAGGAACATTTTATTCAGGCCATTGACATCCTCCTCCAGTTCTACAAGCCCAACAGCCAACTGACAGGCAAGGTTGACTTATTGGAGAACTATTTGAAGTTGCAAGAAAAGGGTAAATTGGAAAAGACCCTTCGCAAAGTCTTTGCAGATGATAAGAAATGATTCACAAGTTTTTGATTTCAAACAATAAAGAAAAAGTATTAACGACGAGAAACAAGATGACACCTACGACTATGAGACAGATTATGACAGCCGCGCTGCTGGTGATAATGTTGAGTGGTCTGTCCGGACAGACGCTGGATAAAGCGAGGAATCCGGTGAAAGGCTATGTGATAACCAATGACAACGATACCATTCATGGTACGATAGACTGTGATGGTATGATGCTGGCCACTTGATTCAATCAAACTAAACACAGAACGACGATGAAAAAGTTACTTTCCAAAACAGCTGCATGTCTGGTTCCTTTTTGCGTAGTATTGACCGCCTGTTCTTCCGACGGTGATACGCCGATTAGGATGCCTCGCCAGTTGACGATTGCCGAAGTGCCCATCACGAGGGCAACGCTCACGGAAGAGACTATAGCAGGAAAAACATCACTTACCCCTGCATGGGAGGAAAAAGACGTAGCTACATACTTTAACCTATCCGCTATAGGCACCGATGAACTATTATATGGAAACCTAACAGCCTCTTCCTCTGCTGAAAATTACGCATTTAAAGGAACTGCCACATGCACCTATGACGACAATTTGGCATTCATTTATCCTGCAGTAGAAATAAAGAGTGATAATGGTGAGATAGAATTGGAGAAAGATATCACTTTATTGTATAAAAGAGGTGATTTCATTATCAGCCTTGAGGGCCAGAAGGGTACCCTTGATGATATTGCCAAGAACTTCCACTATATCTATGGTGTGGCAAAGGTAAAGTCGTTGAACGCCGACGGGTCGGCCAATGCAACCATCTCGAATACGAAGTCGCTACTGTCTGTATGCAAGTTCAAGTTTACCGACGGAACGAATCCCATCCCCGTCAAGACTTTAACTATCTACTATTTTGGAATAGGATATATTTTTAATGATTACGTCAGCTGTCCTCTGGCCGTACCCGTTACTCCATCCGTTAATCTGGATGAAGTTAATGCCATTCCAGCTTATGAGGAATACGAGGGCTTTGGGGACGGGAACAATCTGCTTACCGTTAGCCTCAATGAAGAAGCAAGAGCCGTCAATGGTGATGGTGTTGTCTATGTGGCTCTCTTCCCCATGAAGCAAGCGGAGTACATGCAATTCACTGTAACCACCGAAGCCAATAAAACTTACACAGCTATTTACGCTGTTCCCAGATTTCAGGCAGGCGAGTACCGCAGCGTCACTTATGCACTACATAAATAATCAATGCCATTATTTCTATATAATATGATTCTTTCCTTCACGACTTTATGCGGAAAAACTCTTAACACTTAACTCGGTCTCTCGGAATGCCTTTGTGCATAGGAGAAAAGAGTACGTTAAGTGTTTGGCAACTCTTACCTGACACTTACCAAGCCCGAATGAACGCCGACAGCTTCTCGGGAGCCTGCTGGTAGTATTGCTTTTAGTTATTCTTGCCTATCACTATGCCAGCACCACCTCGGCGGGAATGCCAAGCACCTTATGTATGCTGCGAGCTACCTCGAAGCTTAGCGAGCGACGGCCATGAATAAGGTCGCTGAACATGGTGGAACTGATACCTATCATGCGGGCTGCGTCTTTCTGCTTAAGCCCTTTCTCTTTTACCTGCATGAGAATGGCATCGGTAAGCAGCGTACTCATCTGACCTGGAAGGGGATGATAGGCTCTGCCATATTCGTCAAGAGCCTCGCTCAGTCGCATGAATTCCGCCTTTTCCTCATCAGAGAGCAGTTCCATGTCGCCCAACTCCGTGCCGCGCTGCATCAACTTTTCTGCACGGGCCTCATAGTCCTTATATTCCTTTTCACTCTTAATAATCATAACTCATACCGTTTTTATGTCCTTAATCTTGTCGTACTCCTTATGGGTGCCTATGAAACGGATAGCCACGGTTCCTGCAAAGAACACAAGCATAACCACCGTCCTGTAGTTGTTTCCCTTAATGTTAAACACATAGCGATTGTTACCAACATAGTCTGCAGAAGGGAAATCCTTTTTCAAGTCCGCGTGGTGTTTCCAGGTGGCAGCCTTGACAATGGCACTCCATCTTTCCAATGCTGCCTTGGCATCTGGATGGAGGTCTGCAAACTCCTCTATGCGCTCTGGATATATAATTTTCATCGCAATTATTTTAATTTGGGTGCAAATATACTAAATAAATGTATAACAACAAAAGAAAAAGAAAAAAAGTTCACTAATCTGTGATTTTCCAAAAAATTAAGAAAAGGTTACTGCTTGATTCTTGAGAAGCAAAGCCTTTGCAGACTGCGAACGTCTTTGTAGATGAACGCTGTTTTATGTGGGACTTTTTATAGTGTATTTAGGGGTTGAGGGGTTGTAGAATTATCTTGCGAAGTATGAACGCTTCAAACCCGAAGGATACTGAAAACGTGAAACTTCTTTGCAATTAATTGATTAATAGAAGATTAGAGAGATAGTGTGATTTTGTGATTTTGACGTACCCAAACTTTCGTATAGGGAAAATATTTCACAACAGTTCGGGGAGCTGGTAGAGGCGGAGGGAGTTGCTGCCCTTGATGAGGATGTAGTGGTCGTGCGGCTGTTCCTGGGCAATGGCGGCCTTTACCTCCTCGACATCATGGAACTTGCGGCAAGGGAAGTCGCAAGGGGTGTTGCCAAACTCGTCGCCTACCAGCCATATCTCGTTGAAACCGGCATTTTTTAGCAGTTTGGCAATGCGCTGATGCTCTTCGGCCGAAGCGTCACCCAACTCACGCATGTCGCCCAGAATGACCATCTTGGGCGATACCTCCATCAGTTTGAAGTTCTCGATGGCTGCCTGCATACTGCTGGGATTGGCATTGTAGGCATCTACGACGAGGTGGTTTGTCTTGGTCTCCGTCAATTGTGATCGGTTGTTGGAAGGGATATAGTTAGCCAAGGCGTAGTTGATGTTCTCAAACGGGATGTTGTTGACGTAACCCACGGTGATGGCTGCCAGCATGTTGTCGAGGTTGTAGGCTCCAATCAGGTGGGTCTGTACCTCCATCCAGTCGCTAAGGTAGCAGGCATCATAGTCTTGCTCGCGCCAACGGAACTTCAGGAAGGGTGCACAGGAGATGACCTCGCCGCGAATCAGGATGTCCTCAGCGTCGCTCTGCCCGTAATAGTAAACGTCAATGAGCTTGTCGGACATCTCCAGCAGGTGCTCGTTATCGTAATTGACGAAGACAGGCAGTTCGTGTTCCCTAAGGAAATCGTACAGCTCCCCCTTGGTTTTGCAGACCCCTTCAAAGGAGCCGAAGCCTTGCAGGTGAGCACGTCCCACATTGGTGATGAGGCCGCAGGTAGGCTCTGCCGTCTCTACCAGCGTTTTGATGTCGCCAGGATGCGAGGCACCCATCTCCACTACGGCAATGTCGTGGTCCTTGTTCAGTCGGAACAGCGTTTTCGGCACACCGACATCATTGTTGAAGTTGCCCTCGGTGGCCATCACGTTATAGCACTCAGACAGTACGGCACGTATCAGTTCCTTGGTGGTTGTCTTGCCGTTGGTACCCGTAATGCCGACGATGGGGATGTCGAACTGCCGACGGTGCTCCCGTGCCAGGTCCTTGAAGGTCTGCAGCGCATCTGCCACAAGAATGATTCTGTCATCCGTTTTGTATTCCGCCTCATCCACAATAGCATAGGCGCAGCCCTTCTCCAAAGCCTGCGAGGCAAACTTGTTTCCATTGAACGATTCTCCCTTCAGCGCCAAGAAGATGCTGTCCTTAGGACAGTCACGGCTGTCCGTCGTGATACACGGGTGCTGTTGGTACAGCTTGTAGAGTTCCTTAATATCCATAAACTTCGTGAATTTTGCTGCAAAGATAGTGAAAATTCTCTATTCTTTAT
>JAEEGL012162904.1_pt1 | contig 10044 bp, 10 predicted proteins | sample 9134231 | NCBI WGS metagenome assembly JAEEGL01 (sample SAMN16246548, study PRJNA631951) | gut metagenome | biome: gut microbiome; feature: rumen; material: fiber-attached | host: Bos | place: Iran: Karaj | collected 2018-10 | reverse complement strand
CTGTTCCTCAATCAGGCCAGGCGGGATCGGCTGCAGGTCACGATGTTTCTCATGAACGGCTTTCAGATGCGCGGCGTCGTCCGGGGCTTTGACGGCTTCACCGTCGTGCTGGAGTCCGAGGGAAAGCAGCAGCTGATTTATAAGCATGCCATCTCAACCGTCGTCTCGCCCCGGGCGCTGAATCTGGATGCGGATACATAGGCCGCCCGAGGGCGGCTTCCTCCGCGCTGTTGTCGTGCTGCTGTTCCTGGCCGTCTGCGCCTGGGCGGGCGCCGCGCTCCATCAGGCGCTGCGTCTGTACCCGGCTGCCGCCGGGCCCGGGCCTCCCGCCGCGGAAGAGGGCATCCCTCTGGAGGGCCTGGCCATCCGGCGGGAGCGGCTTCTCTGCTCCCGCGGCGAGGTCCGGCTGTGCGCCGAGGCGGGAAAACGGGTCGCCCGCGGCGCAGTGCTGGCCATCGCTGCCGACGGCAGCAAAGTCTGTGCGGAGGAATCCGCCGTGTTTTTCCCGGATTGGGACGGTCTGGAGCGTCTCAGCCCCGCGGATCTGGCCGCGCCGGACACGGCCTGTGTCAGCGCACTGCTGTCCAGCCGGCCCGAAGAGCCCGACGGCGCTTTTGGCCGGCTGGTTCTGGGCATGGACTGGTATTTTGCCGCCCTGACCGATGCGGAGGCCGCGCCCGCCGCCGGCAGTCGCTGTCAGCTGCGCTTTGACGGCCTGGATCGCAGCGTCGCCGCCCGTCTGCTCTCCGTCAGCGAGACGGCCGGGGGCCGGCGCGCCCTGCTGCTGCGGCTGACGGACGGCGGAGCGGACTGCCTCTCTCTGCGCAGCTGCCGGGCGCAGCTGTTCCTGTCCGAGGCAAAGATAAAGCAAGAGAAAGAAGGGTAAACTGTGAGTATTGCGGAAGCCGTAACTGCCGTACGCGCAAACATCCGTACGGCCGCCGAGGCTGCCGGTCGGAATCCGGAGGAAATCCTGCTGGTGGCCGCCTCCAAAATGAACGACGCGGATCGGGTGCGCCAGGCGATTGCCGCCGGCGTGGACATCTGCGGCGAAAACCGGGTACAGGAGATGCTGGAAAAGAACCGCCAGGGCGCTTATGAGGGGGTTCCCCTGCATTTTATCGGCCATCTGCAGAAAAACAAGGTGCGGCAGGTGGTGGGTCTGGCCACTCTGATTCACAGTGCGGACAGCCGGGAGCTGCTGGAGCTGATTGCCCGCACGGCGGCCGGCCGCGGCATGGTCCAGGACGTGCTGTTGGAGGTGAACATCGGGGATGAGGCTTCCAAATCCGGTTTCCGGCCGGAGGAGGTCCCCTCCGCATTGGAATTCGCCTCCGCTCTGGACGGCCTGCGGGTTCGCGGCCTGATGGCAATCCCTCCCATCTGTGTTTTTCCAGAAGAAAACCGCCCATTTTTTTGTCGAATGCGAAAGCTTTTTGTTGACAATGGCGAAAAAAAATACGATAATGTATCTATGGATTTTTTGTCTATGGGGATGTCCGCCGATTATCAGGAGGCCATCGCCTGCGGCGCCAACATGGTGCGGATAGGCACCGCGATTTTCGGCGCACGGGATTATGGCAAATGAGTCCGTTTCCTGCGTCCAGCCGCAAATATCACTTGGAGGCCATACCATGGGGTTCATGGATGAACTGAGAAAACTTATCCAGCCGCTCGATGATGAGGACGACTTTTTTGAAGACGCCGACAGCAGTCTCAGGGAATCCACACAGCCCAGTGACGCGCAGCTGGAATTCGAAAATACCTTCGGTGCGGAATCCGGCGGCAAGCCCGAGCCGGCCGGCACCCCTCACAAGCCCAGCAAGCCGGCAGTTGACAGCGGCGGGCTTTTCGGCGGCCGCGGCGCCAAAAAGGCAAAGGGCCCCAAGCAATACCGGGAACGCCGGGTGGATTTCGGCGGGACCGAAACACAGGTGATCCTCTTCAGCCCCAAGACCTTCGATGAGGCCGGGGACCTTGTCAATCAGTTGAATCAGGGCCGTTCCGTTGTGATGACGCTGGAGGGCGTCCCCACAGAGAACGCCCGCAGACTGCTGGATTTCCTGTCCGGCATCGCCTATGCCCTGCAGGGCAAAATTACGCCGATCTCCGCCAAAACCTATTTTGTCACGCCGCAGAATGTGGACATTCTGGGCGTCACTCAGACCGAGCAGCCGGAGAGCGACGGACAGTATCTATAATTTTGTTTATATAGAAATCTTTGAAAGGTGGATATAAGATATGATTACCGCACAGGACATTCGTGAGAAAACCTTTGAAAAGTCTCGCCTCAACGGCTATGACATGGCTTCCGTGGACGATTTTCTGGAGGAATTGGCGGATGACATTACCACATCCCAGAAGGAAAATGCCGTCCTCAAGAGCAAAATGAAGGTCCTCGTGGATAAGATCGAAGAGTACCGCGCCAACGAAGAGGCCCTGAACATGGCGATCCTGTCCGCGCAGAAGCTGGCCGTTCAGATAGAGAATGACGCCCGCCAGCGCGCCGCCGCCATGCTCGCCGAGGCTGACGAGCAGGTCAAGGCCAAGGTCGGCACCATCGAGGAGGAGACCGCCATTCAGGAGCGCCGCCTGGCTGACGCAAAGGCCGCTACCGCCCGGTTCTTTGACGGAATCCGCAGCCTGTGCAAGAAGCAGATGCAGAATCTTGACGCCATCAGCAACGACCTCGTCCCCGAGGCCGCCGAGGCCTCCGCAGCTGACGCTGTCGAGGATACGATCCGCAGCATTGAGAGCAATGTGGCCAACATTCAGCCCGATCCCGCTTTCAATATAGACCTGAGCCCTGCGGAGGAGACGGTGGATGACGTGCTCAGAAGCTTTGAGAGCACGCAGCCGTTCACGGTGTAACGCTTTTCTTATTCTAACCTTACGGGGCGGGCGCTGCTGCGCGCGCCCCGCTGTTTGATCTTGTGAAAGATTTCTTCAGGCGCTTTTCGGTCGCCGCACTCTGGCAGGCGCGCCGATATTTTCAACAAAACAGGAGACACTACACCTATGTCCAAGGATTACAATGCTACCTTAAATCTGCCGAAAACCGAGTTCCCCATGCGTGCCGGCCTGCCTAAGCGGGAGCCCGACATGCTCAAGCAATGGGACGCTCTGGATGTTTATAACGAGCACCTGAAAAAGAGCGAGGGACTGCCGCTCTTCAATCTGCACGACGGCCCTCCCTTCTCCAACGGCGATATCCACATGGGCCATGCGCTGAACAAATCGCTGAAGGATTTCATCAATCGCAGCTACATGATGCGGGGCTACCATGTCCCCTACATCCCCGGCTGGGATAACCACGGCATGCCCATCGAGAGCGCCATCATCAAGGAGCAGAAGCTCAACCACAAGGCCATGTCCGTGGCGGACTTCCGCAGCGCCTGCGAGGCCTATGCCAACAAATATGTCCACCGCCAGATGGACGGCTTCCGGCGGCTGGGCGTCATCGGCGACTGGGAGCATCCGTATCTGACCATGAACAAGGGCTTTGAGTCTGACGAGGTGCGCATTTTCGGCAAGATGTACCTGAACGGTCATATCTACAAGGGCCTTAAGCCCGTCTACTGGTGCGCCCATGATGAGACGGCCCTGGCAGAGGCCGAGATTGAGTATCAGGACGATCCCTGCACAACGGTCTATGTCAAGTTCCCCATGCATGACGACAAGGGCAAGCTGAGCCATCTGGACAAGAGCCGGCTCTTCTTCCTGATCTGGACCACTACCACCTGGACCCTGCCCGGCAACATCGGCATTGTCCTGCACCCGGACGAAAGCTATGCCATCGTCAAGGCAGAAGACGGGGAGATGTATATCCTGGCCGAGGCCCTGGCGGACAAGGTCATGCGTTTCGGCGGGCGCGACCGCTATGAAATCCTAGAGACCCATCCCGGCAGCTTCTTTGAATACATGCTGGCCGATCACCCCTTCCTGCCCAAAACCTCTCTGCTGATGCTGGCCGACTATGTCACCATGGACTCCGGCACCGGCTGTGTCCACACCGCCCCCGGCTTCGGCGCAGACGACTATGTCACCTGCCTGCGCTACGGCACGGAGATGGTGGTTCCCGTGGACGATCAGGGCAAGCACACCGATTACGCCGGTCCCTATGCGGGGCTGGGCACCGAGGAATCCAACCCCATCATTCTTGCCGATATGAAGAAAAGCGGCATGCTCTTCGCCTCCGAAGAGATCATGCACAGCTATCCTCACTGCTGGCGCTGCAAAAAGCCCATCATTTTCCGCGCCACCCCGCAGTGGTTCTGCTCGGTGGACTCCTTCAAGGACGAGGCCATCCAGGCCTGCGAGGATGTGCGCTGGCTGCCCGCCTGGGGCAAGGAGCGCATGGGCGCCATGATCCGCGAGCGCAGCGACTGGTGCATCTCCCGTCAGCGCCGCTGGGGTTTGCCCATCCCGGTGTTTTACTGTGATGACTGCGGCAAGCCTGTCTGCACGGAGGAGAGCATCGAGGCAGTGGCCCGGCTCTTTGAGCAGGAGGGCAGCAACGCCTGGTTTGATCGCGATGTTGCCGACATTTTGCCCCAGGGCTTCACCTGCCCCCACTGCGGCGGCAGCCACTTTACCAAAGAGACCGACACTCTGGATGGCTGGTTCGACTCCGGCTCCACCCACTTTGCCGCCATGAAGCGGGATCAGGGCTTCTGGCCCTCCTCCATGTATATCGAGGGCGGCGACCAGTATCGCGGCTGGTTCCAGTCCTCCCTTCTGGTGGCTGTCGGCGCGCTGGGCATGGGCGCCCCGTATAAGGAATGCCTGACCCACGGCTGGACCGTGGACGGCGAGGGCAGGGCCATGCACAAATCCCTGGGCAACGGCATGGATCCGGCTGAGATCATCCAGGAATTCGGCGCAGATCTGCTGCGTCTCTGGGCCGGCTCCGCCGATTACCACGCGGATGTGCGCTGCTCCAAGGAGATCTTTAAGCAGCTGAGCCAGAATTATCTGAAATTCCGCAACACCGCCCGTTACTGCCTCGGCAACCTGAACGGCTTTGACGCCGATCATCTGGTCAGCCCGGAGGATATGGAGGAGCTGGACCGCTGGGCCATCACCAGGCTCAACGACCTGATCCGCAAAGCCGAAATCGCATATCAGAACTACGAATTCCATGTCATTTCCCATCTGGTCAACGACTTCTGCGTGGTGGATCTCTCCAGTTTTTATCTGGACATTATCAAGGATCGGCTCTACTGCGAGCAGAAGGACAGCCTCCGCCGCCGCAGCGCCCAGACCGCTTTGTTCCTGATTCTGGATTCCCTGGCCAAGCTGTTTGCGCCGATTCTTGCCTTCACCTGCGACGAAATCTGGCTCTCCATGCCTCACCGCGCAGCGGATGATCCCCGCAACGTGGTGCTCAACTGCATGAATCAGCCTTTTGACGCCTATGCTCTCGATGACGAGGCCCTGGCTCGCTGGGACAGGCTGATCCGCCTGCGGGACGATGTCAACGGCGTACTGGAGACTGCCCGCGCCTCCAAGCGCATCGGCAAGCCGCTGGAGGCCGCTGTCACGCTGAAGCCCACGGACGAGGAGACCCGCGGCCTGATGGACGAGGTGTCCAGCATGAACCTGGCCGAGCTGCTCATCGTTTCCAAGTGCCTGATCTCCGAGGATGAGGCCGCAGGGGAGGCGGCGGCGGCCGGAAACGGCTCCAACTTCCCGTGCCTGGACATCGCCGTTGTAGAGGCCCCCGGTACCAAGTGCCCCCGCTGCTGGATGCACTCCGAGCAGGCTGATCCCGAAACCGGCCTTTGCCCCCGCTGCGCCGCAGTTGTCGCAGCTCTGTAAGCCCTTCGCGCAGGAATCCCCCTGCGCCGCCTGTGCGGCGCTGAACAGTCCCGCGCCGCGGCAGCTCCGCGGCAGAGAGGAGAACGCTATGTTGTATGCAATCGTAGGTCTGCTGGTTGTCATCGCCGACCAGTGGGTAAAGTACTGGGTCTCCGGCGCCATTCTCCCGGAGTCCACGGGGGTGTCCTTTATCCCCGGGATTCTCAGTCTCGTAAACCTCCACAACGACGGTGCCGCATTCAGCTTCCTGGCAGGGAGCAATGCCCGAATCCCCTTCATTATCATCACCGGCGTCTTTATTGTGGCGGTCATTATCGCGCTGGCGACCAAGTTTATTTCCGGCCGCTTTGCCCGTTGGTGCCTGGTTCTGGTAACTGCCGGCGGCTTCTCCAACTGCATCGACCGGGTGATTTACGGCTACGTGCAGGATATGTTCAAGTGCGAGCTGTTCAACTTCCCCGTCTTCAACGTGGCGGACATCTTCATCACCGTCTTCGCGCTGCTTTTCGTGCTGGCGATTCTGTTTGAGCGCAAGACTGTCTATGATGACTTCGAGGATGAGTTTACCGAAGAGGACGACGAGGAAGAAGACTACGAAGAGGAAGAGGCCCGTCCTTCCCGCCGTGCCATCAAGGCGCAGAAGCGTGAGGAGCGTCGCGCCGCCAAAGCCGCCAAGGCTGCGGCCGAGGAGGAAGAAGAGGATGCGGCCCCGGTTCGCCCCGTGCGCAAGACCCGTAAAGAGCGCGCCGAAGAGGAATACGCCCAGGCGCAGGCCGCACGTCAGGAGGCAGAAGCCGCCGCTTCCGCCCCCGTCCGGAAGCCCGCCGCCGTGCAGACCGGCGTTCAGCAGCCCACACCTCGTCCCGTCGCCCGCGCGCAGGCCGCCCCTGCCGCCGCCAGTGCACAGCGCACGGAGAGCGCCGCGAAGCCGGCGGCCCGTCCGGCTGCAGCGCCCAAGGCTGCGGCTCCTGTCAAAAAGCCCGCGGCGATTGAGGAAGAATTCTCTCTGGACGACATCCTGGCAGAATTCAAATAAGCAAGATAGATGACAGAGGATCAGCTTCTGATCACAGCAGAGGAGAGCGGCGAGAGGATCGACGCTCTCCTTGCGCGCACTATAGAGGGTTTATCCCGCAGTCAGGCACAACGGCTGCTGGAGAACGGCGACGTTCTTCTGGGTGAGACAACCGTAAAAAAGAACTACAAATGCTGCGCGGGGGATCGTTTCACCGTGTTCCTGCCCCCGGCGGAGGAGCCGCCGCTGCTTGCCCAGGATCTGCCGCTCTCCATTGTCTGGGAGGATGCCGATCTCGTCGTGGTCGACAAGCCGCGGGGGATGGTCGTCCATCCGGCGCCGGGGCATCCGGACGGCACGCTGGTCAACGCCCTGCTGTACCACTGCGGCGAATCCCTGTCGGGCATCGGCGGAGAGCGGCGGCCCGGCGTTGTCCACCGGATCGACAAAGATACCTCCGGCCTTCTGGTCGCGGCCAAAAACGATTTTGCCCATCAGGCGCTTTCCGCCCAGCTGGCCGACCGCAGCCTGTCCCGCCTCTATCAGGCCGTAGCCCGCGGCGGCTTCCGCGAGGATCGCGGCACCATAAACCGTCCCATCGGCCGCCACCCCACAGATCGCAAACGCATGGCCATCTCGGAAAAGAACGGGCGTCCGGCCGTCACCCATTGGGAAGTGCTGGCGCGCTATGCAGGCTATACCCATCTGCGCTGTCAGCTGGAGACCGGGCGCACCCACCAAATCCGGGTGCATCTGGCCAGCATTGGCCACCCGCTATTGGGGGACTTCACCTACGGCGCCCCCTCCCCTGAAAAGGGCCTGGAGGGCCAATGCCTCCACGCATACGAGCTGAAGCTTATTCATCCCCGCAGCGGAGAGCCTATGTGCTTTACCGCTCCGCTGCCCGATTATTTTACAGAAGTTCTGTCCCGGCTGGGGCCTGTCATCGGATAAGGAGGTTTTTCCATGTCAACGAAGGATATTTCCCGTCTCGCCGTTCTCGCCGCGGTTGTCATTTTCGGCATAGTCTTCCTCGTCAAGCTGGTCTCCGGCGCGGTCAGTCTGGTCAGCGGACTGGCAAATACGATCCTGGGCATTCTGGTTGTCGTCGCGCTGGTGCTTATCGTGCTCTGGATGTTCAGCTACGCCAAAAAAATGAGCAAAAAGAAATAAATCCGCTGCGCTGATCGAGCTCCGGGCAAAGCGAAGGGAGGCTGTCCCTCTTTGAGACAGCCTCCCTTCGCTTTGTCGCCACAGCGTTATAATAAGACGCCCATTCGGCTCAGGGCAAAGATCCAGCAGAAAATGGTAAGCAGAGAAAAGAGCGAGGTAAACACCACCAGCTGCGCTGCAAGATCTGCGTCAGAATCCATGGCGCTGGCGAGATTAAAGGACGAAGTGGCGCAGGGGGCGATAAAAATACACATCAGGCCAACCATGGCCGCGCCCCGGAAGCCCATCTTTACGGCAATGGGAATCAGAATCGCCGGCACCAGCAGAAGCCGCGCTGCTACGCCCGCGGCGAGCGGCCGCAGATTCCCGCGAATCGCGCCGAAGTTGAACAGGCCGCCCATCACAAGCAGCGCCACCGGCGTCCCGCAGCGGCCGATGTCCCGGATCACGCCCAGCACCGCACTGGGAAACCGGATATGCAGCAGCTGTGTGGCGAAGCCTGCCAGCGCCGCAATGACAAGAGGATTGCGAATCACGCCGCCGAGCGCTTTCCGGAGGCTGAATGTGCCGTTCTCCCGATAAAGCTCCAGCAGCAGAACCGAAAGTACATTCTGCATCGGTACGATGGTGGCAATCAGCAGGGAGATGCTGCCCAGCTTGCCTTCCCCGCAGAGCGCGGTGCCGATCAGGGTCCCGAAGATAACAAAATTGGTGTGGAAAATCCCGTGCGCCAGTGCTCCGCGGCGTTTTTTGCCCTTCTCCGTAAACCGGGCCACCAGCAAGGAAAGCCCCAAGACAAACAGCTGTGCCGCCGCCGCGAAGAGGAGCAGGCGCCCGTCAAAGATGTCGGCGATCTCCGCGGTTATGATATTATAGTAGAGAGATGTGGACAAAAAGACTTTGAATGCCAGCTTGTTCATCCGGTTCAGCGTATGCGTGTCCAGCATCCCGATCCGCCGCAGCCCCACCCCCAATGCCAGCAGCATGAACAGGGGGAGAACCGCGCTGAGTGCAGTCTGAAAGGCGTTCAACAAAAACCCTCCCGAAAAGGAAACCTCGTTTCCTACGGAAAAAGCGGCTCCTGTCGGGGCCGCTTTTTTCGCTGCCGCGGTCTGCCGTTAGATCCGGCGGCAGGCCGTGCTTCCTTTAATAGTTTTCTTCTCTCAGCTCAAAATAGGCCTGGGGATGATTGCAGACCGGGCAAAGCTCGGGGGCCTGGGTGCCGATCACCAGATGGCCGCAGTTGCGGCACTCCCAAACCTTCACGCCGCTCTTTTCGAACACCTGCTTGGCCTCCACATTCGCCAGCAGCTTGCGATAGCGCTCCTCGTGATGCTTCTCGATGGCGCCGACGCCGCGGAATTTCTCCGCCAGTTCCGGAAAGCCCTCTTCTTCCGCCTCTTTGGCCATACGCTCGTACATGTCCGTCCACTCGAAGTTCTCACCCTCCGCCGCATGCAGAAGGTTCTCCTCCGTGGTTCCCAGCGCGCCCAGCTCCTTGAACCAGAGCTTGGCGTGTTCTTTTTCATTTTCCGCCGTCTTCAGGAAAATTGCAGAGATTTGCTCATAGCCGGCCTTCTTTGCCACAGAAGCAAAGTAGGTGTACTTGTTGCGCGCCTGAGATTCTCCGGCAAAGGCCTCCCACAGGTTTTTCTCGGTTTTGGTTCCGGTGTATTTGTTTGCCATTGTGTTTTCTCCTTTCATACGATCTCTGTTCATGGCCAATATATCATATTCTGCCGCAAAGTCAATGAAGGATCGCCGGATCGGGAGAAGAATCGAAGAAACACCGGGCGAAACGCTTATTGACGCTTCGCCGTATTCTGAGGGATCTGCAGAAAAAAGCAGAGCCGCTCATATGAGCGGCTCTGTGTTGGCATTGACCTATCTTCCCAGTCCGTCTCCAGACAAGTATTTTCGGCACTGGTGAGCTTAACTTCTGTGTTCGGAATGGGAACAGGTGGACCCTCACCGTTAAAAACACCAACTATGTCGGAGGATTCTTCTCTTTCGATCGGTTTCCTCTTCCTTTCAGG
>JAEEGL012149074.1_pt1 | contig 10044 bp, 4 predicted proteins | sample 9134231 | NCBI WGS metagenome assembly JAEEGL01 (sample SAMN16246548, study PRJNA631951) | gut metagenome | biome: gut microbiome; feature: rumen; material: fiber-attached | host: Bos | place: Iran: Karaj | collected 2018-10 | reverse complement strand
GTGGCATTTGCGCTGGGGTTAATGGTTACTGCCTGATCGGCGTAACAGAACGAGCAGAACAATGCTGCCACGAGATAAGATAAGATTTTTTTCATTGTTGTTGAGTTTTTTATTTATTTGATTACACTGCCTTGTACGTTATATCGTTTTCCGTTGTGGAGCAGGTAGAGAACGCCGTTCTCGATTACCTTTGTACCCTGTACACGGTCGCCGGTCACATTTTCGATAGCCGTCGGTTCGCCATTAGACGTGATTTCCAAATCATCTACGAAAAGTGAGCCGAAATAGTTACCACCTTGATAACGGATTGCCATCTGCGCACCTTCAGGAGCACCCTCGAAAGTCACTTGTGCCTGCGTATATTCGCTGACTCCCGCTAAGGTACGAACCGCTATAAAGGTCGTTGCGTCAGCGAGGTCGGTGATATATCCTACGGTAGCAACCGGTGACTCTGCGTCATCGCTTGCGTTATAGAAGAAGCTCAGCGTCACTTCGCTCAGTGCGCTCTCTACCTCCGGCAGAACCGCTATCTGGTTGATTTCCCAGCCGTAGAACTTCAGACTATGGGTGCCCTCATGCGCGCGGGAATCATAATAGGTGTCTTCGAAGACCACAGGGAATCCATCCGCCGAAAGGCGAGTCCAGCAATTCGGCATCTCGTTCGCCGCAGTACCTTCAAATCCCTCGCTGTACGGCAACGCCAGTGCGCCACACTCCGTACGGAAGGAGACTGCTTCGCTCCATTCGCTCGTACCCTCTTCGCCGCAGTTCGCCTGCACGCGTACGTAATAGATGGTGTTGGCATTGAGACCGGTCAACGCAAACGGATTCGCATCGGCCGCTTGTGCGTCGCCCCAGGTCTCTCCGTCATTAGAGAGTTGATAGTTCCATGCCGCAACCTCCGATGTCCAAGCTATTTGAGCGCCGTGAGCCGTAATCTCGCTGACTTGCAGTCCGTTCGGCTTGAAGCATGACGGAGCCTCATGAATGTCGATATTATCCACGAAGATAGCACCCTCACTATAGGTCGCCGTCGCGAAAAAGCGCAGCGTCACGGTCTGTCCTGCATAAGCTGCCAAGCTCACGTTCGCCGTAGTGAACGTACCGAAATCATACGTACTGGTGGACGCTGTTGGCTCATACGAACCCAGTTCCGTAAACGTAACACCGTTATCGGTGGAGATGAGCAGTTGGAAAGCGCCGCAGTCTGCGCGGTGCGAATAGTCGAAGGTTAACTCCATCGCTTTCGCCGGCAGGACGATCGACGGCGTGTTGATCAGCGCAGTGCCTTGTTGGGTATAGAAATTATACATACGCAGCACCTTGGCGTCCTGACGCTCAAACACACCCCATACATAATAGTCGTACGAACCGGTAGCGGTGGGCGAAGTAGATGCGCTGTTATCCCAACAATCCGGAACGGTCTCTGCGTTCATGTTATCGAAGTTCTCGCTCCACGGCGCAGTAATCGAACCGCAGGAAGTAGCGAAATACTCGGTCACCGCATCACTCTGGTCATCCTCGCCGCAGTACGAACGTACCCATACCTGGTACAGCGATGCTGCATTCAGGTCGCTCAGCGTAGCGCTCAAGGCGCTCGTCACAACAGCGTTACTCCAATCCGGCTCGCTGCCGAAAGCGCCGTACGTATATTGGTACTGACTCTCGCCTTTGCCCGAAGCGTGCCAACTGAAGCTGGCGCTATTGGAACTGGTCTCCGTGACGGACAGCAGCGTCGGCGCGAAGCAGGAGAAGTCGGTCGTAAAGGAGATCTTGCTTGCTTTACCCTGCTCCTCTGCGCTACAATAAGCGCGTACGTAGAAATCATACTCGGTGTTCGCAGCCAGCGTATCAAGCGACACAGTAGTCACCGTCTGAGCGGTAAGACCGGTGAAGTCTGCCTCCACACCCTTGCGTACGCAGAGGTACTGGAAGCTTGTGGCCTCGCTTACCCAAGTCAGAGTGGCTCCGTTAGCAGAAATATCCGACGAAGTCAACGAACTGATCTTCGGGCAAGTAGAACCTGCCGAAGCCTCCTCGTAAGTAAATCGGATATCCGGACGGTTAGAGGTCTGTGAACACGAAGTCGGGAAAGAAGTGCCATAGTTATATAGCACCGTCATGGACGATCCATTGGTCGATTGGAAACGGCCTTTGCCTCCGGAACTGGAAGTAGGCGCATAACCGCCTCCCGCCTCCGTCTTGCGTACATCAACCAACAGGTTTCCTCCGCCATAGACGTATGGAGCATCCAGATCAACCTCCAGGGTCGTCATCGTATTGGCTGGCAGCGTACCCGTGAACACTAACTCAGCGTCGTCCACCGACTGATAAGCCGCTTCGCTGAAAGACGCGAAATCCACCTCTTTGAGACGAATCTGCACTTTCTCATAATCACTTTCGTTTCCTGTCACAGCGCGCAGGAAGAAAGCCAGTTTGGTGATCTGCTGACCCTGAAGAGCTTCCAACTCAGTAGCCGAATACAGGATCTGTGAGCAGTACATACGATCTGCTTGAGTCGCATAAACCGGCGCATAGGATGACTGCGAATCATTCTCACCGATACGCAATGTCTGCGGCTCGGCATGCAGCAACCCTGCCACAAACGGCAGTCCCAGCAGAGCCATCAGAATAATAACTTTTCTTCTCATATAGTTACAAAATTGATATATTCAATAAGGGTTTACGCGCAAGAACTTAGAGTCCCAGACCCGGATCAATAGTCGATGTTTCTTCCGGTTTTTTGAAAGAACCAAATTTCGACTCGCATAAAGCCGTCATTGCTGCTACGTGGAGCACTTCCACTGAGGGAATATTATAATTCTTTTTCATTGTTATTGACTATTTTGTATCCGTTCTTACTTAGAAATAACTTGTCCTTGGACGTTATACTTCACGCCGTTCTTGATAATGACTATTTGGTCATTCTCAATCATCTTTATACATTGTACATTGTCCCCTTGTACATTATCTACGCCGGTAGCCGTTTGCTCCTCTTTGATGATACGTGCAATCATTCCGTGACGTATCGGGGAGTAGTTAGCACCGCTGGTGGTGTTCACATAGAAGTATGCGCGGAAGCTCTTGAGCTGGCTATCATGATCCCCATTCCACCAATAGAGGGCGTTCTCGTTATAGAGGAACAACTTGGTCTTGTCGCCCGGAACGAAGGTCTCTGGCTGGAGGATACCGCAGAGCTGTGCCACGGAAGCATCACCAATGTGCTGACCCGCAGTAGCGGAGATTGTAACATTCTTGAAGAGCGGATTCTCAATCGGATCACCGGCTGCAAACTGGATGAAATACGGTTTGCCGGCCTCGATGCTCGATGCCTCTACGATGCGGAAGAGGAGTTCTTCGTTCTCCACCTTTGCATACTTGAATGCCCAGAGTTCAGCGCCTTCAAGCGGAGTTCCGTCGAGTGTCGGCAGGCTGAACGGCAAGCAGATCGTATTGAAATAGCCGGTACAAGTGATCGTACGACCAATCTGTATATCAAGTGTCTGACCGTTATTAGCAGCTATCGTCGCACTATTGTCCACATTATCTGCCAAAACAAGTTGGTTGATCATGCGCAGGTTACGGATTGCGAGATCGCCATGACTGCTTCCTCCGGCGTAACGGAACGCAATATAATGGCCATCGAACGAAGTTGCCGGAACACGCGCCTCAACCCAACTGCTGGATTTAGCCAGCGTCTCAACTGCGGTGAAGGTAGCCATATCTGCCTTATCGGTGATATAACCCACCTCCAATTGTGCGTTGTTAGCACCGGTCGAGCAACTGTACTCGAAGCTGAGAACTGCTGCAGAAAGGTCTGCCGAGAACGGAGGCATAACTACTACATTGTTGCTTGCACCTTCCTTACCGCCGTTCATTACCAACTGGTTCATGGCTGTGTTAGCGTACGGTTTGTAGTACGTCTCATCCTGTGCAGATACGGTCCAGCAAGAAGAGAGTGTCTCTGTGAAATCAGCGTAATAAGGAATAGCATCTATGCCGCTGCACGAAGTCGTGAAATCAACCTCATCGCTCCAATCGCTCAACTCTGCGCCCGCGCACGTAGCCTGCACGCGTACCTTATAATTAGTACCTTGCGCGAGACCGGAGAGAACGTACGGCTTCTCGGTTACAGACACCTCCGTCCATTCTTCCGTACCGGTCTAGTATTGCAACTTCCAAGCCTCGGCATCGCTGGTCCAGTCGATGGTCGCACTTCCCACGCGCGGAACAGCGGTTACATCCGTCGGCTTAACACACGTCGGAGTCTTACGGACTTGTACGCCGGAGATCAACATGCTGGAAGTTCCATTATAGCGAATAGCAATATATTTAGCACCGGATGTTTCTCCTGCCAGATCCAACTCAACACCGCTTGTAGGTTGCGAAGCAAACGCGTGGAATGCGCCGTTCGGCTCATCCAGATAACCAAAGTCAGCCGTTCCACTGAGCGAATAAGTAAAGGTTACACTCAACTTATTCAGATCAATATCGTAAGCCGGCAAAATAGCCCATTGTTCCTCTGTGCCATAGAAGCAGATCTTACCACCTGCGACATTGGAATATTCACCCTTGAAGGTTACTTCCCAGCACTCAGGTACAGCGGTAAAGTTGGTAATATTCAGCGGCAACTCTGCTGCGTCACGGAGTCCGCACCAAGTGGTGAAAGATGCTGTTGCATACTCGCCGCCACAATGATTCTGAACGCGGACGTAGTACGTAGTGCCGGCAGTAAGACCTGTCAAGTTATAGGTCATAGCATTAACATTGATTGCATCTTCCCAAGCCTCGCCATCCAGAGAGGTTTGCAGTGCAAATGCACTCTCAACGCCTTCCCACGTGAGGGTAGCACTATTCGTCGTGCGAGCCGAAACAGCCAGGTTCGTTGGTGCAGCGCCACAAACCGGAGTAAAGTTAGCCGATGCAGTCCAATCGCTCTGGTGCGTTGCATCGCAATAAGCCTGAACCTGTACCTCATAGTTATGACCTACCTCCAGACCGGTAATCGCATAACCTGTTGTTACGTCCTCTACGACTGTCCAAGCATTCTCCGGCTCTGCTATCTCACGGTAACGTAAATTCCACTGGCTCTCATCGCCACCTGCTGTCCAAGTAATAGTAGCTCCGGTTGAGGTTGCAACTGCAGCCAAAGCAGTCGGAGTCTCACACGGCTTCTCAATAACCGTAAAGTCATCCAGATAGAGGTATTTATTCTTTGCCGCGTCATACTCGCCTCTGAAATAGAGTACTACGCTATGTCCCTTATAGTCAGACAGCGAAATATCTTTAGTTACCCAACCTGAGGTAACATTACTCAAATCGGTTGTCACATCTACAGGAGTAGCACCATCTACAGACACTTTGACCGAAGCGGTAGCACCGGTATTCTGCCATTGGAAACGTGCGATTGTCTCTTTATCGCTCGGAACAATGATAGCCGGAGTCTGCAATACGCCATAGCAAGAAGCATTCGTGTTTGTTGCATATCGCATATAGTAGTTTGTACTCTCGCTGGAGATAATCCATTGTGAACTGAAACCATATACTGAGTTATCCCAGCAAGCGTCCAATGTCGCGCCAAACGCCATTTCATAGCCAAGCGCCTTCTCTGCGCAGTTGGTAGTGAAGGCATCAGAAGCGACAAACTCACTCTCGTTGCCTACGCCACAGATAGCTTTCACTTGTACAGTATAGGTCGATTGCTCATCCAATCCGCTCAACGTGTACGGGCTCACAATCGCTCCCGCAGCATCCTGCCACTCGCCTGTGCCTTTCTTATATTGCAGAGCAAACTCACTCGCTTCGCTGGTCCATGTAACGACTGCCGAAGAAGCGGTTACCTCAGAAATGGCAGGTTTGGAAGGATTAGCACATGCAGGTTTCTCAGCAATTTTAATATTATCTACAAAGATAGCGCCTTTATCCCAATCTGCGTAAGAGAAGAATTGAAGAATAATTGCTTGTCCGTTGTAGCTGGCAAGGCTTACTATTGCAGTAGTAAACTTGTCAGGATCTGTATAACTGGTAGAGCTACTTCCGTTTGGATAACTTGCACCAGCAATCGAATTAAATGATTCGCCATCATCAGTAGAAATCTTGATTGAGAAGTTGCCGCATGAAGCAGTATGGCAATAATCAAACTTCAATTCATACTCTTTACCATCATTTGGAATTTCTATACTTGGCGTATTAATGATTGCTGTTCCGTATGTTTGTCCTACATAATAGTTGCACATACGCATCATCTTGTTTCCTCCGGAAGTGTGAACTCCCCATTTATAATAATTGGTACCGGATGCCGTTGAAGCAGAATTATCCCAGCATTTTACAATGGTATTTTCGGTTCTGCTCTCAAAGTTCTCTTCCCATGGGAATGTCGTTACGCTCTCGCACTCTGTATCGAAAGTTATAGCACTGGTATAGAACGAACCTGCTGCTACTTTAACTTGATACGTAGTAGCGGAAGTCAGGCCGGTAATCGTGTAAGGATTAACGGTTACGTCAGAAACGGTTGTCCAATCGCCATCGCTGCTCTTCTTGTATTGTACCGTCCAAGAACTCTCGCCGCTGTTTGCCGTCCAACTGATGGTCGCACTATTAGCACTCTTGGCATCCAATTGGAAGTTTGTCGGAGTTACATAGTTCGGAGTGAAAGAAACAGCATTGCTCCAATCGCCCTCGCACTCTGCTTGCGCCTTTACTTGATAAGCGGTTCCGGGAGTCAAACCATCCAAATCAAACGAAGAAGCCGCAATGAGCGCACCTCCATTAGCATCCGTCCAATCAGCATCGCTGGCTGCTTTGTATTGCAGTTTCCATTTATTTTCACTACTTCCATCTGCCCAATTAATCGTTGCTCCATTAAAGATAACATTCGTTGCCGTTAGAACCGGTTTCGGACAAGCCGGAAGTTCAGAAACGGTAATATCATCGATAGCAGAGTAGTAGTCTTGGGAAGAAGAATGAGCGAACTTGATAACTAAGCGAGCCGTACTTGCGACACCTGCAGGAACAGAAGCCAAACTGATTTCTTCGTCTGTCCATGTTCGATCCGCATTAGTACAAGCGCCGCCGTCTATTGCCACGAAAGAACTTGTATTGGTAATGTTGGTCATGTATCCTACAACCAACGAACCGCTTTGTGCAACAGACTCTTCCATGTGAGAGAATGTCAATTGCAACGTGTTTAATGGTGCGTCAAATGCAGGCAGAATAATATAACTATCTGCAGAACTACTGGATTTCATATATAAAGCTCGCGCACCTTTGTAATATTCAGGACCGCCATAAGGTTTATAGGCATACGGATACGCATATGGATAAGCACCATTATTCAAACCAAGATAAGCCCAACAATCCGGAGCCGGGCTTGAAGAAGAGCCATTAGACATCCCTTCGAAATTTTCGCTCCAAGGAATAGGCTGTGCGTCACACAGCGTAGTTGCTTCAGCCGAAGCAGACCAATCGCTTTGCTCTCCGCCACAGTTAGCACGAACTTGAATCTCATAAGTCTTTTGAGCCGTCAAACCGGTCAATGTGAACGGATTGGTTGTTGCTGCAACCGGACTGCTCCATGAGCCTGCGCCTTCACGGTATTGAACCTGCCAAGCAGTCTCCTCACCCTTAGCTGTCCAACTCAAATCAATACTCGTCGCCGATGCCGCAGTAGCCGTAAGCGAAGCCGGCTTCTTGCACGCCGAAGCAACAGAAACAGAAATGTCATCCAGCATTACCGCAGCGGAAGTACTGGATGCTGTGTATTTGAACGCGATATAATAATCTCCAGCCGGAGCACCTGATAAAACATAGTCCTCAACTTGGAGATAGTCGTTCGTTTGAGTTAAAGCCTCCAGAGGCGTAAAGGTATTCTTATCCGCTGGATCTGTCATCGAACCGAGCACAATATTGCTTGCAAAAGAAGTATAATAATAATGCCTATACCAGAAAGTAATGTTCAGATTTTTAACTTCTTGCGCGAACTGCGGCAAAATAAGGTATTGCTCCGCCAATCCATTGACGCGAAGGCACTGAGAACCGGTATGAACATAACTTGTATATATAGCCGGTGTGCCAATTTTTGCCCAACAATCCGGGTAGGAGCCACTTATACATCCCTCACTTGACTCAAAGCCACAATCCAGACTTGCAATCGGAGTACATGGCGTTTTGAAAGACGAACTTACCTCTGCGCTCTCGTCACCAACGCCACAAACCGCTTTCAGTTTCACTTGATATGCCGTATTCTCTACAAGACCTGTCAAACCATACGAACGAACTCCTGCATCAATGGTCGTATTGGAAGTTGTCAAATCTACAGATGTCCAATCTGCATCACCGGCACCCTTATACTGCAAATTCCAAGCAGTTTCTTCACCTCCTGCCGTCCATGAAATAGTAGCCGTGCTTGTTGATGTTGCAACCGCTGAACTAATTGCCGGCTTCGGACAAGTTGCTGGGGTGGCATTTTCATAAGTAATTTGAACTTTAGGCAGATAGCTAACAGTGCCATTACTACCACTTTCGTTTTTATTCGTACGAGCTGCCTGCGAACGAGTTGTTCCGTAGTAATAAATACCTGTTTGGTATCCTCCACCAGTAACGATTTTTAGTTCCACTAACAAATTTTTTGTTCCAGAATAGGTAAATTCGTCTCCATTAAACTCAAAATACAATTCTTTGGTATTTTTGCTTCCTGTCGGTTGACCGGTATAAACGACTGTAAATTCACCTGCATCATCAAAGGCAGACAAGGTAGATTCAGTCGTCTCTTTTAATCGAATAGAAAAAGTAGGAACCGTAGCAGGAGACTGATTCCATGTCCAGTTTTGGTCTGCATAAAATCGCATTCCTTTGAGGACTTTTTCTTCAAGACCACTTAAATCTGCCGAAGTGTAAATAAATTGGCATCTAGTATTAGGAGTATCATGGTACGAAGGATTCAAAGGAACACTTCTTTTGTTGTGCGTATCCCAGTCCGCGCCAACAGTTAACTCATCCCCAAAAACATTCCCAACCCCAATGGTTAGAATAAGCAACAACACAGTTAGAACTTTTAAAGCCCTAAACCGACGGTCAGCCGACGGTCGAACGACGGTCAAACGACAGTCAAAGCCTCTGTCATTACCACGCAAGGACTTGACGCCTTGACCAATCTCCATACAAAAAGTTGATTTTTTCATATTAATGTTTAATTTAATTATGTTCTAAATCAGCAATAATATTTTGTTTGTCTGTAAAATGCACAATTCGGGCGCAAAGGTACAAAAAAAACTTCACATACACAAACATAAAATTGTTTTTTTTACAAAAAAACGCAATAATGGCAACATTTAAGCCCCAAATAAGACTTTTATAAGCATCAAACAAGGGGCAAATGTGACTCAAACTACAAATTAATTTGCACAATTCAAAAAAAAGCAGTACCTTTGCACCGGAATTGAAAAATCTCCGAAAGAGAAAATAATATAAGCAATATGAAACGATTCTTTATCATCCTTTGCGCCATGACGATGGCGATGGGTACTTGGACTGCCAGCGCGCAGGAGGCCGACACGAACTTACTCCAAAACGGCGGTTTCGAAGACTACAGCTGTAATTTCTTAGGCTGCTCCTGGGAGGATTGGACCATGCCTTTAGGCCTGGGAGCCGCTGAAGAGAGCGACAAGATCGAGGGCACCGTGGCGTTGCATTTAACAGGAGAACTCGCCGGGATGTTAGACCAACCGATTACCCTACCGGACGAGTCTTACCCCGTCGGACGCGTATTCCGTATGACGCTGAATTACAAAGCTTTAGAGATCCCTGCAAACAAGTCTATCTCCATCGACTGCTATTGGGAACCGAAGCCCGGAGGAGACGCAGAGACGATGAAGATGCACGAGGCGGACAAGCTCCAACGCGTGATTGCCGACAGCCCCGTGGAGGGATGGCAGACACTCGTCGTGGAGACCTCCAAACCGGAGAAATCCGCCTATTTCCGCGTACGCGTCCACGTAGATAAAGGAGTGAAGGCGCTCTTCGATGCCTTCAGCGTCATAGAGACCG
>JAEEGL010996465.1_pt1 | contig 10044 bp, 10 predicted proteins | sample 9134231 | NCBI WGS metagenome assembly JAEEGL01 (sample SAMN16246548, study PRJNA631951) | gut metagenome | biome: gut microbiome; feature: rumen; material: fiber-attached | host: Bos | place: Iran: Karaj | collected 2018-10 | reverse complement strand
GCTCATGGAGAGCCTGGACGGCTTCAACATCACCATTCCCTACAAGCGGGAGATCCTGCCCCTGCTGGACGGCCTGGATCCGGTGGCCGCACGCATCGGGGCCGTGAACACCGCGGTGAGGCAGGGAAACCGATGGATCGGATTCAACACGGACGCGGTCGGCTTTGCCGCCATGCTCCGGGCGGCGGGGATGCCGGTGCGGGGCAGGCCGTGCTGGGTGCTGGGCACGGGCGGCGCCTCGGCGGCGGTGGCGGTGGCCCTGGAGGATCTGGGGGCGTCGCGGGTGCAGCTGGTCTCCCGGCATCCGGGGCACGGCACGGTGGGCTATGAACAGTTTGTGCAGGAGGCCTCCGGTCTGCTGGTGAACGCCACCCCGGCGGGCATGCTTGGGCAGGCGAGCGGCTGCCCCCTGACCCCGGAACAGCTGGAGGCGGTGCTTCCCCGGCTCTGCGGGGTGGCGGACCTCATCTACAACCCGGCGGAGACCCCGCTGCTCCGGGCGGCGGCCGGTCAGGGGCTTCCCGTCTGCAACGGGTGGACCATGCTGGTGGCCCAGGCGGTGGAGGCTCAGCGGCTCTGGCAGGGACGGCCGCTGCCGGAGGACCTCACGGAGGAGATCGTACAGGAGGTGCAGTATCGGTCATGAAGAAATACCTGGTCCTGAACGGCCCGAACATCAACCTCACCGGCCTGCGGGAGCCCGCGGTCTATGGAGGCCGGACCTATGAGGCGCTGCTGCGGGAGATCCGGGAGGAGGCGGAACGGCTGGGGGTGGAGGTCGTCTGCTGCCAGTCGAACCACGAGGGGGACCTCATCGACGCCATCCAGAAGGCCTGGCTGGACGGCCTGGACGGGATGGTCATCAACCCCGGCGGCTACACCCACACCTCCGTGGCCCTGCGGGACGCCATCGCCTCGGTGCCCCTGCCCGCCATTGAGGTGCATCTGTCCAACATCCACAGCCGGGAGCCCTTCCGGCACACCTCCCTCACCGCCCCGGTCTGCCTGGGGCAGATCTGCGGCCTGGGCTTCCAGGGCTATCGCCTGGCCCTGCAGGCCCTGGCGGAGCGGACGGGGGAGGGGCCATAAGCAAATCAAAAGCAGCTGCCCTTGGCGGACAGCTGTTTTCGATTCGGCCTGCGCTTACTCCTTCAGCTCGGAAGTGCAGTGGGGGCAGCGGGTGGCTTTGATGGAGATCTCGGACTGGCAGAAGGGGCACACCTTGGTGGTGGGCGCAGCGGGCGCCTCCGCGGGCTTCTTCTTCAGGTTCTTGGCCGCGTTGATGGCCTTGATGATCGCGAAGAGCACCAGGGCGGTCAGGATGAACTCCACCAGCACGGCCAGGAAGGAGATGATGCTGCCGGCAAAGCCCGTTCCGCCGCCTTCCATCTTCGGCAGCGCCTCAAGAATCGGGTTGATGAAGATTTCCACCACAGCGGTCACGACTTTGCCGAAGGCAGCGCCGATGACCACGCCGACCGCCATGTCGACCACATTGCCGCGCATGGCGAAGTCCTTGAATTCCTGCAGAAGCTTTTTCATGACGATACCTCCTTATATCCCTTTGGGGATCTGCTGAGGGCAGTATAGCACAGTTTCCCTGCTTCATCAAGGGAGAAACGCCCGTGAAAACCGGTTTTTCACAGCCCTTTTCCCCCGGCGGAGACGAAAATGCTGTTTTTCTTCTGCACCCGGTTTTTTCTCTTGACAGGCTATAGGGCGGTGACTATAATGCAACCGCAATCAAGGGCGGGTGCGTCCGCCTGAGAAAACAGCATACTGCCGCGGTTTGCGCGGCGAGGAGGATTGCCATGAGGTTCGTTCTTTGTCCACGCTGTGAGCTCAACTATATCACCGGCAGCGAGGAACTCTGCAAGGTGTGCCTGCAGGAGATCCGCGGCGGGTCGATCCCGGAGCCGGAGGAGCTTTGCTCGGTGTGCAATGAGAATCCCGTGATCCCAGGCCGGGATATCTGTGAAGCCTGCCTGCGCGAGATGAACACCACGGAGGATGACGGCGACGGAGCAGAGGGTGAGACCAGGCCGCAGATGGCCGGCATCGGCGAGATGGACTCGGTGGCACAGATGGACGAGATCCTGCCCGAGGTGAAAGAGGGGGAGAAGGAGTACGGCACGCTGGACAACCCCATGAGCCTGGAGGATATCCGCGAGGAGGAAGAGGAGGACGACCCGGACGCGGAGGACGACGAGTAAACAGGCGGAGTGAACGGATAATGAAGCTTTTTGCCATCGCTGACCTGCATCTGCCCGGCGGTGACGAGAAACCCATGGATGTCTTCGGCGCCCACTGGGAGGGGCACTTTCGGCGGATCAGCGAGGACTGGCGCAGCCGGGTGTCCCCGGAAGACGCGGTCCTGATCCCGGGAGACATCTCCTGGGCCATGCAGCTGGAGGACGCAGCGCCGGATCTGCGGGCCATCGGGGAACTGCCCGGCCGGAAGATCCTGATCAAGGGAAACCACGACTACTGGTGGTCCTCCCTGACCAGGGTGCAGGCACTGATGCCGGAGGGCATGACGGCCCTGCAGCACAGCGCCCTGGACCTGGGGCCGTGGGTCGTCTGCGGCACCAGGGGCTGGATGATCCCCACGGAGGGCGAGCCCCTGTCCCCGGAGGATGAGAAGATCTACATCCGGGAGCAGGCCCGGCTGGAGATGGCCCTCCAGGCCGCCGTCAAGCTGGCGGAGGGGCGGCCGGTGGTGGCCATGCTGCACTATCCCCCCCTGCTGCAGGGCTGCATGGAGAGCGGCTTCACAGCGATCCTGGAGCGCTATGGCGTGACGGCGGCGGTTTATGGCCACCTGCACGGCAGCGGCATCCGGGCGGGCTTTTCCGGGTCGTGCCGGGGGGTGGAATACCACCTGACTTCCTGTGACAGCCTGGACTTCCGGCTCAAGGAGATTATGACGGAGACCTGACGGGTGTCGGGTCTTCTTTTTTTGCAATCTTTGTAAACAAATTAAATTTCTGTCAGGCCGTTTTTTTCTTTTTTGGTGGTTTTTTCGCCTGGCTGAACAGAATTCCACCAAATCTTGTGGGGGAATATATGTTCGCACAAAATAAAAGTGCAGACAGTGCCAATAGATTACAAATATATGACAAATATGTTAATATTTGTATTTTGAGGGAAGAAAAACCAGGAACTTTGCCATTGCACTCTGTCCAAGCGTGTGATAAAATGGGTTTGCCGCCCAAAAACGGGCATTCAAGGGGAGAAAGGTGGGGATCCAGTTGAACGGAGACGATCTGCTCTTGCTGCAGGGCTTGCCGCTCGACGAGGAACTCACCGAGGAAGATCTTGCCCTGCTGAAGCGCTACAGCCGCTCATTTACAGGCTCTTACAGCCATACGCTGGACGGGAAGGGGCGCATGGTGGTCCCTCAGACCTATCGGGAGCGCCTGGGGACCCGGTTCTGTATCGCGCCCTCCGCGGACTTTGAGAGCTTTTCCCTGTATTCGAACCTGGCCTGGGCCAGACTGCGGGACCGGTATGCGAGACTGGCGCAGCTCAAGGCGGAGGTCATTGAGTTTCAGAACGAGTTTGACGCTCTCTCTTTCCAGGGCCAGGAGTGCGACGCCCAGGGCCGGATCCTGGTGCCGGCCAAGATCCGCACCCGCTTCCTGGGGGAGGAGAAGGACGTGGAGATCACCGGCGCCATGGATCATGTGCGGGTGGTGGCAGCCTCCCGCAACGAGGCGCACTACCGGCACTTCAAGGAGAACCTGCCCCACATTCAGGCGGTGATCGGTGCCCTGGATGAGGAAGCCCAGAGAAGGAATTCGGAGAATTAGTCAGAATAATATAGAGGTGCGTTGGATATGGAGATGGCATCAGGCAGCCGCAGGAGGAGGACCATGCGGCTCAAGACCGGTTTGTATGCGGATACCAGCTGGCAGGTCCGGCTGCGGAATTTCCATGAGGCCGTCGGGGAAGACTACGGCTATGTGGAGGACAGCCATCTCAACCGGGAGCGGATGTCCTTCCAGGTGCAGATGCCGGAGATGGCGGCCGATATGCGCACGGTCAGCCAGCCCGCGGCGGCCCGTCAGCGGAGAAGCCGCCGGGAGCAGCTGGAACAGGAGCGGAGAGAAGAGCTGGAACGGGAAGTGAAGGTCTTCAGCCGCAAGGGGATGCGGGCCAGCGTGGCGTTTCTGCTGCTTGCCGCCCTGGCGGTGCTGCTCCTGATCTGCTGGTCGGTGGACGGGGGCGGACTGCGGTCCGTCCAGCGGCGGATCGACCGGCTGGATTACCGCATGACGGAACTGGACCGTGCCTATGAGGAGAACCAGCGCCTCCTGGACGAGAAGGTGGCCAGCCTGGACGTGGGCTACGTCGCCGTCTCCCAGGGCCTGATCTCCGGAAAAGGCACCAAGGCCATCGAGATCGAGACGCCTGCGGAGGAGTTGTTCACCCCCTTCTCCATATCGGAGGCAGATGGACAGAGAACGTCATCCAACAGCCGGCACTGAGGGGTGCGCAGGAGGGATCACCCATGAAACTTCGGGAACTGTTGACGGATCTGCCGTATTTAGTGGGAACCAGAGGCGACCTGGAGCAGCGGATCGACACCATCACTGCATCCAGCAGTGAGAAGGTCACCAACGGCCTGTTCTTCTGTATTGTCGGCGCGCGTTTTGACGCGCACCGTTTTGCCCCCCAGGCGGTGGAGAACGGCTGCACGGCCCTGGTGGTGGAACGCTTCCTGGACGATCTGGATGTTCCGCAGATCCTGGTAAGCAACGGCCGCGGCGCAATGGCCCGCATTGCGGCGGCCTTTTATGGCTGGCCTTCCAGGAGCATGAAGCTCATCGGCATCACCGGCACCAAGGGCAAGACCACCACCTCCTACATGGTCAAGAGCATCATGGAGCACGCGGGACTGAAGTGCGGACTCATCGGCACCACCGGGGACATGATCGGTGACCGGCGGATCGAGAGCCATTTCACCACCCCCGACCCCATTGAGCTGCAGCGGACCCTCCGCCTCATGGCGGACGAGGGGGTCCAGGTGGTGAGCATGGAGGTGTCCGCCCATGCCATCGACATGCTGCGCCTGGACGGCATGGTCTTTGAGGTGGGCTGCTATACGAACCTGAGCCAGGACCACCTGGACTGGTTCCACACCATGGACAACTATTTCGAGACCAAGAAGCGCTTCTTCACCTCCGGCATGGTGCACAACGCCGCGGTGAACGCCGATGACGAGACCACGGAGAGGATCCTCCGGGACCTGAAGGTCCCCTTTGTGACCTACGGCATCGCCCTGAACGCGGACCTCTTCGCGCGCAACATCGAGATCCAGGAGGACGGCGTCACCTTCGAGATGTATCTGCACAGCATGCACCAGTGCAAGCTGTCCCTGAAGATGACAGGCATGTTCAACGTGTACAACGCCCTGGCGGCGGCGTCCTGCGCCATGGTGATGGGCATCGACACGGAGACCATCCGGGAAGGCCTGGAGGCCATCACCCGGGTGCCCGGGCGCATCGAGATGCTGGATACCCATACCCCCTACAAGGTGATCCTGGACTACAGCCACTCTCCGGACGCCCTGAAGAACATCCTGGAGACCGTGCGGGCGTTCACCCGGGGGCGGCTTATCGCGCTCTTTGGCTGCGGCGGCGACCGGGACCAGGGGAAGCGGCCCATCATGGGCAGGATCGGCGGGGAACTGGCGGATCTGTGCATCTTGACCAGCGACAACCCGCGCACGGAGGATCCCATGGCCATCCTGGCCTCCATCGAGGAGGGCATCAAGCCCACCGGCAAGCCCTATGAGGTCATTGAAAACCGGCGGGAAGCCATCCGGTACGCCCTCACCCACGCCCGGGAGGGGGATATCATCGTGCTGGCCGGCAAGGGGCACGAGACCTATCAGGAGATCAACGGCGTGAAGCACCCCTTCGATGAGAAGAAGGTGGTGGCGGAGCTGCTGGCGGAGATGGGCGGCTGAACCGCCCGGTCCCGCAGGGAAAGGGGACGAGACCCATGTTGACAGGCCGTGTGGACTGGATCATTCTGGTGGCGCCGCTGGCGGCGCTGGCACTGGTGCTGGCAGTGATGCCGGCCTTTTTGCCGTTTTTGAGGAAACTGAAATTCGGACAGACCATCTATGACCTGGGCCCGCAGGCCCACAAGGCCAAGCAGGGGACCCCCAACATGGGCGGCATCGTCACCGCTTCGGCGACGATCCTTGCGCTGCTGGTGTACTGCGTCATCCTGGCGGTCCGGGGCGGGGCGGCCTTCGCCCTGCGCAGCGCCCTGTGGCCCATGCTGTTCATCACCGTGGGCTGCACGGCGCTCTTCGGCTTCCCGGACGACTACATCAAAGACGTGAAGAAGGACCACGAGGGCCTGAAACCCAGGCAGAAACTCATCGGGCAGATGGTGGTGGGCCTGGCCTTCTCCCTGTACTGCTACTTTACCCTGGGCGGGGACGTGTGGATCCCCTTCACCCGGCATACCTGGAACCTGGGGATCTTCTACATCCCCATCATGACGGTGCTGGTGATGTTCATTACCAACAGCGCCAACCTGCAGGACGGGGTGGACGGCATCCTCTCCTCCGTGACCATCGTGGGGATGATCGCTTTCGGTGTCATCGCGCTGCGTCTGGCGCCCACCGTCCTCCAGGACCAGAGCATCCTGCACATGCCGGTGGATGAGACCTGGTTCCCCATCGTTGCCGCCCTGTGCTTTGCCCTGGCCGGGGCCAGCTTGGGCTTCCTCTTCTTCAACCACCATCCGGCGAAGATCTTCATGGGGGACACGGGCTCCATGTTCATCGGCGGCGCCTTCGTGGGCGTGGCCATGCTGACCAAATGCGAGTTCCTGCTGATCCCCATCTGCTTCACCTGCATCATGAGTTCCGTGTCCGTGATGATGCAGACCACGTACTTCAAGTATACCCGGAAGAAATACGGCCAGGGGCGGCGGATCTTCAAGATGTCCCCCCTCCATCACCATTTTGAGCTGAGCGGCATGAAGGAGAACCAGATCGTGCTGATGTACGCGGCGGTGACGCTGGTGCTCTCCGTCCTGGCCGTCTGGTCGGTGCTGGCTGTCTTCTGAAAAGGAGCGATGATTCGATGATGCCGCTGAAGGACAAACGGGTGCTGGTGGTGGGGCTGGCGCGCTCCGGCGTGGCCGCGGCGCAGCTGCTGGTGCGCCATGGCGCCTGTGTGACGGTGAATGACAGCAAGACCCGGGAGGAACTGGGGGAGGCCCTGGCTCCGCTGGAAACCCTGCCCCTGACCTGGCGGCTGGGCTGTCCGGCCATGGAGACTCTCCCCGGCCAGGAGCTGCTGGTCATCAGTCCCGGCATCCCGGACAAGGCGGCCTTTGTGGTGAAGGCCAGGGAGATGGGCATCCCCGTCATCGGGGAACTGGAACTGGCATACCGCCTGTGCCCCGGCACCATGGTGGCGGTGACCGGCACCAACGGCAAAACCACCACGGTCACCCTGCTGGGGGAGATCTTCCGCAACGCGGGGAAGAGATCCTGGACCGTGGGCAACATCGGCTTCCCCTACTCCCAGGCGGCCCTGGAGGCCACGGAGGCGGATGTGGAGGTCTGCGAGTGCTCCTCCTTCCAGATGGAGACCATTGAAACCTTCCATCCCCGGGCGGCTGCCCTGCTGAACATCACCGAGGACCACCTCAACCGCCACGGCACCATGGCGGAGTACACCCGGCTGAAGATGCGGATGTTCGAGAACCAGACGTCCGAAGACTTCGCCGTGTTCAACGCGGACGATCCGGCGCTGGAGCCTCTGACCGGCCTGGTGAAGAGCCGGGTGCTGCGCTTCTCCAGGAAGCGCGAGGTGGAGGAGGGCGCCTTCCTCCGGGACGGGGTCATCGTGTTCCGCCTGAATGGCCGGGAGGAGACGGTGCTCCCGGCGAAGGACGTCTACATCCCCGGCCCCCACAACACGGAGAACGCCCTGGCGGCGGTATGCGTCGCCATGGCCATGGGCGTCGGCGCGGAGACGGTGGCGGAGACCCTGCGCACCTTCCGGGGGGTGGAGCACCGCATCGAGTTCACCCGGGAGCTGGACGGGGTGCGCTGGTACAATGACTCCAAGGGCACCAACGTGGATTCCACCATCCGGGCCGTGCAGACCATGGACCGGCCCACGGTGATCATCCTGGGGGGATCGGACAAGCACTGCGATTTCACCCCCCTGGCCCTGGAGATGAAGGACGCGGAGGACATCCGGGAGGCGGTGCTCCTGGGGGTGACGGCGCCCCAGATCGACGAGACCCTTCGCCGCTGCGGCTGGGATCACATCCACCGGGCAGGGGACATGGCGGAAGCCGTGCAGCTGTGCCGCCGCCTGGCCGCGCCGGGCTGGAATGTGCTGCTCTCCCCGGCCTGCGCCTCCTTCGACATGTTCCACGACTATGAGGAGCGGGGACGGGTGTTCAAGCAGCTGGTGGCTGACCTGCGGGATTGAGGAGCGGACGATGGCCAGAGAGAAAGAGGAACGGAACAATCCGCGGCAGCCGCAGGCCTGGCAGGAAAAAGGGTACAACATGGAGGAGAACCCCTGTGAATGGGCTCCCACCATTGATGATCAGAACGACCTGGGCTATCAGGAGGCCCGGGTGGACGGGGAATGGCGCGATGATCCCTTCGGGGATGACGCCGTGGATGAGGGACTCCAGGACGGGCGCTCCGAGGACGTGAAGCAGCGGGAATCCAGGTTCTGGGTGGGCCGCGACAAGGCGCCGGCGGAGGAAGTGGTCCAGCGGGAGGACGCGGCCCGGGACGAGAAAAAGGCGAAGCGCTGGGAGAAGAAGAAGGAGTGGAGCGCTCTCCGCAAGATCCTCACCACCATGACCCTGGTGGTCGTGCTGGCGGTCATCGGCGGCGGGCTGTTCGTCCACTTCCATTATCAGCTCCGGGAGATCCGTGTCATCGGGAACAGCCGCTACTCGGACGAGGAAGTGATCCGGGCGGCTCACCTGTCCCTGGGGATGAACCTGCTGTTCCTCAACGAGAACAGCATCCGGCAGGGCATCAGCGAGCAGGGCTTCATGCGGCTCACCGGGATGCGGAAGGTGGTTCCCGGTACGCTGGAGCTGCGCATCCGGGAGCGGGAGGAGTCCGCCTTCTTCACCTACAACGGCATCACCTGCACCCTGGATGACCGGGGCGTGGTGATGCGCAGGAATGTGCAGAGCGAACAGGAGGATGGCCAGGATACCCGGCCCGGGACGGAGGGCCTGATGCATGTGGAGGGCTTTTCCATCCGCTATTGCCAGGAGGGCAAGACGCTGGAGCTCTACAACGCGGACCAGCTGACGGTCTATATGGAGATCTCCCTGGAACTGCGGGCCATGGGGCTCATCGACGTGGTGGAGATCCTCTATGTGACGGACACGGACAACCTCTACCTGGCCACCCGGGACGGATTTTCGGTGCGGCTGGGCAATTCCGCCGCGATCCACAAGAAGCTGCGGGCCATGCAGCTCACCCTGGGCAAGCTGCATGAGATGGGGAAGATCGGCGGAACGGTGGATGTCTCCACGCCGGCGGAACCCACCTGGATCCCGGAGGCAGGCAGCTGAGCCGCCCGGGTGCACCGGCGGTGCCGGCGGACAGGGCCACAGGACAAATGAGGCGCGGGGACAGACTGCCCCCGCGTCTTTTTGTGTGCGAGTCCGGAGGCGGCGGGAAAGACCTTGCGGCAGGTGATGTATGGCGTTTTTCTCCGATCTGTGGTATGCTGTGCACACGGAACATCCGTCAAAAACGACAAAGCAGTCTGGCAGAACAGGGAAGGAGATGCAGGCCATGTCCATCGCTGCGGCTTATATGGTGCCCCATCCGCCCATGATTGTCCCGGAGGTGGGCCGGGGGAGCGAACGCCAGGTGGAGGCTACTTCTGCGGCCTATCGCCGGGTGGCGGAGGAGATCGCGGCCCTCTCCCCGGAGACCATCGTGATCTCCAGTCCCCATGCCGCTATGTATGCGGACTATTTCCACATCTCCCCCGGGAAAGGCGCCGAGGGGAGCTT
>JAEEGL010170274.1_pt1 | contig 10044 bp, 7 predicted proteins | sample 9134231 | NCBI WGS metagenome assembly JAEEGL01 (sample SAMN16246548, study PRJNA631951) | gut metagenome | biome: gut microbiome; feature: rumen; material: fiber-attached | host: Bos | place: Iran: Karaj | collected 2018-10 | reverse complement strand
AGCTTGTTGTTGCAGCCCGAGAAGAGCAGTCCCGAGTAGCAAAGCGGGTCGGTGGGCATCGCGCTGGCAGAAGTCGATGACTTGAGCCAGTCGTGTCCGGCGCTGCCTTCCACGGGATAGGAGAATCCGTGCGTGGCGATGTGCAGCAGCGAGACGTCGTGGCCGTTGAGCCGTTTGAAGCTCTCTTCCGTTCCGCTGAATTCCTTATAGCTCGTGAACTCTTTTCCTGCGTTGAACAAAAGGCGTTCGATGGCATTTGCCTCCTCCTTCGCGCCCGGCAGGTTCTGCACCAGGTCGCCGCGCTCAGCCATTTCGACGATGGCCAGGGAGTCAGCCGACTGCTGTTCCGCCTCGTACATAGCCATGAAGTCTTCGTCGTCGTCCACCACTTCATCGTCGCCCATGTCGTGGAACTCACGCATCTGAGCGACGGACATATTCTCATAGTCCAGTCCGCCGTAGATGACGATTTCGCCGTCGTCGAACTTGTCTTTGTCGGCTCTTCGCTGTGCCAGCATCTTTGTGGAAGAGAGGCGCGAGACGCGCATTTTGTCGGAGATGCGCGTGCCGTCGTCGGCCATTGGCATGTACTCGATGCCCCATTGGTAGAAGACACCGGTGGGAGCGAAGTAGATGTGCGTAGCGCCGTCGATGTTCTTGAGCAGTTCGCCCCAGACGAGTTTGCCGAGCTTGGCGTCGCTGTAGATTTTGTTCTGCCACTCCGACTTGCTAAGCAGCTCGCTGACTGTTTTGCCGGCGGGGTAGCCGAGCTCTTCCATCTCGCTTCGGAAGAAGAGGCGGCATGCGCGCGGTGCTTTCCATTTCGGCCGCAGGATGAGTGCGAGGTACAGACGGTCGGGCTTGCCACCATAGGTGATGTCTGCTTCGAGGAACTCTACCGCCGCTTCGTCGGGCTTCAGGGAACGGCAGACGGAGTCGGAGGTCAGCGAAAGGTTCTGTGTGAAGTCACCGTAGGCCTTGCACTGGCTGACGATAGCGTACTCGAGCTGCGCGATGTTGTGCTTCAGTCCGGGTATGCGTTCCCGTCCCTCGCCTGCCTTTGCCTCGTAGCATTGCTGCAGGTCGGCACGCAGCATCTGCAGCTCGTCGTACTGGCTCAGCACCTTGGCGTCGGCCGATTTCTGCAAGAGGCGGCGGAAGTCTATCTCGCTGTTCAGCAGGATGCCTTTCGTGAAGAGCTGGGCGTTGTAGATGTCGGCCAGCAGTCCGGCAGGCGTCTTGTCGGGCGTCGTGGCAAAAAGCGGCGCCGTCTGGTACAGGTAGCTCTTCCCCTGCCAAAAGAGTTCGCGTTGCTTGGTCGACTGGAAGGAGAAGTTGTTTCGTACTTGTTGCGTCTGCTGCGTGATGGCACGGTGATAGTAGTGCGCCACGCTGTCCATCTTCCCGGTCCTGTGGTAGTACATGGCCAGGTTGTAGAGCAGCATGGTGTTGTCGCCGTGCTCCGGTCCGAGGATACTGGTCTGCAGGTCGAGCGCCTCGCGAGTGAGGTTGATGGCCCCCTTGACGTTGTCGAGCTTGTCTTGGCAGAGCGCGCGGTTGCAGAGCGCACTGGCGTATGCCGTCGACTTGTCGAGTTCCGACATGCGCAGCAGTGAGAGCGCCTGCTGGAAGACTTCATCGGCCTCCTTGTATTGTCCCTTGCGGAGGAGCGACATGCCTTGCTGGTTCTGAGCATCTGCCTCGGTCTGGCTGTAGCCTTGCTTGCGGCTTATCTTCAGAGAAAGAGCGGATAGGCTGTCGGCCCGCTGCTGCTGGCCGAGGTGAGAGTAGTAGTTGCTCAACGTGTAGAGCATGAGAGCCTGCTGCAAGGAGTCGCCGCGCGCTTCGTATCTGCGCAGGGCACGCTCGCCCCAGCTTACTGCCTCCTCGTAGCTGCCCAGGTCGGCCTGCATGTGTGCCTGTGTGGCCAGGGTGTTTGCGAAGTTCAGCGTCGTCGTGTCAGTGACGCCGGCAAAGAGTTGCTGCTGTTGCTGGTGAGAATACTCCTGCGCCTGGTCGCTGCGTCCAAGGCGGGCATTGGTGGCTATGAGCTGCTGGAAGCATCCCTGATAGACTTTTCCGTTCTCGCCTTCAGTCTGCAGAAGCAGCGGTTTGGCCTTTTCGTAAAGCCCAAGCGCCTCTTGGTAGTGCTGGAGGTGAAAGTGACAGTCGGCAGCGTTCTTCATCAGGACAGCGTAGTTGTGCTCTGATGTGCGGTTCGCGTCTTCGTAAATCTGGAAGGCGTCCTTGGCATAGTCCAGTGCCTCGTCATATTCTCCATTGCTCGCTTCTGCTACAGACGCGGAGAGCAGGAAGTCGGCATATCGCACCGGGTCTTTCTCTGCAATCTTCTTGCCCGTCTTCTGCAATTGCTTGGCCAGTTTGCTTGCCTTGTCCGGTTTGCCCTGATTGTTGTATGCCGTAATCATCATGGCAGCGACGGAGAGATACTCCGGCGTGTCTTTCTCAACCTTTGGGAAAGCCTTCTCGTAGCATTCTGCCTCGCGGTTCACATCGCCCGGCGCACCGCGGTATTTGTAGTACATCGCCAGCTGGCACATGGCGGTGGCGAACTTGCTATGCTCTTTCGCCTTTTGATATGCCGCGACGGCCAGCTCCAGGTCAGAGATGGCTTGGTTGATGTTCTGCTGACGGAAGCAATAGTTGCTGCGGTCGAAATACGAGAGCCCTAAGCGGTCGTCGTTTTTCTTAGAACGTTTGTCGAGCCTTGCCGTGATGACCTCGTCCATGAGCTGCTGTGCCAGAGGAAAGTTGCCTCTGGCCGCAGCAGAACGTGCTTTGGCATGTTTCGCCTCAGCATAGAAAGGCCCATAGCGGTACTTATCGCTGGTGCAGAGCGCCAAATACTTGTCGGCGAGCTTGTCTGCCTCTTCTTGCCGCCCTTTATTGACGGCATCGTAGAGGTCGAGCGCCAGATTGGTCATCTCTCGCGTCACTTCCTGCGCCGGCAGTACCGTGCAGACGAGGGCGAGGATTAAAAGGGTGGTTAAGCGATTCATGTCTTACTTCGTTTCCTCGGTTTTGGTAGAGTCAGAGCGTATCTCGCGGTCGATGGTAGCGACGCCGTCAGGCAGTTTGTCGCCAGACGTGACGAGCTTGATGATGCCCTTGAAGGCCTTCTCCGGCACATTCTTTTTCTTGCTGTTGTTGAGGAGCTCGGCAAGTGTGAACGTACCCGACTGCATGATGGTGTACTGACGAAGCTTGCCCTCGTTGTACACGACGAGGCGTCCGTTCTCGGGAATGGTGAGCATTGCTCCGAGCGGAAGTTCGTCGCCAGGCGTGACGGCCAGTTTCTTGTTTCCCTGATAGAGGATGACAGACTTGCTGACTTCCCCGACGAGGAACGTCTGTACAGGTGTCTGAGCGAAAGCACCAGCTGCAAAGGTCAGCAGCATAGCGAGAATTGTCGTGCGAATAGTCATGTGTTTCATTTTGTTTTGTTTTAAGTCATTACTCATGTTATTAAATTAATACATGCGTTTGTATAGCTTTGGCCACGCATGCTTGATTGTAATGCGTACGATGTCGGCTGATACGGTGGTGAGTGCCATCACGGTGAGCGTCGGCGTGAGGTCGAAGTTGATGCGCCACTTGTCGAAGAAGACAAAGGCAATGGCCATGTAGCACGCCAATACGATGAAGATGAAGATGGACGTGATGAAGATGGTGCGCAACACATCTGTCAGCAGCTGGTCATCTTTCAGCTTGAGAACCCCGTCCTTATACGTCATGATGATGCGAACGCCGAAATAGGCGAACACGACGGTCAGCAGCCAGTAGAGGGTGCCTGTGATTGGGGTCTCCTTCTTCATCTCGAGCATGGTCTTCATGGCATAGCACAGCACCTCTATCCCGTGCAGTTGTCCCAGCGGCGTATAGAGCATGTCGACGGCATCGTGTGCGCCTCCGAACATGACGACATGCCCTGTGATGTATTGGGCATAGTGCTGGATGGAGTCATGTGGAATGACGCGGAAGACGGTCGGCTCGAAGTCGATGGCTTTCTTGCGAAGGGTCTTATAGTCGAAGGGCTCGCCATGTATCACTTCCATCATGCGTGCGATGACGGAAGGATATGCTTCGCCTCGCATCTCGAGACAGAGGGGGATGTTGCGCGTCATGCGTCGGTCCACGTTGACAAAGCCTTCGGTGACGCCCAGGTCTTCGGCGAAGAAGGAGTGCGCCTGCCGTGTGAACTCCTTCCCCTCGGGGTCGGGGTCTGTCATCTTGAAGGAGAAGACGGCATTCGAGATGGTGGCTGCCACGCTGTACAAGTGCGCGTCGCCGACGGGCTCTTTGGGGTGCTCGAAGACGATATCGATATCGATGGCGGCAGGCCCAAGGGCATCGACCTCCTCGAGAGCTGTGGCGATGGAGTCGCGGTTGTGCAGCTCGGTGACGTCCACGATGACGATGGTGCTGCTGGTATCAGCGGGGGATGCCAGCATCATGTCGTAGAAGATGTCCGTCGTGGAGAAGCCTTTCATGCCCTGTGCCACGGGATTGAACACATCGAAATGAAGCGCGACATAGCGCAGCATGCCGATGAGCAGGAAGGCAACGGCCGTGATGGCCATCTCCCGAGGTCGGAAGATGGCTTTCAGTATCTTGTATAATATGTCTATAAGGAGTCGCATATTATATTATAAGGTATGACTTCTTATTCTTTACCGATAACGACGGTCACGCGGTTCTCGTCGTTCTTGTTGAAGGGTTGCACGGTGTCGCCCTTTGAATCGGTAGTGATGCGGCTTGCCTGCACGCCTCTCTTGACGAGCTCTCTCGTGACGGATTCTGCGCGTTGCTTAGCGTAGCGGGCGTTGATGTTTGCGTTGCCGGTACCCTTGTCGGCGTAACCTGTGATGGTAACCTTTGCAGAGGGATGTTCCTTGAGCCAGTTTGCCACTTCGGCCAGCTTAGCCATCTCGGTTGCAGGTATCTTCGTCTCGCGCAGACCGAAGAAGATGTTGCGAGTGATGGTGTTGTCCACGACGACGGGTGCTGGTGTGGGAGCCGGTGTGGGAGCAGGAGCGGGCTTGTCGATGTTGACGTTTGTGTTGGCCGAACCTGTCTCGGTGCCTGCGCCGATGGTGGTGGGATCAACGATGATGTTGGAGTTGGGGTCGCCCTTAAGCTTGTGGGGCAGGCCGAACTTGTAGGACACGCCGAGCTGTGCCGTTATCTGCCAGTCGTCGGTGTTTGAATGTGTCATTCTCCTGTTGTAGATGACGGCATTGAAACGGTCGTGGAGGCTGTTGGCGCTCAGTTCGAAGTTGACGCTCAGATTGCGTGTAACCTTTACATCCACCATGCCGCCTACGCGGAAGTTATGGCTCATGCGGTCTTTTGTGTTGTAGTCAGAAAGACCTGGCACGTCGTCGTTGCCCCAAACATAGTTGAGGCCGACACCACCGATGAGATAAGCATTGATGGGATGGTAGTCGTTCTTCGTGAAGAGATTAATCACGTTAATCATAAGGTCGAGGTCTGTCGTGGCGTACTTGTAGTTGAACTTGTACTTGACATCTTGGCTGGGGACCATGTACACGCTTTTATCCCACATGCCGTTTAAGTGCAGACGAGCACCGACAACAGGTGTGAAGTGCACGCCGAAGCCGACGCTGGCCGTAGGTGTAATGAGTTTCCAGTTGTTGTAGGAACGAATTGGCGTTACCTGCGCACCGCCCTGCAAGTTGATGAAGGCTAATGGGTAAGACACATAGTTGTCGGGTGCTTCCTGGGCCTGTGCGGAGAAAGCGGATGCGAACAATGCTGCTGCGAGCAATGTTGCCAGTCGTGTTTGAATACGTTTCATTGTAGTTTGTGTATTTATTTGTTTTATATTGTTTTGTCTCGTTTAGCGATTCTTGTACATCTCCTCGTAGTACTTCTCGTAGTCGCCGCTTGTGATGTTGTCCATCCACTGCTCGTTCTCGAGGTACCACTTGACGGTCTTCTCGATGCCCTCTTCAAACTGGAGCGAGGGCTCCCAGCCCAGCTCCCTTTGCAGCTTGGTGGAGTCGATGGCGTAGCGTGCGTCGTGGCCGAGTCGGTCTGTGACATAGGTGATGAGGTCCATGTCGGCGCCTTCGGGACGGCCAAGCAAACGGTCCACCGTGTTGATGACTGTCTTGATGATGTCGATGTTCTTCCATTCGTTGAAGCCGCCTATGTTGTATGTCTCGGCGATGGTACCGCGGTGGAAGATTGTGTCGATGGCGCGGGCGTGGTCTTCTACGTAGAGCCAGTCGCGCACGTTTTCGCCCTTACCGTAAACGGGGAGGGGTTTGCGATGACGTATGTTGTTGATGAAGAGAGGAATTAGTTTCTCGGGGAACTGGTAGGGGCCATAGTTGTTGGAGCAGTTCGTCACGATGGTCGGCATGCCGTATGTGTCGTGGAAAGCGCGGACGAAGTGGTCGCTGGAGGCTTTCGAGGCGGAGTACGGGCTGTGCGGATTGTACTTTGTTGTCTCGTAGAAGAAGTCCTTGCCGTATGCCAGGTGATGCTCCGAGCTGCTGGCAGTCGTGGTGAAAGGCGGCTTGATGCCTTCGGGGTTCGTCATCTCGAGCGCGCCGTACACCTCGTCGGTCGAGATGTGGTAGAAGCGTTTGCCCTCGTACCTCTCTGGCAGGCTCTCCCAATAGAGCTTGGCAGCCTGGAGGAGAGATAACGTGCCCATCACGTTCGTGCGAGCGAAGGTGAAGGGGTCTTTGATGCTGCGGTCCACGTGGCTCTCCGCTGCGAGATGGATGATGCCATCTATCTTCTCGTCCTGCATCAGCTTCAGGAACGCGTCGAAGTCGCAGATGTCCATCTTCACGAACTTATAGTTGGTCTTGTCCTCGATGTCCTGGAGGTTGGCGAGGTTGCCTGCGTAGGTCAACTTGTCGAGGTTGATGATCTTGTACTCAGGGTATTTGTTGACGAAGAGTCGTACGACGTGACTGCCGATGAAACCGGCTCCGCCTGTGATGACTATGGTAAGACTCCCTCTCTCCCCCTTAAAGGGGGATGAACTGTTGTTACTCATATTAGATTAGATGCTTTTTTAATTCGTTAATAGTATTGTCTATGTCATATAAGACCTGTTCGTTGGTGAAACGCATAACCTTGTATCCTTTTTGTTCCAGCCAGTTTTGTCTCGTTACGTCCTCCTTTTGTTGTTCTTCTGTGAAGTGGTATCCTCCGTCTATTTCCACTATTAGCATTGATTGCCGAAAGAAGAAGTCAACGATATACTCTCCGATGATGTATTGCCTTCTACACTTTTGTCTTAGTCCGCTGCCTTTCGCCATTTGCCAGAAAACAGACTCTGCTTCTGTCTGATTGCTGCGTTTTGCCTTTGAATGGCTTTTTAGGAGTTCATATTCTATTGTGTCTGCCGTTTGCCATTTCATGGTTTTCAGCCTGTGTTCTCCCCCTTTAAGGGGGAGTTAGAGAGGGTCTTTGAAGGGCGTTTCAAAGTCCTTGAGCATGGGATGCTTCGTGTCCTTTTCGCTGAGGATTGCTTTGTTGGTTGGGATGCGCCAGTCGATGCCGAGGCTTTGGTCGGTGATGGAGATGCCGTCGTCGGCTTCGGGATGGTAGAACTCATCGCATTTGTACTGGAAGACAGCCGTTTCGCTCAGCACAGCGAAGCCGTGGGCGAAGCCTTTCGGTACGAAGAACTGCCGGTGGTTGTCCTCTGTGAGTTCCACGGCGACGTGCTGGCCGTAGGTGGGCGAACCTTTGCGGATGTCGACGGCGACGTCGAGCACGGCGCCCCTGACGCAGCGAACCAGCTTGCTCTGCGTGTAGGGCGGGCGCTGGAAATGCAGTCCGCGCATCACGCCGTACTGCGACATGCTTTCGTTGTCCTGCACGAAGCGGATGGGGCCGACTTTCTCCTCGAACTCCCTCTGCGAGAAGGATTCAAAGAAGTATCCGCGTGCATCCTTGAAGATGCGGGGTTCTATGATGAGTACGCCTTCGATGGCGGTCTTGATTACTTCCATTTATTCTTTTTTTATTTAACATCGACCATTGACCATTGGGCTGCGCCCTAAGTCTTCGGGTCGGGTTAATTTTCAATGTTCAATGCTCAATCTTCAATGTTCAATGATGTTCTTGATGCAGGTTTCCAGCGAGTCGACCCAGTACGGCACGTCGATGCCGAAGGTTTCCCTGATGCTGCGTTTGTCGAGGACAGAGTATGCGGGGCGCTTCACGGGGCTTGGGTATTCCGAGGAATAGCAGGGCTGGATGTCGCAGCCTCTGTGTCCGGCGATGCGCGCAATCATCTGCGTGAAGTCGTACCACGAGCAGACGCCTTCGTTGGAATAGTGATAGATGCCTTGCACGGGCTTCGAGAGGATGACCTGAATGGCTTTTTCGAGGTCGAGGGCATACGTCGGGGTGCCGCATTGGTCGAAGACAACCTTGAGCTGCGGCTTGGTGGCCGTGAGGTTGAGCATCGTCTTGCAGAAGTTCTTGCCGTATTCGCTGTAGAGCCACGCCGTGCGGATGATGACGAAGCCAGCAGACCCTTCCAAATCTCCCCTTAAAGGGGAGGCTTCACTATCTGTGTTCTCCCCCTTTAAGGGGGAGTTAGAGAGGGTCTTTGGTTGGAATACTTTCATTATTCGCTCCTCGCCCTGCTTCTTCGTCTCGCCGTAAACGCCGGTCGGTGTGCCCTGTTGGTCGGGGCGGCAAGGCGTGTTGTAAGGCTCCTTTCCGAAGACATAGTCGGTGGATATCTGGACGAGCCAGCCGCCCACTTCCTTCATCGCGCGGGCCAGATTCTCGGGGGCCGTCGCGTTGAGCTTCTCTACGAGCGCACGGTTCTCGGGAGCCTCGGCTGCATCGACGTTTGTCCACGCGGCGCAGTTCACGATGGCGCGCACGTCGTTCTCCCTGACTACGGCGCGGATGGCGTCGAGGTCCGTGATGTCGAGAAACGTCGTCTCCACGCCCTCTTGCTCGGTGACGTCGGTGAAGATGTAGCGGTCCGTCGAGCTTTTTGCCACGATGCGCATCTCGTTGCCCAACTGCCCGTTTGCTCCTGTGACGAGTATGTTCATTCTTCTTAAAATACTATAATCCGTGCACAAAGATACTAAAAATATATTAAACACCTATCATGTGAGCCGTTTTTTTTGCTCTTATTTGTGCGAGAACGACTTTTGACGACTCCTTCCGACGTTAAGTATCGTTCCGCCTTTCAGGTTGAATTCTTTGCTGCATGGCGACGAAGCAATTGCTGCATGGCGACAAAGCAATTGCTGCATGGCGATGCAGCAATCAATTACTACTGGTAAATCTGTTCGTCAGGCATGGTGAATCAGGCATCAGCAAGTGCCGCGTCTGGCCAGTTGACGAGATAGACCTGCTCTGTTGCGCGGGTGATGGCGGTGTAGAGCCAGCGGAAATAGTCGGGCGAGAGCATTTCCTCGGTGATGTACCCCTGGTCGATATAGACGTGCTCCCATTGCCCGCCCTGAGCCTTGTGGCAGGTGACGGCGTACGCATACTTGATTTGCAGGGCGTTGTAATAGGGGTCCTGGCGCAGTCTCTTCATGCGGTCGCGCCGGTTCGTCAGTTCGGGATAGTCGTCCCAAACGTCCTGGAAGAGCGCCTCCTGCTGCTCTCGGGTCAGGGCCGGCGCTTCGCTCTGCAGCGTGTCGAGCAGGACGGTGACGTCCATCTCCGTGTTGTCGTAGTCGGTGAACTGCAAGGTGGCGTCGGCAAAGCGGAAGCCGTAGAAGCTCCTCTCGTTGCGCAGCCGCCGCACCACCGCGACATCGCCGTTGGCGATAAAGGCCTCCCCCAACCCCTCCGAAGGAGGGGATAGCCTCTCCCCAGCCCTCTCCAAAGGAGAGGGAGCTTTGTCGCCGCGATTCACCCCTCCTTGGGAGGGGTCGGGGGAGGCTGTCCAATAGTAATTGTTCTTCGCCACCATCACCAGGTCGCCGCTTGAAAGCTCCTCCTCGTGGTCGAGGATGCGGGCGCGGATGCCGTTGTTGAAGATGTTGGCCCGCT
>JAEEGL010083736.1_pt1 | contig 10044 bp, 3 predicted proteins | sample 9134231 | NCBI WGS metagenome assembly JAEEGL01 (sample SAMN16246548, study PRJNA631951) | gut metagenome | biome: gut microbiome; feature: rumen; material: fiber-attached | host: Bos | place: Iran: Karaj | collected 2018-10 | reverse complement strand
ATCGGCGACAGAGCTGCCGCCGAACTTGCATACGATTCTTTGACTCATTTTTTCCTTTCGGGCCACCAAACCTCTCGGCTTCGAGCGCAACCGCTTTCCTCGCGATTGTCGTGCCCAAGCCTACCCATCTGGCCAGCCACTTTTTGGCGGCGACCTTGCGGTCGCCTTATGTTGGTCTATGTCTGCGACGGCATTTTACCGCCGCGCGGGGCGTAATTTAGAAAAAAAGGTGGACTCTGTCCACCCTTTATCAATCTATCCCATCAGTTACTTAATGTTTATTCGCTGCGTTCGGCTTCCGACCCGTACAAGGTAATTCCCTGCCATAGCCATCGGAATGTTGAAATTCGCAGATTCAACACGACCTTTCTTCAATACCCGACCTTGCATATCAAGAATTACGTAGGCAGAACCCACTTTTGCGCCAGCAATCTGTATGTTGCGAGAAATAGATGTTATTCTCAACTCATTATTTAAGATTTCATTTCGTGTAACAGAAGGCGTATCGCCACCGTTATCGGTTGAATCTATTGTTGCCGATGTCTTTGTACTATCGTATTCTGCAATATACACTGCTTCACTTATCACATCGGTAATTTTTGGGGTCCAACCTTTGAACGTGTAGGAATATTCGGCAGAATTCGCTCTAACCGGATTCTTAGGCACTACAATATTCGCCGATGTTGTTCCATAATCGTACAATGAGCTTGCTAAAAGAATCCCATCAAAGTCTCTGAATATCACCGCATACTGACTTATATCCCTATTAATGATTACGTTATAAGTGGTGGCCTCCGTTACGGAAACGATTTCCTTATCCCAACTTAAACTATAAGTGTATTGCGCCGTATTCTCAGGCAGGGTGACTTTTGGCACAATTGGCATTGTTCCATACGCCACCTCACTGCTTTGTAGTACGGTTGTCCCTTCCATAAACGTAACTATATACTTGTTGACCGTACTGTCGAACATGGCCGTATAAGTCGTCGCCCCGGTAACGGAGGCGATTGCGGGTTTCCAGCCCTTGAACGTGTAGGTATACTGTGCCGTTGCCGTCTTCGTAGGTGCAGCTCCGGAATACACAGGAGTCTGCCCGTATTCTACCGAGCCGGACTGCAATGTTCTGCTCCCGTTGACGAAGGCGATTTCGTAGCTACGGACGGTACTGTCGTATTCGGCGGTATAGACGGCCGCTCCAGTCACGTCGGCGATGGACGGGTTCCAGCCCTTGAACGTATAGGTGTACTGGGCGGTGCTCCCACGCGTCGGATTGGCAGGCTTAGCAATACTTGCGGCAGATGTCCCGTAGTCGTACTCGACGGCAGACTTCAAGACCGACCCCTCATAGTCCTTGAACACGACTTCGTACTTGTTCAGGGTGCGGTTGATGACGGCGGTATATGTCGCTGGCCCCGTAACGGCAACAACTTCGGAATCCCAGCCGCCAAAGCTATACGTATACTGCGCCGTATTCTCGGGCAGGGTGACCGCGGGAGCGGTGGGAACAGTACCGTAGGCCACCTCGCCGCTCTGCAGCACGGTCTCACCATCCTTGAAGGTCACCATGTACTTGTTGACAGTGCTATCAAATACAGCGGTATACGTTGCAGCTCCGGTAACGGAGGCGATTGCGGGATTCCAACCCTTGAATGTATAAGTATACTGTGCCGTTGCCGTCTTCGTAGGCGCTTCCCCGGAATATATGGGGGTCTGTCCGTATTCCACCGTACCGGACTGCAGGGTGCTGCTCCCGTTGACGAAGGTTATTTCGTAGCTACGGACGGTGCTGTCGTATTCGGCGGTATAGACAGCCGCTCCAGTCACGTCGGCGATGGACGGGTTCCAGCCCTTGAACGTATAGGTGTACTGGGCGGTACTTCCACGTGTCGGATTGGCAGGCTTAGCAATACTTGCGGCAGATGTCCCGTAGTCGTACTCGACCGCAGACTTCAAGACCGACCCGTCATAGTCCTTGAACACGACTTCGTACTTGTTCAGGGTGCGGTTGATGACAGCGGTATATGTCGCTGGCCCCGTAACGGCGACTATCTCCGAATCCCAGCCGCCAAAGCTATACGTATACTGCGCAGTGTTCTCGGGCAGGGTGACCGCGGGAGCGGTGGGAACAGTACCGTAGGCCACCTCGCCGCTCTGCAGCACAGTCTCGCCGTCCTTGAAGGTCACCATATACTTGTTGACCGTGCTGTCAAATACAGCGGTATACGTTGCTGCCCCGGTAACGGAAGCGATTGCGGGATTCCAACCCTTGAATGTATAAGTATACTGTGCCGTTGCCGTCTTCGTAGGCGCTTCCCCGGAATATATGGGGGTCTGTCCGTATTCCACCGTACCGGACTGCAATGTACTGTTCCCGTTGACAAAGGCGATTTCGTAACTACGGACGGTGCTGTCGTATTCGGCGGTATAGATGGCAGCTCCAGTCACTTCGCCGATGGACGGGTTCCAACCCTTGAACGTATACGTATACTGGGCGGTGCTCTCCCGCGTCGGATCCGACGGCTTTACGACATTATCGGCAGATGTCCCGTAGTCGTACTCGACCGCAGACTTCAAGACCGACCCGTCATAGTCCTTGAACACGACTTCGTACTTGTTCAGGGTGCGGTTGATGACAGCGGTATATGTCGCTGGCCCCGTAACGGCAACAACTTCGGAATCCCAGCCGCCAAAGCTATACGTATACTGCGCCGTATTCTCGGGCAGGGTGACCGCGGGAGCGGTGGGAACGGTACCGTAGGCCACCTCGCCGCTCTGCAGCACAGTCTCGCCGTCCTTGAAGGTCACCATGTACTTGTTGACCGTGCTATCAAATACAGCGGTATACGTTGCTGCCCCGGTAACGGAAGCGATTGCGGGATTCCAGCCCTTGAACGTGTAGGTATACTGAACCGTTGCCGTTTTAGCCGGTGTGTCTCCCCTATATTCCGGCAAAGTTCCATACGCCGTATTTTCTGACTGAAGAACCGCATCACCGTTCACGAAGGTGATGGCAAATGTCTTCGCTTCGTATATCGCTTCAATCACCGTATTTTCATTTAAAACAATCACATCACCAGGATTGCCAACAATTGCATTCCCTTTATAAAGCCCCACAAAGTCATGGCCGACACTATCGGGAACATTAGGCAATGTATAGTTTCCACCCTTTATAACAACAGCACTATCTAGAGTCTCATCGCCAACATGAACAGCAACATAGACATAATCCAGAACTTCCACCGGCACCGTTGTTCCCACAGAATCATAATTCAAGGTGTCTGTCGGAACAAACACAGCAATATACCCATCATTTTCAAGTGTTGGAACCGTTTCGGGCGCTTGCCAGACAAAAGCGCCTTCAACATCAGCACTTCCTCCAGTAAGTTCAGAAGATGCCAATGTTTGTCCGTTTATGACATTGCTTGCCGTCGGATTTTGGGTTATTACCGGCGTTGCCTTTTTAATGGTAAATGTCTTTGTAGCAGAACCGCTGTAGTTTCCCTTCAAGGTCACCGTAACCGACGCCGTTCCCGCATTCAAGTTATCCGCATATTCAACGGTGTAGTCTGCGTCAGTAAGCAAAGTCCCGCCGTTATAAACACTTATTTCCGGCGTCAAAGCTACACCGCTGTATGTTACATCTTCAATCGATGCAATTGTAGGCACAATGGCGGCCGCATTTATAACAAAATTGATTGCCTTACAACCACCATAGGGGTTTACCCCGCAAACATTGATAGTCGCAGTTCCCGCATCCACGTTATTCTTATAAGCAACCGTATAGTCCGATCCATAGGTCAACGTTTCTCCAAACAATTCAACAGAAGTAACAATTGGTGTCTTTGCAGAACCGTCATATACAATATTCTCTAACGAGGCTGTAGTTACGACCGCATTTGTCAAAGAATTAGTGAATATTTTAAGGAATGGATAGGTATTTTCGTAAATTTTCCAGGTATCTACAAAATCCCAATTTACGAAAGTGGACTGGGTCTGCATTTCGGTAGTTGTCTTGTCTGGAGAACCCGTAACGATAGCCGTTTCCTCGCCTCCATCGACTCCAAGACTACACTTAGTTTTGTCGTAGTACGACTTCGTAATATTCAAGGAACCATTGACATAGCCCACAATGCAACCGGTATAAACAGGTTCATCCTCCATACCCTTTACAACACCGCTTGCGTAGGTTTCTTCCAAGGCTCCCTTAGCATAGCCAACAAGGCCGCCAATGTAATAATTGCCAACTTCGTCGGCGGGGTCGCCGTAATAACTACCCGTTACATCGCCGTTTGCATAGGACTGCGAAATAGTCGTTCCGTCAAAACGTCCCGCTAGGCCACCCAACTTGGTCGTCCCAGACACGCTACCCAAAGCCAAAGATTTGCTTATGGAGCCGCTATACTGATAACCAACCAAACCGCCTAGGTTGTCGTTACCGGCACTAGAATTATCCACATCACCAACAACATTTCCTAGCGCATAGGAGTTAGAAACATCTCCGTAAGCACTACCAATCAAGCCGCCGACATTATCATCACCCTTAACGTGGGCCGTAGAATAGGAACTATCAACGGCAGACTTGGCATAACCTGCCAGACCGCCTACCTGGTAGATACCCGTAACGGAATCACCTTCAAAGTAAGACACATCAATAGAATCCGTTACATATCCTGATAGGCCTCCTACATGATTACGACCCCTAACATAAGAAGCCTTTGCATAGGAATTGCGAATTTTTCTACTTGACCCTGTTAGACCACCAACATAATCTAAAGTACCTTCAACATTTCCTTCAGAATAGCTATCTGATACACTAGAAAAGCTATATGACACAACACCAGCAACACCACCGACATAACCGGCCCCACTAACAGGGCCTCCTTCATGATACGAGGAATTTATTGAATAATTGACTTGACCAGCCAATCCACCTACATAAGAACCAGTTCCTGTCACACTGCATACAGAATGGGAATTCTTTATCCAACCATAATTATACCCAGCCAAACCACCAACATAACTAGTCCCACTAACAGAACCCCCTTCATGATACGAGGAGTCTATATCGGAATCAGCTCCGCGACCAATCAACCCTCCAACATGGCCCTCACCCAAAACACTTCCGTTGCTATGATAACTTGAACGTATTACGGAAGATATATAGTTTGTGTTTGTGTATTTAGAACTATCACTACCAACGCTACGTTTTCCAATCAGTCCACCAACATGAGCAAGACCTTCTACATTTCCCTCTGAATATGTTCCACTCACAATCCTAACCAGTTTCTTTGAATAATTCACATCATTACATTTATTTTGTGTCAATAATTTATAAGCGGAATCTAATCCTATCAGGCCACCAACATAATTTTGCCCTTTTATATTGCCAACAGAATAAGAATCTTTAACATAACTTGTATCATTCTGAGAAGCCCCTGTAGTATTTACACTTCTTAAAGAAAGGCCTACTAAACCACCAACGTAATCCGAAGATCCCGTCACATCTGCTAATGAATGCGAATTCGTAACGGAACTCGTAATATAGCCCGCAACACCACCAACATAACCTTTCCCGGTAACAGGCCCTCCCTCGTGACTTGAAGCATCTATCATGCTTTCAGCATACCCAACCAAACCACCAACATAACTTGAATCAGCAGAAACTGTTCCCTCACTGTGATAACTTGAACGAATTTCGGAATGTATGTATGCGTCAGATATGTACTTGTTAGAACTGTCACTGCCAATGCTATGCGACCCAATCAATCCACCAACATAGGCAAAACCTTCTATTTCCCCTTTAGAGTAATTATTACTCATAATTCGAACAATTCTTGATTTTGTATTTTTGGACGTTGTTATTTCATTGACTTTGTTACTAGATAATCTCTTTCGAATTGAATCCAATCCTATCAATCCACCAACATATTTATATCCTCTCACATCACCTATAGAATGAGAGTTCGTGATATAGGTCGTATCTTCCTTGGTTGCGCCCGTGGTATTCACAACCCTTAAAGCCAAACCAATTAATCCTCCAACATAGTTGCCTGAACCGGTTACAGATCCTTGGGATGTAGAAGCGTGTACGGAACCCGCCACAAAACCAACCAACCCGCCAACATAACGATCTCCATTAACAGCGCCCCCCTCGTGGTTTGAATAGCTTATTGAACTATCGGCATAACCAATCAAGCCGCCTATGTAATCGCCTGTTCCAGTCACATCACCCAAGGAATGGGAATTTTTAATCGGAAGACTTACACGGCCACCAAGCCCCCCAACATAGGAAGCCCCACTAACAGTTCCTCCCTCGTGATTTGAAGAATCTATAAGACTTTGTGCATAACCAACCAAGCCTCCTATATAATAGACTGTTCCAGTCACATCACCCAAGGAATGGGAATTTTTAATCGGAAGACTTACACGGCCACCAAGCCCCCCAACATAAGACCTCCCACTAACAGTTCCTCCCTCATAATACGAAGAATCTATAAGACTTTCTGCATAACCAACCAAGCCGCCTATGTAATCGCCTGTTCCAGTCACATCACCCAAGGAATGGGAATTTTTAATCGGAAGACTTACACGGCCACCAAGCCCCCCAACATAAGCCCTCCCACTAACAGTTCCTCCCTCATAATACGAAGAATCCATTAGACAATTTTTCCCAAGGCCTATCAATCCTCCTACGTAGCTAGAATCAGCAGAAACACTGCCCTCACTGTGATAACTCGAACGAATTTCTGAGTGTATATATGTGTCAGATGTGTATTTGTTAGAACTATCACTACCAACATTACGCGACCCAATCAGCCCCCCAACATAAGCAAATCCTTCTACTCCTCCCTTAGAGTAATTTTTACTCATAATTCGAACAATTCTTGATTTTGCATTTGAAGATGTCGTTATTTGATTGACTTTATTATTAGATAAAATCTTATGCGTTGAATCCAATCCTATTAATCCACCAACATACTTATATCCTCTCACATCGCCTACAAAATGAGAATTCTTGATATAGGTCGTATCTTCCTTAGTTGCGCCCGTGGTATTTACGCTCCTTAGTGCTAATCCAATTAATCCGCCAACATAGTTGCCCGAACCAGTAACAGCTCCTTGAGACGTAGAATAGGATACGGAGCCCGTCGCAAAACCGATTAACCCACCAACATAATTTTTTCCACTAACTGCGCCATTCTGATAATATGAAGAAAGTATTGAACTTGTGGCGTAACCAACCACACCCCCCACATAATCACTTGTCCCCGTTACACCTCCTGCGGATGATAAATTAAATATTGATCCACTAACATAACCAGCTGATCCACCTACATATTTTACCCCACTAACCGAATTACTAAGACTTTGCGAAGAACTTATTGAATCTACTGCGTAGCCCACTAAACCTCCTACATAGTCACCCGTTCCTATCACGTCTATATTTTCTTTGGAATATATCCTGATTACACTTTTTGTAGTATAACCAGCAACGCCACCTATATAACTAGCACCTTTTACATTACCATTAAGATGATAAGCGGAATCCAATTTTTCGGTCGCATAACCAATAACGCCTCCTACATAATTAGAATTGCCTGTCACAGCCCCATCTGCATAACTTTTTATAACTCCGGCTCCATAACCAGCCAATCCGCCTACATATTTTCGACCTGTAACATTCCCGACAAAGAAACTTTTCCCCTTATCCGTCCCAACAATGGAACCCGAAGTATAACCAACCAATCCACCAACCGAATCTTGCCCCGCAACATTCTCTTGTACCGATGATCTGGAAATTTCTCCTGTATAATAACCGACAAGTCCACCAACGCTGTTTTTACCAACCACCTTGACTTCACTGTGAACATTGGTCACCGATCCTTCTAGGGCGTAGCCCGTCAAGGCACCCACTTTATCATTACCAGTCACGCTTCCCACCAGCAACTCAAGGTTGCTGAATTTCACGCCATTGGTGTATCCAAAAAGTCCAACATAACTTGCCGATGCGTTATTTATATATAACCCATAAATTTTTCGAACTTTCTTCCCTGCCAAGCCATCAAATTCGCCTTTAAACGGCCTGGAACTTGTTCCAATAGGCGTCCATTCTGTATGGGAAACGCTAGCCCATGTACCCGCACCCGCCCCAGTGGTATCATTGAGGAAAATATCCGCTCCCAAGGTAATCGTCTTTCCTTCAAAGGAAGATGTTCCCTGATTCACCAACTTTGCAAGCCCAGCCAACTGTTCCGCAGTTGTCAGGTTATAAGCCTGGGCGCTTGATTCGTACCACGACACATCAGCGGTACCATTCCAAATCGCGGGCGCGGCAAGAGTAGCCCCCACGCAAGCGACGCAGGTCGCAATGATTTTATGTATAGCCGATACAGGCATAAGACGCTCCTAGATTTAATGTGTTATAAATAAAAATGTGGATATTACCAGTTCAAAAATTTCCCATACTTTTTTTCACCAAGTTCTGCATTAAAGAACGTTTCATCAAGAATGCCACAAGACTTTCCAAAGTCAACAAGAGCTTTGTACGGGAAAGATGTATTTTGTTTATTCGTAAAATTACGCAAGTTGAACAAATATGCCTGCGTGTCAAAATTATTCAAAACTCGATGTATTTCGTACTTTATCCAGTCATCCTTGGAAGTCTCGACATATCCATCATTAAGTAAATCAATAAAATAGGCATACCGAATAAGAGCCTTATCAACCTTTCCTTCAAATTCTGAATTATGAAAATCCTTTCCATACCACCTTTCTCCGTAATCAATTTTACGGAACACTTCTGCGATATCAGAAACCTCGTGAGTTTCGCGAAAAAAATCAACTAATGCTTTGTTTTTTTCGAGTTTTGTGTTCTTCTTCCATGTATATATGGAAATGCAAACGCCCAAAACAGCCACTAGAGCAGTGACCACATCACTTATTGAGCCAATGTCAACACACATGACGTCTTCGCCTCCTGTTAATACATCAGGAGTTCGCCCTGTTCAACAAGGAACCATGCCATTTTTTGTATGGATACAAGAAAGGCGCAGATCGTTGCATTTACCTAAGTGGGGCTCTCGACTGCCTCTGAACGATAAACGCAAACGACCCACGCCCCAAATGGGCGACAGAACTGCTGGAGTGAGATTGCTACGTCGCCACTTCGTGGCTCCTCGCAATGACACTTTTCTCCGATAATAATATACAGGAGATTCAGTTCGTCGAAACACGCCCAAAAGAACCGTCCAATGGCGGCTCTTCAAACGCATCTACGTGAGCGTTTGCCTCGTCCTCGTTCAGGGAAACTGTCGAGATTTCACTTAGAGAACAAGAGCAAAACTCTCTATTATGTCGGTGTAAATATACTCTTAAATAAGCGAAAAAGGGCATATTTTCACAAGAAAGGTCTCAAAAAGTGCTTAAAACGGTGAAATTGGTGCGTTTTACAGCAAACGGATAGTCCAACTTGGAATATAAGTGGGGCAGAAAAATCAACCATCAAAATTCATTGAGAGGATTTCCTCCTTAAAGTACTGTAAAGAGGAATACATTATTATGGGCTTGTCAAGATTTGTCCCCGTCTTGTTGCATTCAACATAATAATGCAAAAACGCCTTAAACTTCTCTTCAACCCTTTTCATATTATCCCGTAACTCTATAAATTCTGCGTGATCTATTATCGCAGGCATTCCAATATCCCTTTCAGTCACAATGACCGCTTTTGAAAAATCTAGGGCGGGAATTTTTCCTTCTTTACTCAGATTGCGACGGTCAGAAGTCGAAAAGAAAAAGCAATGCGACAGTTTACCATGTTTTGGGCGATGGGCACTGGTCCGAAACGGAATCGCGTTCATTCTGCATTGAGCCTGATGATAGAGTGGTTCTCTAGCATATTTACCCCCCAAAAAAAAATAATGCCGTCTTTTTATACTTTCATATAAAAAAACGGCATCAAAAACGGTCTTTCTTTTTTTTCTCAGGCAGCGACCTACCGCCCTGTTTCATCTGTTTGGCCTTTCTTTTTTTCTCAGGCGGCGACCT
>JAEEGL010067920.1_pt1 | contig 10044 bp, 9 predicted proteins | sample 9134231 | NCBI WGS metagenome assembly JAEEGL01 (sample SAMN16246548, study PRJNA631951) | gut metagenome | biome: gut microbiome; feature: rumen; material: fiber-attached | host: Bos | place: Iran: Karaj | collected 2018-10 | reverse complement strand
TCGCATCATGGGCATCGTCAATACCCCCGACATGCAAATCGTGTTCAGCGACACCCCGGGAGTCTTGAAACCCAACTACAAGTTGCAGGAGTCGATGCTGGCCTTCTCGGAATCGGCATTGCAGGACGCCGACGTGTTGCTCTACGTGACAGATGTCGTAGAGAATCCCGAGAAGAATATGGATTTTTTGCAGAAAGTGCAGAAGATGTCCATTCCAGTTATCCTGCTCATCAACAAGATTGATGAACTCGGTGATAGGTGTAAGGTGATGGGTGATGGAGATGTGCAAGCCACTAACACCAAGAAGCTAACACCCAACACCCAACAATTGCTAGCAGCCATCGTCGAAAAGTGGCACACCCTGCTTCCCAACGCAGAGATATTGCCTATCTCTGCCAAAAATAAGTTTGGCACCGATATGCTTCTGAAGCGCATTCAGGAACTGCTGCCCGAGAGTCCGGCCTATTTCGATAAGGATCAACTTACCGACAAGCCTGCACGTTTCTTTGTTTCGGAGATTATCCGCGAGAAGATACTGCTCTATTATGACAAGGAGATACCTTATTCGGTGGAAGTGCGTGTAGAGCGTTTCAAGGAAACCGAGAAGAACATCCATATCAATGCTATCATCTATGTGGAGCGCGACTCTCAGAAGGGTATCATCATCGGACATCAGGGGGTTGCCCTGAAGAAGGTGAGTACCGAGGCTCGCAAGGCGTTGGAGAAGTTCTTTCAGAAGCCTATCTTCCTCGAGACCTTTGTCAAGGTTGACAAGGACTGGCGTTCGTCGCAGCGCGAACTCGATGCCTTTGGCTACAATCCCGAGTAAAAAACAATATAAAAAGTTGCAAAAAAACGAAAAATGTTGTATCTTTGCAACGTTTTTAATTGTTGCTGTATATAAACTAAACATACCAAGATATGAAGAAACTGCTTTTGATGCTGTGCTTAGCAGCTATGACACTGAGTGCTTCAGCTGAGGATTTGACGCTTGTGGTTCCTGAACTCGAACCTAAGTTGACTTATGGCGAAACCATGACATACCGTCCAGAACTGAGTCTCAATGCTCCGTCAATGGACGTGATGGCTGCCACAAATGACTGGAAACCCGACTTCGATTTCTTTAAGTCTAAGACCAATCCCGGTGTGAAAGCCTACAAGTTCATGGACGACATGACCTTCGTGGGTGTACCACTGTTTTTGGCTGGTTTGGCCATCAAGGGTGACAAGGCCATGTTCCGTGTCAACAACAAGAATGGCAAGCCCAACACACAGTTGCTGACCGACTTCAAGACAGGCATCGACGACTACACACAGTACTTTGGTCCGGCCATGGTGGTGGGTCTGAAACTTGGTGGTGTCGAGGGACGTAGCGATTGGCCTCGTCTATTGGCTAGTGCAGCCATGTCGTATGGTCTCATGGCAGCTTTGGTTAATGGCATCAAGTATACAGCCAAGGAGATGCGTCCCGATGGAAGTACGGCCAACTCATGGCCTTCTGGCCATACCGCCACCTCGTTCGTTGGTGCTACGATGCTCCATAAGGAGTATGGTCTGACCCGTTCACCTTGGTATTCAGTAGCCGGCTATGGCGTAGCTACGGCAACGGGTGTGATGCGTGTGTTGAACAACCGCCACTGGATTAGTGATGTGATGTCAGGTGCTGGTATCGGTATCCTGTCCACAGAGTTAGGCTATGCCTTAGGCGACCTGTTGTTCAAGGGGAAGGGACTGTTGCGTAACGACCTTGAAGTGGATTCAGAGAATCCCTCGTTCTTTGGTATCTCGATGGGTCTTGGCCTGGGCGGCAAGGATATCGACTTCGACTATTACGCAGACATGCAGGATCCAGAGTCGCATGGCATTGACAAAGAAACGATAGCTGAGTTCAGTCATCAGGGCGCTGACGTCAACATTGATTTCCGTTCAGCAACGGTGGTTGACGCCGAGGGTGCCTATTTCTTCAACAAGTATGTCGGCATCGGTGGCCGTTTCCGCGTCAGGGCCATGTCTGCCAAGTCGTTCGGACAGTATGCAGACATCTCTGTAGCTGACGTTAACGATTTGTGGGACACCCAGTTTGCCGACTTGTACCAAATGGGCGGTATGTCACTGAGCCCTGCCATGTATAATGCCGGCGGTGCTCCTGTGACTGAGATGAAGGGTATTGTCAAGAGCGACCACTTGGCCGAGTTTACGGGTAGTGTAGGCTTGTACTTCAATATTCCGCTGAGTTCACGTCTGTCATTAGGTACTAAAGTGTTGTTAGGTCGTTCGTTTACTCAGGAACTGGATATTGACGGATATGCAAAGGGAAACGTGAAGAATATCCCTTACTATATGCTGATACAGGATGGTCAGGTGGCTAAGAATGATGATGGTTCTTTGTTGTTCCTTCCCGATGCTCCTGAAAGCACTGGTGAGACCTACGAAGTGGAGTGGGACTATCTGAAGCTCGGTGCCAACAGTGCTACGTCATGGGGTACTGGCATTTCGCTGACCTACCGTTATAAGTCGAACTTCTCATGGCGTTTGTACTGTGACTACGACTACTCTGAGAAGAAGTACACACTGACCTACGACAGTTCCTATTTCCTTAAGAGAGCCGTCTCACCAGGAACCTTTGCGCTCCTGTCGAACCCGGAAGTGTCATCACTGGCAGGCGACTTGACACCATACGTGTTCAAGAAGGACAAGAAGATGCATTACGTCACTATCGGTCTCTCGTTCCTCGTAAATCTTTAATATCTCATTTCCTCAATATCTCAATATTATCATGAGTAATCTCGTAGCGATTGTCGGACGTCCCAATGTGGGCAAGTCCACCTTATTTAATAGATTGACCAACTCTCGTCGCGCCATTGTGAGCGACGAAGCCGGTACAACTCGCGACCGCCAGTATGGCAAGTGCGAGTGGAACGGTCGTGAGTTCTCCGTCGTCGATACTGGTGGCTGGGTGGTCAATAGCGAGGATGTCTTCGAGGAAGAGATTCGCAAGCAGGTCATCGTGGCCACTGAGGAGGCTGACCTCGTGCTGTTTCTGGTGGATATCCAGAACGGTATGACCGACCTCGACATGGATGTCGCCAATATCCTGCGCCGTTCCAAGTTGCCCGTCGTATTGGTGGCCAATAAGGCGGATGACGGCAAGCATCTCTATGATCAGTACGAGTTCTATAAGCTTGGCTTAGGTGACATGTTCTGTGTCAGTGCCGCCACTGGTTCTGGTACGGGCGACCTGCTCGACTATGTCGTGACGAAGTTGCCTGTGCCCGACGTTTCTGATGTCGAGGATAATACACCGCGCTTTGCTGTCGTAGGTCGTCCCAATGCCGGTAAGTCGAGCATCATCAATGCCTTTATTGGTGAGGACCGTCATATCGTGACTGATATTGCCGGTACCACGCGTGACTCCATCTATACCAAGTACGATAAGTTCGGTTTCGACTTCTATCTGGTCGATACCGCTGGCATCCGTCGCAAGAACAAGGTGACGGAAGATTTGGAGTTCTACAGTGTTATGCGTTCCATCCGTGCCATCGAGAACTCTGATGTCTGTATCCTGATGATTGATGCCACACGTGGTATCGAGGCGCAGGACATGAATATCTTCCAGCTTATCCAGAAGAACAACAAGTCGCTCGTTGTCGTTGTCAACAAGTGGGACCTCGTCGAGGACAAGTCGCAGATAGCCATCAAGACCTTCGAGACCGCTATCCGTCAGCGTATGGCACCGTTTGTCGACTTCCCTATCATCTTCGCGTCGGCTGTTACCAAACAGCGCATCTTCAAGGTGCTTGAAACCGCTAAGGAGGTCTATCTGAACCGTAAGATTAAGATTGGTACGTCGAAACTCAACGAGGTCATGCTGCCCATTATCGAGGCCACACCGCCTCCCTCCATCAAGGGCAAGTACATCAAGATCAAGTACGTCTCGCAGGTCCCTGACACGCAGATTCCCACCTTCGTGTTCTATGCCAACCTGCCCCAGTACGTCAAGGAGGCTTATCGCCGTTTCCTTGAGAATAAGATGCGTGAGAATTGGACATTGACGGGTACACCCATCAATGTGTTTGTCCGACAGAAATAAACAACGGATTACACGAATTTCATGAACTGATGCGAAAAATTCTCATTTTCTCATTTTTTCAATGTCTCATTTGCCTTGTGGCTTGCAACAGCTTGTCGCCAGAGGAAGAAGCCTCAAAAGCCGCCAAGGAGTACTACGACCTGTTGGTGGAGGGCGATGCAGTGCGGTTCTTGGAGAATAAGATGGGTATCGATACCTTGTCTGCCGACTATGGTGAGCAGCTTTTAGCAGCTGTACGCCAGTATCAGCAGGATATACAAAAGAAGCATGGTGGACTGCGTGAGGTACGTATTTCAGAAAATATGGGTCGCCCTGATACTGTTTATGGCAGTCCATTTGTTCATGCCTTCCTTTTGTTGAGCTATGCTGACTCCACGCAGGAGGAAATCACTGTGCCGATGGTTGAGCGTGATGGTCGGTGGCTGATGAAATAGAAAAGAAAAACGGATTGGATGCTGGGGGCAAACAATCCGTTTCTTATTTTACTTGATAATTGTACATTCTTGCCATGTTCAAGCAGAACTCGTAGTAGGCGTCGCTATTGCGCCATTTGCTAATCAACTTTTTCATCATCTTTTTACCTTTCTAAATTTTAATTATATGTTATCCTTTTTGACATTTCTCACTTGAAATGCGTGTGAATTCGTGTGCAAAGGTACGATGATTTTCAACGAAAAACAAATATAACGGCGAATTGTTTGCGCAAACAGTCGTATTTTTGATGTTTGTCAATGGGGCGTTATCAAATAATATTTCCATTTTTTCTTGTTTTTTCCGATAAAAATGTATATCTTTGCAGCACTTATTATTTCAAATTTAAAACTATGAAGGTAAATTACAGTTATATTCTTTCGACATTAGTTGCGATGTCATTTTTTGCGTGTGGTAATAATACGGGTAGTCAGCAGTCGCTTGTCGACTCGTTGCAAGGGGCGTTAGAGCAGCGTAATGCTGAGTACCAGCAATTAGACGAGTATCTGACCATCATATCCAGCAGTTTGGATAGTATATCCAGAATGGAAAGCGACATCTTCAAACCTAGTGAAGAAAGCCCTGCACCAAATCGTGCGAAGATTCAGCAAGATTTGGAGACATTTCAGAAGAGCCTGGAGAAACAGCGTGATCGTATAGCTAAGCTGGAACAGCAGTTGAAAGACCAAAAGGGTACTAACCAGAAACTGCAGGCAATTATCAGTTCTTTGAAGGCGCAACTTATTGAAAAGGAAGAGCAGGTTGCCAATTTGCGGGGTGAATTAAATCAAAAGAATGCGAATATAGATCAACTGAACAAGCGGTTAAGTGAATTCATGTATATGAATAAACGGCAACGTGACATGATTGATTCGCAGAGCAAAACGATAGTGAGTCAGGATATTGCCATCAATCAAGGCTATATCAAGATAGGCTCCAAATCGGAATTGAAAGAGGCCGGTGTGCTGACGGGTGGATTCCTCAAGAAATCGAAGGTTGACTATTCGCAGGTTAACAAAAACAATTTCTTTGCTGTCGACATCCGCAAAATGACAGAGTTGGAGATCAATTCCAAGAGCCCCAAGATTCTTACCAACGTTCCTGAAGGTTCGTATAAGTTAGAACGTGTTGGCGATAAGACCATGCTGCGCATTCTGAATCCTGATAGTTTCTGGAGTGTTTCTAAGTTCCTGATTATCCAAATTTAAAATAATACATGAAGAAATTATTGATAATATTGCTTGCACTCTTGCCAGGTGTGTTGTTTGCCCAGACACGTAAGGTGAGTGGTACATATACCTATTATGCCAGCCCCAGCATGTCTGTCAAGCAGGCTATGGCAGCGGCTGTCGAGAATGCCAAAATTCAAGCTTTGGCCAAGGAGTTTGGTACCTCGTTGCAACAAAGCACCATCTCTCAGATGGGGCAGACAGGCTCGAAGGAGAGTGAGTCTTTCAACCAGTTGAGCATTGAGGAGGTAAAAGGCGAGTGGATAGAAGATACGAAAGAACCTGAGACCAAGATTACGGCTACGATGAATGATGGTACGCTTGTGATTGAGGCCAAGGTGTGGGGTAAGGCAAGAGCCGTCACCAATAAAGCTGCAAACTTTGAAGCCTTTGTCTTACGCAATGGTACGGAGAAGCGCTTTGTTAGCGAGGAGTTCAAGGAGGGCGACCAGATGTATGTCTATTTTATGGCACCTGCTGATGGCTATGTATGTATCTATTTTGTTGACGAGAGCAAGACGGTGTCCTGTCTGTTGCCCTATGCAGGCGATTCTGATGGTCAGCAGCCTGTCAAGCATGGTAAGGAGTATATCTTCTTCTCGTCTAAGTTTCCCTATGACGTTACTCCGCAAATCGTCGATGAATATCCTCTGACTTGTAGTGACGATATCGTTGAGCACGACCAGCTTTACGTCATTTATTCGCCAAATCCTTTCATGAAGGCCATTGACCGTCAGACCAATGACAAGGTGGTGCTCAATCGTCAAGAGCTAAGCGTTCCTCGTCAACTCAGTTTCGATGACTTCCAGAAATGGCTTGGACAACTCAGTGCCCGTGACAAGGAAATGGGTAAGAAAATCATCCGTCTGTCCATCAAGAGAAATTAAAGGATTAATCTCGTCGTCAGATAAAGAACTACTATTGATAAACAAGGGGGACGCTTATTTGTGTAAGCGCCCCCTTGTATTATTCGCGTTATCTATGTAGCAGTTGTTCTACGAATTGACGAAGGGACTCCTCGTTCATTTTGATGCCGCCGCATTCGGCTATGCATTGGCCTGTGGGTGACTTGGGACTGATGGTGGCACGATACGCCACGCCGTTAAGCCGTGCCGTCAGGCGGAAGGCTCCGTTGCCCATCTCCTGCCATTGGGCGTCCTCCACGTGGATGCCGACAACGGAGCGATGTCCAGTCCAGCCTTGATGAAGTCCGGATGGTAATTGAATACTGCTCTTTTTCGACGCTCGTCCCAGTAAAGGCTTCCCACTTCCTGTCCCCAGAGCATCACTTTTACAATATTACTTTGCATGTCGTACCCTTTTGCGTTTTCCTTGTTGAATCTTCAGTAGTTCGTAGGGCGATACCGGAATTTCCGGCAGTACCTCGTCTAGTCCCTGTGTAAAATCAATGGCTTTCAGCAGGGCGATGAATGTTGCCAGTGTCAAGTTGTACAATTGTCCGTTCTCGAACTTCCTGATAGTGATAACGCTGACGCCCGACTTGTCCGACACCTCTTTTTGTGTCATGTCACAAGCAATGCGATAATCCTTGAAACGTTCGCCAAAGGTGGCTGCAATCTCAGGTGTTGTCAGATTCGATATGCTTCCTTCATGTTTCATGCTGCAAAGGTAAGCATATTTTCTGTTATAACCAAATTTTTAGTATAAAAAATAGTTTTCTTACGGTTATATGGCGTTACCACAGGTAGTCCTCGGTGTAGCCGTTGAACTCGTAGGGGCCTTCCCAGCCGAAGTCGCGGATGGCCTGGCGGATGTATTGTTCGTGGACGGGAGGTACAGGGCGGTAGCCGCTATGGTATTCGTAGTAGCGCTTACGGTTGAAGTAGCTGATGAGGTGGCTCTTCAGACTGCGCTGGATGCGGTAGGGCATGTCGTAGTATATCTTCGAGATGCCGAGGGGCATGCGGATGGGTTGGTCGTCACGGTACATGGGACACGTCTCGGTCTGCATGGCCGGATTGTTGAGGTTGACACACATGGTGAGGCGGCGGTCTTTGGGTGTGAATTCACGTAATTGCCAGCGCAGACAGTGTGTCCGCAGAGTGCATGTCTGCGAGAGGCAGATGGGGTAGCTCTTTTCTGCCTTCTTGGCGAACAGCTGTTCGCGGGTCATTGGTGTTTTTACTTGTTTCTTCATGTTTTTTTGTTTTTTCAAGCGCAAAGATAATAAATAAATGTGATACTACAAAATCTTTTCATTAGAAATTTTGCATTTATCTATTCATCTATTCATTTTTATAGATAAATATCTTATAATGAGTTGTTTACTTCATGAATAGTGCATTCATTTTTCTTAGCTACTATTCATTACCGCCTGTTCCGATGGTGGTTTACGGGTCTTCGAGAGTCAAGAAGCGACTGAAGATGAGTCAGTTACCACCATCTAACTATCGTCGAAATATCCTGTAACTAATTTCGTAATATAGTGTCACCGCCTTTGTGACGGTTTGTAACCCTTACTGTTACTATAGTGAAACAATTATTTCGAATGGTGCGAAGATGCCATAGTTTTGGGCATAACAACTATATGAATGAATAGTCAAACAACTATTCATCATCACTATTCATTCTATAATCATTTGTAAACCAATGCGATAACTGAAATAATGAATAGATGAATAGTTTTTTCACAATTTTCTTGTGTATATCATTCTTTTTGATTACCTTTGCAATGGATTGCAAAATACAGGTGATATGACAAAGGTAACAATCGTTAAGAACTATCGGAATATGGAGACACTCAGGGTGGTGAAACTCTCTGAGGTGGTCCGTCTGATTCAGTCGTGTGAATATCGTGATGCCGTGCGTGAGGTGATGAACATCTCGCTCTATACAGAACTTAAGCGTCGCGACGACGGCAGTGTGTGGGGTGCCAGCAACTTCACCGATAAGGTGCCGCGCGTCTGTTTTGCTCTGGAGATGGAAAACCGCAACCGCCAGCGTGTCCGCAAAGCCTATACGGGAATGGTGCTGTTGGAGGTCAACAACCTGACGAGTCACGAAGAGGCTGTTGCCATCCGTCAGGGGGCTGCCCTGATGCCCCAGACGTCGCTGACTTTTATTGGAGCAAGTGGGCGAAGTGTAAAGATAGTCTGCCGTGGCGAACTGTTTGGCGGCGGACTGCCTGAGGCTGAGGACGATATCAAGCGGTTCCACTTGAATCTCTACGAGAAAGCCCGTATGGTGTATAATGCCCAGCTTGGCGTGACCATCGACAAGTTGGAGCCCCACTTGGAGCGCACCTGCTATCTTGGTACGGACCCCGACCTGTATGAAAACCCAATGGCACAGCCCTTCTATACAGACACCTCCGACCTGGAGCAGGCCCTCAAACCCATCCAGCCGAAGACGGACGAGCCTGACTATATCGTGCCAGGTCGCAACCGATACCATGCACAGTGCCTTATCTTCCAGTACAACCTCGCGAAAGCCTACGACGACGTGACGCTCATTGCTGATGACGATAGCGAAGAGAGCGACATCTTGATAGTCACCCGTCTGGCGGAATACTGCCGTGAGACTGGTCTCGACATGGCCTTTGCCCGCCGTCAGACGCTGATGAAGATGACGTATAGCAAATATCCTGATGTGGTGACGAAAATTTTTGAGAATGCCTACCGTCAGGAACATGAGAAGCAATACAACAAACGGCGAAATATGGTACGTCCGACGAAGTATATCCCGTCAGAGACGCTGATGATGATGAAAATCGACATCTTTCTGAACAGCAACTACGAGCTGCGTAAGAACGTAATGCGTGGTGTGGCCGAATACCGTATGAGGACGGGTTACGGCTTCTCGTTTCAGGACCTGACGACGGAAGCCCGCAACTCCATCACCATCCGTGCCTTGTCGCAAGGCATCAAATGCTGGGACAAGGACATCATGCGCTATGTCAACTCCAACGACATCCAGCTCTACTATCCGATGGACGACTTTCTGGATCATCTGCCCAAGTGGGACGGCAGGGATAGGGTAGAGGCCCTGGCCCGTCGCGTCAAGACCAGCTACGGGGACTGGCCGCACCTGTTCCATATCTGGATGCGCTCCATGGTGGCCATGTGGCAAGGCAAGGGTCAGCTGACGGGTAATGCCCTCGTCCCGTTGCTGATAGGTCGTCAGGGTTGTGGCAAGTCGAGCTTCTGCCGCATCCTGCTGCCACACGACCAGCGCGACTACTACAACGACCGCATCAATTTCAAGAACGAACACGACCTGAACCTCGGCCTGACC
>JAEEGL015746668.1_pt1 | contig 10045 bp, 8 predicted proteins | sample 9134231 | NCBI WGS metagenome assembly JAEEGL01 (sample SAMN16246548, study PRJNA631951) | gut metagenome | biome: gut microbiome; feature: rumen; material: fiber-attached | host: Bos | place: Iran: Karaj | collected 2018-10 | reverse complement strand
ACGGCATGAAGTAGTGTTTGTCGTTTCGCCCATAGCGCAGCCCTGGCTCGAACGGTTCAAGGGAATGGATCGGTTGAAGGAGATCAAGGATTGGCTTTCCTCGTTCCCACATGTGCGTGTACTTGATTTTACGGATCCGTCCTATGGTTTTGGCTTGTCCGAATTCATGGATCTTACGCACTTGAACGAAAAAGGCTCCAGGCGTTTTACGGCATTGCTACGCGAGCAACTGACGCAATTGCGCTGTAGGATATAGCCTATGACAATATATCTGAAAGTGATGTTGGCTGTAGAAAAATCGTATTTGAAAAAGGAGGATTTGTTGTGCAGGCTATAATTCTGGCGGCGGGAATGGGAAAGCGGCTTAAGGAGCTTACCCAGGACAATACAAAATGCATGGTTGAAGTCAATGGCGTGAAGCTCATTGACCGCATGCTTACCCAGCTCGCAAGGTTGGGTTTGAGGCGTACTGTTCTTGTGATCGGCTACAAGGGCGACAAGTTGCGCAGGCATGTCGGCCGCAGCTGGAACGGCATGCGGATCGACTATGTTGAGAATCCCATTTACGACAAGACCAACAACATCTATTCGCTTGCTCTGGCAGCACGTGAACTGGTCAAGGACGAAACGCTTCTCCTTGAGAGCGACATAATCCTTGAAGATGCTATCCTTAAAAAGGTCATTGCTTGCTCCCAGCAAAATGTCGCGGTGGTCGATGCGTTTCAAAGCTGGATGGACGGCACGTGTGTGACGATAGATGAAAACAGCCGGATCAAGAGATTTGTCCCCAAGAAAGATTTCGTTTACGAAGAGATACCGTCTTACTACAAGACCGTAAATGTCTATAAGTTCTCAAAGCCGTTTTCGCGCGACAACTACGTGCCGTTTCTTCAGGCATATTCAAAAGCTCTTGGGGACAACGAGTATTACGAACAGGTACTTCGCGTTATCGCATTCCTGGATAAGCCATTGATTTATGCTCTTCCTCTTTCGGGGGAGAAATGGTATGAAATAGATGACATCCAAGATTTGGACATCGCGGAATCAATGTTCTGTTCCCAGAAAGAACAGATCACAAAGCTGGCATCGCGGTATGGTGGTTACTGGCGTTATCCGGGTTTGAAGGACTACACCTATCTCGTGAACCCATACTTCCCTCCCGCGAAGATGCGCGCCGAGATGAAGAACTCCTTCGATACGCTCCTTGAGAACTATCCGTCTGGACAGCGAGTGAATGCTCTGCTGGCGGCAAAGACCTTTGGATTGAAAGTAGGAACGGTTGCTGTCGGCAATGGCGCGGCGGAACTCATTCATGCGTGGATGGAAATGTTGGCGGGAAAGATCGGATTCGTCTACCCTACATTTGAAGAATATCCGAATCGTATCGATGAATCGCGCAGGGTCGTTTTCACACCTCCCGCCGCGAACGGTTTTCGTTATACGGCAAAGGACCTGATGGACTTCTTTGGCAAAAATCCTGTAAGTTCCATCATCCTCGTTAACCCAGACAACCCATCCGGGAATTTCCTTCCGAAAAAGGACGTACTCAAGTTGGTCGCGTGGACTAAGAAAAAAGGTGTCCGGCTTCTAATCGATGAATCGTTCGTGGATTTTGCGGCGCAACCCTACACGATACTGGACACGAGTTTCCTGTCCGATAACGTCCATGTGAACGTCATGAAGTCCATTTCAAAGAGCTATGGCGTTCCCGGTCTTCGTCTTGGGATTCTGGCGTGTGGCAACGAGATGCAGGCTCGACTTGTACAGAGCCACTTGTCGATCTGGAACATCAACTCCTTTGGAGAATTCTTCCTGCAGATTATCGGCAAGTATTCCAAAGAGTACACAGAGGCCTGCCGATTGATGGCAACTGAGCGCGTGCGCTTCATGAATGCGCTTCGCGGCGTGGAATTTCTGGAACCGTATCCCTCGGACGCCAATTACATTTTGTGCAAGGTCAAGAAACCGCATACGTCTACAACGCTTGCGAAGAAGTTGTTGGAAAGTACGGAATGCCTGATCAAAGATTGTTCTGGCAAGAAAGGCTTTGGCGGACAGTCGTTCATCAGGTTCGCGGTCAAGTCAAGGGAAGACAACGACCAGATACTTGTTGCGTTGAAGCAGCGATCCAGCAAGTGATCTCCACTGCGTTTTTACTCCAATCATTTGGCGCCATAAATGTATAAGGTCGACAATGCAATAATAATGGCTGCAGGGTTGTCAAGCCGTTTTGTCCCGTTGTCTTATGAGACGCACAAGGGGCTTCTGCCGGTCAAGGGCGAAGTCCTCATTGAACGTCAGATCAAGCAATTGCATGAGGCGGGAATTTCGGACGTAACGGTTGTTACAGGTTACCGGAAGAATGATTTCAGATATCTGCGTGAGAAGTTCAATGTCGATATCGTGGAGAACGACGATTATTGCCGCTATAACAATCCTTCGTCTCTGATAAGAGTAGTGGATAGAATCAGGAATACCTACATCTGTTCCTGCGACAATTACTTTGCGGAAAACGTCTTTGAGTCTACCGTCGACAATGCATACTATGCGGCATCGTTCTTTCCTGGAAAATCGAATGAGTGGGGGCTTCTGAGCGATGCATCCGGGCGCATCACAGGAATCAATCATTCGCCAAACGACATGTGGTGCATGATGGGGCATGTGTTTTTTAGCAGTGATTTTTCGTCACGCTTTACACGGATATTGATTGACGAATATGAAAATGAGGCTACGCGCAAGAAGCTTTGGGAGTCGATCTATGAAGAGCACCTCAATGAACTTGAGATGTATGTGCGTAAGTACGATGCGGGTGTGATTTACGAGTTTGACACCCTTGATGATCTGCGCAGATTTGATGTTGCGTATCTGGACAATAGCGGTTCAGGAACCCTTCGGACACTCTGTATGAAATTAGGGTGCCGTGAACGGGATATCACTCAAATCGTACCGGTTGCCGGGGATGTGCGTGCGTTCAGCTTTGACTGGAAAGGTGAAAATCTCACTTATAACGTTGCAACTGGAACCATTCAAGGAGGTCTCACATGAAAACAGTGACGGAACGTGTGCGCGATCAGGCGCTGGAGCAACTGCGTACGATATTTCCTGACAGGTGTGTGACACCTGGCAATGTATCGATCTTGAGGTTTGACGATGGAATATCAAACGAGAATTTCATGATAGAGTTTCGGGATTCATGCCAGAAGTTTGCTTTCCGGATGATTGGCCCCGGCGGCAACTCTGGCATGGTCGACCGGATGGATGAAAAATACAATAACCTTGTGGGGTGTGAATTGGGGATTACGCCGGAAGTGATATATTTCAATTCCAAGTCAGGGGTCAAGGTCGCAAAGTATGTGGAGAATGCACAAACGTTGCACAATGATACGATAAAAGAAGTCGGGAACTTGGTGGGGATTGCGGCCATATTGCGGAAACTGCATACATCCCGATACCGTTTCCATAAAGATTTCAATCCCTTCACGGAACTGCACCGTTATGAGCAACTGTTGGAGAATGTTGATGGTGTCATGTACGAAGGGTATGGCCAATACCGGGATGTGGTGTATGGGCTTGAAGGTGAACTGAATAAAATGGGAATCCAGGTTGCCCCCTGCCACTGCGATACGCTTCCCGAAAACTGGCTAAAGGACCCATCGGACAGGCTTTGGTTGCTTGATTGGGAGTATTCCGGGATGAACGATCCGTTTTGGGATCTGACAGCTCCTTTCATTGAAGCGGGTTTCACGCCAGAGCAGGAGAAGACTTTCCTTGAGGCATACTTTGATGGAACCGTGCCCCATGACGCGGAACGCAGAGTCCTTATCTATAAGATCATGATGGATTTCATCTGGTCGGTGTGGGCGCGTGTAAAAGAACTGGATGGTGCAGACTTGCGAGAATATGGTTTGATGCGACTTGCTCGTGGGATTGAGAATGTCTTGAAACTGTAAGGAGAGGCAATCATGCAAAAGAAATTGTATCCAGTTCGCGGTTATGTCTGCGGAATACTCTCGGGGGCGACCTGGGGGCTTGATGCGGTTCTGCTCGGCATTGCCATGGCCATGACGCCGTTTGTCGAGAACAAGATCCTGGTTGCCGGCGGAGCCATTCTTGCAAGTGCGTTGCACGATGTGTTTTCTGCGATATGGCTGGCGGTCTATATGGGATATAAAGGACGGCTGAAAGAGCTGTTGCCGGCATTCAAGACGCGTGATGGGAGATGGTGCGCGTTGGCGGCATTGTTTGGCGGGCCGCTTGCAATGACATTCTACGTGTTGGCGATTGCGGTCGGCGGCGCGGCCTTGACTGCAAATGTTACGGCAATATACCCGCTACTTGGGACCGTCCTTGCAGTTCTGATCCTCAAGGAACGCACGGGTCTTCAGACATGGCTCGGTATTTTACTGTGCGTAATCGGAATCATGGTAATGGGGTATACGCCATCCGACAACGGAAACATCAATGTGCTGGGAGGGATTGCGTTTGCTTTGGTCGCGGCGGTTGGTTGGGCGACAGAAGGTGTCGTCTGTGGGTATGGCATGAAAGAAGGTCGTGTCGATCCAATGTTGGCCTTGCTTATCCGCGAGGTGGTGTCCGGTACGGCATACATACTGCTTGTCGCTCCGATCTTCCTTAAGGGGTTTGGGAATATGTCCGCCGGGACGACTGCGATCTTTGCGCATGCGCCATGCTGGATTGTCATTGTGGTGACGGCATTGATAGGCATGTCGTCATTTGGGTGCTGGTACACTTCGATCGACAACATTGGTGCGGCGAAAGCGTTGTGCCTCAATGTGACATACTCGTTCTGGGCGGTCGTTTTCACATTGCTTTTCGCATTGATTGTGCCGCAATATGTTTCTGGATCGATAACGGTACATATTGTGATCGGCTCCATTCTCATGCTGGTTGGAGTGTCTTTGGCGAACCTGTATTCAGCGAAAAAGGACACGTAAGTTTAGGAAAGGTTTGTCATGGCTGGTGACGTAAAAGACCCGTTTGGACTGCGGCCCGTCTGGGATGCCATAATCGAAGTCTATCGTGAATACGCCAAGATCTGCGACAGGCATGGCCTTCGGTACTATGTTGTGTACGGCAATGCGATCGGTGCCGTCAGGCATGGGGGGTTCATTCCCTGGGACGACGATTTCGACGTTTCCATGCCGAGGCCGGACTATGAGAAATTCCTTGAGATCGCCAACGAGGAATTGCCGGAACGGTTGAAGATCGTGACATGGCGCAATACGCCTGAGTTCAACATGATTTCGGCTAAGGTCCAACTCGCGGACGCGGAGACCGTGAAACGTATCGAACGGGAACATGGCAGGCATCTTTCCAGCGGAATTTATATTGATGTGTTCCCGATAGATGGTGCGCCAACCTCTGATTTCAAATGGTTTGTAGGGTCGGTTTGGTATTCTATCTTGCAGTGCCTTTTGAGATTCCATAACGACAAGTTCACGCATCAGTCGCGGAAGGGCAGGATCGTTTGGCTCGCCGGCATGATACTATCCCCTTTATTCTTTTGGGTGTGGACCCATGGTGCAATCTGCCGGCGTCTGGAGAAACTCTCACGAAGATACGATTTTGAGTCATCTGTGCTATATAACTCAAGTGCCGCCTATCCTGAGTTGCGAAGGGTGAAACGCCACTTGACTTCCGTATGGGGAACTCCGAAGATGGTTCGTTTTGGAAATATTGAGGTTCCGCTGCCGGAGAAATATGAAGACTTCCTGACGTTCTGGTATGGCGACTACATGAAATTGCCGCCGGAATCGCGTCGCAAGCCAACACATCAATACCCTTGGAGATGTAGTTGGTGGCTTGGACCGACAAAATAGAAGGGGCGTACATGATGGGCGTACCTAATTCATACGCTTCCAATTGCCTCAATGTGTGATAGACCAATTTTCTCATGACACAGAACAGACGCATAGCCTTGAATGTCATTGCGACTTACGGTCGCAGTCTGTATGCGTTTGCATGCGGCATCTTCACGGGGCGGTGGGCGTTGATGGCACTGGGGGAATCCGATTATGGATTGTATGGTGTCATAGGTGGCTTGACGGCGTTTGTGGCGTTCATCAACAGCATAATGTCCAGTGCCGTGTGCAGGTTCTTTTCTGTAGGGGTTGGCGAAGCCAAGAAGGAGGGCACAGAAGGGTTGGAGCATATCCGTAGGTGGTTCAATGTTGCCTTGGCTGTACACACCGTACTTCCTTGCATCCTGATTTCGATTGGATATCCAGCCGGGGTTTGGTGCATAGAACATTTCCTGACGATACCAGATGGTCGGATTGTCGCTTCCATCTGGGTGTGGCGCTGGACTTGTTGTGCTTGCTTCATCAGCATGTGCTCGGTGCCATTTCAGTCGATGTATACGGCTAAACAGGAAATCGCCGAGATGACCATCTATGGCGTCCTTACTACAACGCTCAACATCGCCGTGCTTTATTATATGGTGATGCATCCGGGATATTGGTTGACATGGTATGCTTTCTTCATGTGTCTGGTTTCGATTCTCCCCAACCTTCTTTTGAGTGGACGAGCCTTTTTCGCTTTCAAGGAATGCAGGATTGTGTTTCCCTACATGTGGGATTATTCCCGCTTGCGTGCATTGGTCGCATATGCCGGTGCCAGGAGCATATATTTGTTTGCCCAGATTTTCAGCGGTGAAGGGATGGCTGTGGTCGTCAACAAGTTTCTTGGTGTCACGCGTAATGCCACATTTACGGTGGGCAACTCTGTTTCCTCAAATACGATGCGGCTTGCCGAATCGTTCTGCGGCGCGCTCTATCCGGCGATATTCAATGCCGTAGGCGAAGGCAAAGCCGATTACGCCAAAAGATTGACATATCGTTCCTGCTCGTTGGCGCTTTTGTCGTTCTTGATATTTGTACTCCCGTTGACAGTGGAACTTGATGCTGTCCTTAAGCTGTGGCTGGTGACTCCACCCGCACGTGTTGGCGTCTTTTGCATCTTTTTGTTTGCGAGTGGATTTCTGGATCGTGCGACGGAAGGACATTGGATGCTTATTTTGGCAAAAGGAGACATAAAACGGTATAACATTGGAGAAGCCGTCGCCTGCTTTTTCACGGTGATTGCAGCGGGCGCATTCTTGATGACAGGATTGGATATTGAAGCGGTGGGGATTGGAATTTTCATCGGGAAATTGATTAGTGCTGGGGTGAAGGTGTATTATGGGTATAAGTTGTGCGGTCTGGAGATGATCAAATGGTTAAAAGAGGTATTGATGCCGTTTGGTGTGGCATCGGTTTGTACGCTTCTGATTGGCTACATGGTGGTTTCGCTGATGCCGTCGTCCTTGATCCGAATTGCCGCAACGTCACTTGTGGCGGAACTGGTTTTTCTGCCGATGGTATGGATCTTCGCGCTTGGACCAGATGAAAGAGATTTCCTTTTATCCAAGGTGAGGCGCGTATTTCGGCCAAAAAAATGAGGATGGGGACTATGGAGAAAACACCGAATACAATTGACCTTAGGCCGTTATGGGATTCCATATTGGAGATATACAAGGCGTATGCTGGAATCTGTCAGCGGCATAATCTTCGATTCTATCTGGGGTATGGTAGCGTCCTTGGCGCTATCCGCCACAAAGGATTCATCCCTTGGGATGACGACTTCGATGTCGTCATGCCACGACCAGACTATGATCGGTTCTGGGAAATCGCGGACAAGGAACTGCCGCCCCAATTCAAGACAGTGACGTTGTTCAACACAAAGGAGTATGCTCTTCCGTGGGGTAAAATAATGGAAACGCGAAAGGATGTGGTAGATTCCGTTTGTGAAAAAGTCGGCTACGGACTTCCGCAGGGTATATTCATAGACATTTTCCCGTTGGACGGGTGCTATACAGATCCGGTACGTTGCACATTGCGCAAGTTGATGTCCTATTTATTGCTATCTCGTCAACGATATTTGCTGAACAACGGCACATCGTCCATACGTTCAAAGCTGAGTCGTTTTGGGGGCTTTTTGCTTAGGCCCTTTTTCTCTGGTCTGAATACAGCACGTGACTTTACATTGTACAGCCAGAACAGGCTTTCAAAGCCGACCTTTGATAAATCTCTCTATTGCAGTCTTTTCAATGAGGAGTTGGGGAATGGTAATGATGAGCCTAAGATGCCTCGTGATGTGTATGGAGATCCCGAATGGGTCCCATTTGAAGGGCTTAGTGTACCTGTTCCACATAAATGGCATGAGTATCTCACTATTCAATATGGCGATTATATGACACTTCCACCGGAGGAACAGCGATATGTCCCAACACATAGTGAACAAATTGTTGCCCCTTGGCGGTTGGGTCCAACAGGTGTGTGACAAGGTGCAGAAAGATCATCTGATATGACGATTGATGTCAAGGCAAGCGCGAAGTTCGCCAACATGGGTGTGTTTTGTGCTTTCCTGGTAGTTTGTATGCATGTTGGAGGAGTATTTGAGAAGGGTACAGTTGGTTGGTGGCTGTCGGAGATTACCAGAGGAGGGTTTTCGCGAATGGCGGTGCCTTACTTCTTTCTTGCGAGCGGTTTCTTTCTTGCCGGGCATGTCGGTGAAACTGGCTGGTGGGGACGAGAAGTAAAAAAGAGGATTTTCACGTTGCTGGTTCCGCTGGTGTTTTGGTGTGTCATCGGTTCATTGTGGGCGGCTTTATGGACGGCGGGGGCCAATCATTTGGCGGGACGTCCGTTGGGACATGACATTCCGTTTTGCAATGGACAATGGTTGCCTGGAGTCGGCATCTTGTGGTTCATCAGAAATTTGTTTTTGCTGGTTATCGTTTCGAAGGCGATTGTGTGGCTGATTGATTGTGTCGGGTGGTTGTGGGTAGCCGTATGCTTTCTCGTATACTGGAGCGTCTATACATGTTTAAATCCTGTTGCTCCGGAACTGGCATGGCAGGAATTCCTGGTCTATGGGTTTTCGTTGGAAGGGTTGACGTATTTCTCGCTGGGTATGTTTCTGCGGATGAAGCATGTCGATCTGCAGACGGTGTCTTCGCCGGGTAAGGTCTTGACGATGTTCTTGATAGGGCTTCCATTGTTGGCAATGTCGCTGTTGGCCAACCTTACTCTTCAGGCACCAATGGCGGGGTTGATGGTCAATTTCCGGCATTTCTGCTTGCCGTTCCTTATTGTGGCCGTCTGGTCGCTTATGCCGGAGAAACAACCCGTGAAATGGTTGGCAGGTGCCGCATTCCCTGTATATATTCTTCACGGGATGGTAAATACTCCTGTAGTGATATTACTGAAGCGCGTAACGTTCTTGGATGCAACGATTGTATATTTATTGAAATGGTTGATTGCGTTTGCGGTGTGTGTAATCATAGCGTATGCTGTCCATAAACATCTGCCGAGATTGTCCCGTGTCGTTTTCGGTGGAAGGTAAGAGGTGGATGAATTGAATACGAATCGTCCATCTGTGGGAGGAGTTAGATTTATTGGGGTGGACATAGCTAAGATTGTCGGCATGTTTCTTGTCGTTTCAGTACATGTTGATAATTTTTGTTTGCCGTTTGTTGGAAGTAAACCAAGCAGGCCGGCAAGACGACCGCTATGTAGGGCATGTCCGTTGCCGGCAAAGTGATACATGTGGTCGGGTTATGATGAAACATCCAATATTCTCCATAATAATCCCCTGCTACAAGGTAGAGAAGTACATCCGCGAATGTCTTGATTCGGTACTTGTTCAAACGGTATCGGATTGGGAGGCCATCTGCGTGGACGACGGTTCGCCTGATGGAACAGGGGCGATTTTGGATGAGTACGCTGCGCGGGATAAGCGTATCAAGGTTATCCATCAAGCCAATGGTGGACTGAGCGCCGCACGAAATGCGGCATTGGAAGTGGCTCAAGGCGAGTGGCTATATTATCTCGATAGCGATGATCTTATAGCCCCTCATTCGTTGATGATCTATTCCAGGCTGGCGCAAAAATATCCTGACGCCGACATGTTAAAAGCAGGGATGATAAAATTTGTAGACGGTGATATAATCAAGTGGCCATTTTATGAAAATGGCATTAAGATT
>JAEEGL014717373.1_pt1 | contig 10045 bp, 8 predicted proteins | sample 9134231 | NCBI WGS metagenome assembly JAEEGL01 (sample SAMN16246548, study PRJNA631951) | gut metagenome | biome: gut microbiome; feature: rumen; material: fiber-attached | host: Bos | place: Iran: Karaj | collected 2018-10 | reverse complement strand
TCGATCTGGTTATGCTCGATCTGAGCGCCTATCTGCTGCTCTCCTCCGAGATGTCCTGCCAAAAACTTATGAACGGTCAGATTGGTGACTTCTTCAATAAGCCTGCCGGTTGTGCCGGTGGCATAAAGATCGTTCTTGCTCAATATACCCCTGTAAGCTATGCAGAAATTCTGCATCAGCTTCTTCTTGTTGTCATGCGCGATCAATGCGATGTTCATTGTACCCTCCAACTGATCATACATCTGTAGTCATTTTTTTGCGTTTATCACCCTGTAATCCTATATTCAGCACAACCCCAATGCCGATATACAGGCTCACCAGCGAAGTCAGTCCGTAACTCACAAAAGGAAGCGGGATACCGGTGTTGGGCAGCAGGCCCGTGGTAACCGCTATGTTCATAAAGCCCTGTGCCACGATCATACCGCCTAACCCATCAGCGATAACGGCACCGGATACATTGGGCGAATAGTGGGCGATACGCATGCATTCATAACATATCAAAAACAGGAGCAAAATAACTGCCACTGCTCCGATAAAGCCCATTTCTTCACCTATGACTGCATATATGAAGTCCGTCTGCGGTTCGGAGATGAAATCACCGTTCTTAACGGATGCTATAACGTTATTGTTAAGTCCCTTACCATGTAACATTCCCGAAGATATGGCCGTAACGGAATTGCGTTGCTGCCATGCCGCAGAATCTGCGTATTTATCGGGATATAACCATGCAAGGATTCTTATAACCTGGTATTCCTTAAGAAGGGTCTGCCCTTCCTGCATGATGATACTGAAAAAGGCGATACCAAGAGGGATAACCGTACCCAATACGATAAATACCGTCCTGTATTCAAGTCCTCCTACAAAGAGCATGATACAGAAAGCTATCCCTATCACGATAGTCGTTGAAAGGTCGGGCTCCTTGTATACCAAAAGCATCGGAAATACGACCAATAGGATCATGAAAGCGATGATCTTAAAGGTATTCAGCCTTTCCCTGTATTTCATAATAAACTGTGAAAAGAACAAAATCAACAGTATCTTGGCAAGCTCGGAGGGCTGAAACTGGAAACCGATATTGATCCATCTCTTTGAGTGATTGACCTCTACGCCGAATATCAAAACAAGCGTCAGTCCTATAACGGCTATACCGTATAATATCCATTTTACCTTGGCATACAGGTTATAATCGATAAGCGATACGATGACCATCGCTATGATGCCAATAAGTATACCGTATAACTGTCTTGACTGAACGGATTCCTTGGCACTTCCAATTGCAAAATATCCGATAAAAGACAGCGCGATCACAAAGGCTATCAGTTTGAAATTGTAGTTTTTTAATTTATATTGTCGCAGCATTTTCTATTATCTCGATAACATCTCTGTTGACTATCTCGCTGTATATCTCAGAATCTTTAACATAGATCACGCATGGAATACTCTTTTTCTTATCAAACAGTCCCTTATTACCCGTATGATTATAGCTCAACGATCCGATCTTACAGGTATGAGGATTCATTCTCGATGCGAAGATAAAATGCTCATCATCATTACCGAGTCCGGCATAGGCATCACCGCTTAAGTCGCCCAATACGATCACGTCCTTGGCAGCAGCCACGGTCCCGCCGGGAAGGACATTGCCTATGATAACGAGCGAGCCTTCACTTTCGACAACTTCCCCATCATTAACGTCTCCGCGATAGAAACGACCGTTGTTCTCTTCTCTCTGCATCTCTACTCTCTTAAGAGCTTTGACAAAATTACGCTCAGTCTCTTCATTCTTTCCGACAAGGCAGATGATGTTAAGATCCGAATGCTCATCGATCGTCTGGATGACAGCCTTCTCTTCATCCACACTAAGCGACCTTCCTTCGATGGAAAGCGCCAATGATGCGTTCCTGAAAAACTTCCTGGATTCTTCGAATTTTTCAGCGATCTCAGTCAAAAGATCTTCAAACGTATCTTCCTCGTTAAGATGAATTGCGATCCCGCCCTTATAACTCTTGATAACTATCATAAGCATCTCCCGGACCGGTATGGTCCATAAAAGGTTAACATTAATCTCCGGCTGACATTTCCGCATCGGGTATCTCTGCGGTACCGGTAAGTATCTCATCCTCGTTCTCGAGTTTAAAGTAGTACTTATATATATCACGGGTTGTATTGGCCGCAAAATCTGACGAATAACCGAAAGCTATTCTGGTGGCCACCGCTATCTGGGGATTCTCATACGGAGCATAGCTTACGAACAGAGCGTGGTTGGCTCTCTTCTTGTTCTCCTGTGCCGTTCCGGTCTTACCCGCAACGTTAACACCGAGATCGGTATAATATGACTTCTTAAGGACCACTCTTCTCATACCGGTATGGATGGCGTTCCAGTATGCACTCGGCATATCGATGATATTGCGGATCGTAGGCTCGTATTCCATGATAAGATTGCCGTTTAAGTCCGTGACCTTATCAAGAAGCGTAAGATCATAACATGTACCGTTATTGGCAACGGTCATCACATATCTTGCAAGTCCTACGGTCGTATAGTTGTTGGTACCCTGACCGATGGCTGACAGAACCGGGTATTCATCGGAAACACCGGGTTCCGACTCTTCTATCTCGACACCGGATTTATCCGTAAGGCCATACATATCAGCATATTTGGCCAGCTTTTCAAGGCCGAGTTCATCATCATAATTACCGGCTTCATTAATGGACAGTCTGTATCCCACTTCGTAGAAGAAGGAGTTGCAGGAGTTCTCAATACCTCCGGTCACATTAAGGCTTCCGTGCGATCCGGGATATATCCAGCATTTATACATCTCGTTTTCGAACCTGTCGAAATAACCCTTGCAGGATATGGTAGATGCGGTATTGATAATCCCTTCTTCAAGTCCCGCGGTGGCGGATACCATCTTAAACGTGGAACCCGGAGCGGTACGCTGCTGGGTTGCATAGTTCCAAAGGGGCTTTGATAAGTCGTTCTGGAGCTTTGCATAATAGTCTGCATCTATACTGTTGGCCAGTCTGTTATTGTCATAACTCGGATAAGTGACAAGAGCGAGTACATCTCCGTTCATATCGGTTATGACAGAGGATGCCGAATACGGATCCAATGCCAGCTGCGCCGGTGTGATATACAGATTCTCTATCAGGTAGAGCATGAAGTTATATGAAGACAGTACATTGCCGTAGAATTTCTTCTGCTCTTCATCGGTGATGGATATCGCATCCTGCTCAAGCAATGTAGCGATGATCTGATAACCCGTTATCTCGTCATTACGGATCATATATTTGTACATTCTCTTACTGAATGCACGGCTCTTGTCAAGATGCTCGATTATATAATCAACAAGCCTGTCATATTCCTCCGTTGAAGAAGAATACTGGCTGTTAAGGTCTATCTTTGTGGCATCTATCCAGTTATGCGCTATAAGGAAATCAAGATATTCGGCAAGACTTATAGTCTCTTCTTCCCTCCAGGCGATGAAGGTCTCATCATCCTTATCTATCTCTGAATCCTTGATGACCCCGTTCTCAACAAGCATAGATACGATAAAGCTCTCATATATCTTGTACTCATCACTAAGATCCTGATACGGTGTTCTTACATCATGGAGTTCATTCTTAAGCTTATCGAACACTCGATTCTGCTTATCTGTAAAAGCCTCATATATCTTGGCTTCATTCTCTCCGGCCTTCTTATCGGACAGATGATCTATATCTATCACACTATTGTTGAACAGGGCATAATATACATCCGTTATCGGGATTATATATTTGCTGGCAGCCATACCTTCGGGAGGATCGAATTCCTTTACGTTCTGTATTTTCGATACGAGAATTCCGGCAAGCTTCTGTTCAAGGATGTTATACACCGCCATCTGAAGATCCCTGTCTATCGTAAGATATACATCATCTCCTGCCTGGGGATCGATGAGTTTTTTACTCTCAATAACTTTACCGAGATTATTAACGTATACGGTCTCACTTCCTTTTACACCCTGCAGATAGGTCTCCATGGTCTGTTCTATGCCGGCCTTGCCAACCATATCGGTAAGGATATAGTCATTTCTGGGTTTGACCGTATCGGAAAGCTCACTTCCGCTGTTAAGATTATTGTACGTAGATATCTCTTCTTCAGATATCTTACCTGTATAACCGATTATCTGTGAAAAATAGATACTGTCATTGTATTTGCGGATATTATCCTCTTCTATGGCTACACCGATCAGGACGTCGCTGTTCTCCATTATGGTGGCGACAGTCCTCTCATTTACATCCGTTGCGATGACTGTGGGAATGTATTTCTGATATGAATTGAGGTTCATCGCATAACGGATATTTACAAGCTTAAGGATATCCTTTTTTGTATAGCCCATACCGATGACAAAACTGTCTCTCGGATTGTCGGGATCGGTAGATTCACCGATACCGAACTTGCCGTAACCGCACAGATAGTTCATGATATCATCTGCGGTTGAGGTCTCTTCCTCGTATTTAAGATCGCTTATCGCTTTTCGTCCGTATACATCGGCTATAAATCGCTTAAGCCTTGTATCTGACAAGGTAAACTCATACTCATCATCTTCATTTAATATGATACTGAAATCACCTATGGTATGATCACCGTTACTCTCAACTATCTCTATGGTCTTCATGAGAGTATCGTTCAGGGTCTTATTCCTGTTACGGCCCGATTCGTATACATCCTCCATCGTGACGTTATAAGCCAGCTCGTTATATGCAAGCACATTGCCGTTACGGTCATAAATATTGCCTCTTGTCGAGCCTATCACCCTCTCCTTTTGGATACTTAAGGTGAAATTATCCAGAGCATCCTGACCCCTGACGATCTGCAGGATGAATATTCTGGTCGTGAGTACTATGGTGATTATCAGAAAGAACACACCCATGACCAGGGTCCGGCCGGTTGTTGAGTTTATGAAATTATCCTGTGTTCTTCTGCTATACAATGGTCTCTATATCCTTTTCCTCGAAATGTCTGATCTTATCAAAAACCCATTTGATCAACGGGAAATAGAATACTGCGATTATGGTCGTATATATAACTTCCGGAAGGATTATGCTCGTAAGGTAATACAGGTAATTAAAATCACCTCTGAAAAAGAACAGAAGCAAATAACAGCCATGTCCGAAAGCCAGGTCGCTGCCTATGATAAGTGCCAGGGGCAGCTTAAAATCACCGGAGAATAATATCTTACGGAAGAATCCGTTAAGATAACCGATGAACATGTATAAAAGCGCATATATGCCCAAAACACGGCCAAAAAAGATATCCACGACAAGGCCTGCCACAAAGCCTGATATCATACCGTATCTTCTGCCTAAGATCAGTCCTACGGAAGCAGTCACGATGATAAGCAGGTTCGGCGTGATCCCGCCTATGTTAAACTGCGACAGCAATGTGGACTGAAGCAGGAAACTTATGAACATAAATAAAAAAGTCGCAATAAAATTCATCAGTAAACCTAAGTAAACGTCCTATTCGGAAGTTGTCTGATCTGTCTGAGGTATATTCTTTAAGTCGGTGATAACGAGCACATCTTCCAAGTGTCTGAAATCAACCGCAGGTATAAGTGTTCCCGATTTGGTCAGGTTATTGGAATCCGAATTAACGGTATCGATATAACCTATGAGTATTCCCTGAAGATACTTGTCACTGATATTGGAAGTGACGACCTTGTCACCTACTCCGACTGCTCCGTCAGGGTCAACCAGCTGGCTGTATTCGATAACGCCTATTCCCATCAATTTCAGGGAACCCGTTACAATGAGCAGATCTCCTGTAGATAAGATCATGCCGCTGGTATTGGCATTATCCGATATTATCGAAACGACCTTGGCATAATTGGGACCGACCTCGGTCACTCTTCCAACAAGTCCGCTTCCGGCGATAACATTACAGTCCACCTGTATACCGTCATCCGATCCCTTATCGATGATAAATCCGGAATACCAGTTGCCCGAATCCCTGGCGATTATCCTCGCACCAATCTTGTTATAATCTTCATATTCCGTATCAAGATCATAGAGCTCCCTTAACTTGGTAAGCTCATATTTATCCTGTTGAAGAAGGGTATTGTCCTTGGTGAGTTCCGCGATCTGGCGCTTAAGGTCGGCGTTCTCATTTGTGACCTGTTCTAAGGTCTTAAGATTCTCCGCCCTGTCGATAAGAGCCGTTCCCACGGCATTAAGACCCTTCTGAAAGGGCACAAGTGTATAACCGCTTAAGGTATTAAGCGGTATGGACAAAAGATTTGTGGAAAACGAAAGGATCATTAAGATCACACATACAATTGTAAGGATCAGCAAAATATACCGATTAGGAAGCGTATAGCGCTCCCTCTTTTTCTTGATTATCGGACTCATCGACCACTCATTCCCTCAATATAGTAAGCAAGTTTGCGATATTTTTCCTCGTTGATGACCTTAGCGATACCCATGATAACGCTGTCGATGGGATCTTCACTCATATTGACCTTAAGGCCTGTCGCTTCGGATATAAGATCCGCCAGATTATAAATCTGTGACGAACCGCCCGTAAGATACAGACCGTGTCTGTAGATATCGGCACCAAGTTCCGGAGGAGTTCTCTCAAGCACCATCTTGATGCTGTCTATTATCTGTGCATAAGAATCCCTTAAGTTGGTATCGAGCATCTCGGGCGGGATCTCACGCTCCATCGGAAGACCGCTTACGATATCACGTCCGTAGCAGACAATGTTCTCTCCCGATTCAATAAGCGATTTCATGCTTATTTTGATACGTTCTGCAGTCTTCTCTCCGATAAAGAGGTTAAACTCCTTACGAACGGCATTACGGATATCCTCATCGAACTGTCTGCCGGCGATCTTGACGATACGGCTTAATACGATACCTCCAAGCGAGAGGATCGATATCTCGGTCGTCGAATATCCCACATTGACGATCATCACACCCTGTGAATTCTTAACATCTATATCGCAGCCAAGGCCGTCCGCTATAGCTTTCTCGACTACATGGATCTTATGAGCCTTGATACCTGAATCTTCTACAAGATCATAGAACGCTCTTTTTTCAACATCCGTCACATCAGTAGGAACTGCGATAACATAATCCGCAGGCTTAAGAGAACCCTTCGATAAGTCTGTTATAAACAGCTTAAGCAGCGTCTCCATGTTGCTGATATCAGCTATGACACCGTTGATAACCGGGAAGCTCGATACGATGGAACTGGGAGCTTTCTCGTACATATCAAAAGCGGAATCGCCGTAGGCCAACAATACGTTGCCGTTCTCGATGGCGATCATGTTCTTCTCCATGAAGATGCTGTTGTCCAACTGATTGTAGATCCTTATGTTGCTGGTACCTATATCGATACCGAAGAAATTGTTTGCCATATAATGTGGCTCCTCTCATATTATTTCTGTATTTAAGCTTTTTCTGTATCCTTAACCTTCTGGTAGGCTTTCATGATCCCGAATTTGCCGTGGGCCCAGGTCAGTCCTCCCTGGAAATATACGGCATAAGGTTCCTTGATGGGGCCGTCTGCCGACAGCTCGATGCTGGATCCCGATATGAATGCTCCGGCTGCCATTATAACAGGCGAATCATATCCGGGCATATCCCATGGTTGCGGTGATACATGTCCGTCAACCGGTGCTGCCGACTGTATCCCTTCGCAGAATGCTATGACTTTCTCGGGGCTTCCCAAAGTCACAGCCTGTATTATATCATGTCTGTCTTCTTTTCCGTCAGGAACGACTGCATAACCTGCATCTTCAAATAATCTTGCCGCAAATATCGCATTCTTAAGAGCCGCTGCAGTAACAGTCGGTGCAAGGAAAAGGCCCTGATAGAGACTGCGGAGTACATCTAACGATGCGCCGACTTCACGTCCCAAACCGGGAGTGGTAAGTCTGACAGCCGCATTCTCGATGCATTCCTTCGTTCCGACTATATATCCGCCTATCGGAGCAAGTCCTCCTCCGGGATTCTTAATGAGTGAACCGACACACATATCGGCTCCGACTTCAGTCGGCTCGATCTCTTCGGTAAATTCACCGTAGCAGTTATCGACCATGCATATTATATCAGGCCGTATATTTTTGATAAAAGCGATGACTTCGCCAATCTCGGCCACAGAAAGAGTCTTTCTTGTCTGATAGCCCTTAGACCTCTGTATCGTTACCAGGCGGGTCTTATCATTTATCGCAGCCTTTATCCCGTCAAAGTCAAAGCTCCCGTCAGGCTTAAGGTCGACCTGTGAATAGGTTATACCGTATTCTGCAAGGCTTCCTCTGCCCGGTCTGATACCAATGACTTCCTCCAATGTATCATAGGGCTTGCCTACAGGCGATAACAGTTCATCACCGGGTCTTAAATTGCCCATAAGAGCAAGTGCGAGCGCATGAGTTCCGCACGTTATCTGAGGCCTTACCAGGGCAGCTTCGGTCTTAAATATCCCTGCATAAACTTCTTCTAATGTATCTCTTCCGAGATCGTTATATCCGTACCCTGTCGTACCAAGCAGACAGGCCTCGCTGACCCTTGCTTTTTGCATGGCGTCGATGACTTTAAGCTGATTGATCTCAGCGAGTCTGTCGATCGCATCAAACCTGTCTTTGAGTCCCGATATGATGGAATCACACTTATCAAGTGTTTCGTTGCTTATTCCCAGTTTGTTATATATCTCTCTGTAATCCATCTTTAATTCTATAATCACCCGGTTTTATCAGATGACCGTAATACCCTTCTTAGTAAGCAGTTCTTCTATCTTTGTTACGATATTATCTTCATCATTCTCATCCTGCAGATCTCTGCTCATGAAGATAACATCTCTTTCTCTTCTTAACCATGTAAGCTGCCGCTTCGCATAGTGGCGGCTGTTTTTCTTGATCTCTTCTACTGCAGTATCAAGATCATATCTGCCCTCAAGATAAGCCATCATCTCCTTATATCCTATAGATGACATCGAATTAAGATCGCTGCCGTATCCTTTATCCTTAAGCCCCCTGACTTCGCCCGGAAGTCCGGCTTCCATCATCTTATCAACTCTTAAGTCTATCCTTTTATACAGGCTTTCCCTGTCAAGGTCAAGTGCCACATAGCAGAAATCATACGGCGATATACGGTTTCTCTGTTCTTTGTTAAGCTCCGAAAACAGTCTCCCCGTATGCTTATTGTATTCTAAGGCTCTGATGACACGTCTGGAATTGTTGGGATGTACGGTCTCGGCATATTCGGGATCGGTCTTTTTTAACATCTCATACAACTCAAGTCTGCCTTCCTCGGTAGATGCTTTCTCTCCCAGTATCTCCCTGTATCCGTCATCGGGCTCGCTTTCATCATCAAAGTCTATATCATATAAAAGCGCCTGTATATAAAAGCCCGTGCCTCCCGTGATGATCGGCAGATGACCCCGCCCCCATATGTCTGTCATAGCCTGACCGGCAAGGCGAACGAATTCATCCACGCCGAAGTATTCATCCGGATCAAGTATATCCACCATATGATGCGGTACAGTCTCCATCATCTTTCGTGTCGGCTTAGCGGATCCTATATCAAGTCCTCTGTATACAGCAACGGAATCTGCGCTTATTATCTCGCCGCCAATATCAAGGGCAAGCTTTATCGCTATATCTGATTTACCGACACCGGTGGGACCGGCCAGGATAAGCAGGGGTTTTTCAGATGTATCAAGCACAGGTCTTACCATCTATACTATCCTCTTAAACCTCTTATCCAGTTCAGATCTTGTCATTGTGATCATAGTCGGTCTTCCATGCGGACAGTTATACGGATTATCCAGTTTAAGCAGATCAGCCAGAAGCGCTCTGACTTCTTCGGTTGTCATCGAAGTATTGCCCTTAACTGCAGATTTACATGCCATGGTAGCGATACGCGAATTGATCGACTCGGGAACGCCGCTTATACGGCCCTCCGTCAGTTCGTCCAATACATCAAGGAAAAGTCCCTTGGGATCGTTGCCGAAGAGCTCAAGCGGCACGCTCCTTAAACTTATATCAAAACCACCAAACTCTTCTATCTC
>JAEEGL013795650.1_pt1 | contig 10045 bp, 5 predicted proteins | sample 9134231 | NCBI WGS metagenome assembly JAEEGL01 (sample SAMN16246548, study PRJNA631951) | gut metagenome | biome: gut microbiome; feature: rumen; material: fiber-attached | host: Bos | place: Iran: Karaj | collected 2018-10 | reverse complement strand
GTTGAATCACCCGCTAATTCTTGACCTAACACGTTATATGTTCCTTGAATTTTGCCACTAGTGGAATTATAGCTACCATAAGTAGTTGAGATATTAGCTAAATCGTTACCACTGAAGGATGTACCACCACAAGTAAAGTCAAAGATGATATCATATTCCACTAAATCAGCATGATATTTAAGAGACATATATTTTGTATCAACATATGACCAAGTACCACTTTGATTGAGTGTAGAAGAGCCATCTAATGTCTCAAGATGTGGATATGTATAGCCTAATCTACTAACACTTGGGAAATTATAAGCGTGATCATATTGAACTTCTATTTCTCTAGTAGTACTTAAACCAGTATCGGTAAATGTACCACCATTAGGATCTAAAGTAACTGTATAGATATTACCTTCGTTGAATCTAGCGGTTAATGTCATATCACCAGTAGAACCTTGAGGAATAGTTTCCACTTTGTTGTTATTAGAGTCATACCAACCTAAGAAGGTATAACCAACTTTTGATAATGGATAAAGTGTAATTGTATTACTTTCAATAGTGTAACTGCTTGGATTTCTAGGATCATTATTAACACCATCATTAATGACATATGTGATGTTGAAGGTCACTGCTGACCAATGAGCAACTGCGGTAGCATTAGTTTCAGTGTAGGTCCATGCGCTAGAAGAATAGATACGTGTGCTTCCTATATACCAGCCAGCAAACGTATAGCCAGTCTTACTTGGAGTAGGAAGAGTATATGCTTCATTATAAACGATATTGAGTGATGAATAAGCGCATTCACCATCATCAGCGTCTAATGTCAAAACAAAATTCTTAGCAACAAAGTATGCGGAAAGATTTCTATTACCAATTGAGCCTTTTGGAATAGAAGTAATATCATGACCTTGTTCATCGTGCCATGCCGTAAAGTTATAGCCAGTCTTATTAATGCTTGTTAATGTAATTGTTTCGCTTTCGACAGTATAGGTAGTTGGGTTGTTGTTATTTTGTCCACCCTTATTATCATAGTTAATGGTATAAGTAATGATTTGCCATTCTGCTTTAAGGGTCTTATCCATATCAATTGACCATGTGCCTTCTAAAGCGATTTTATTATTACCATCATACCAACCTAGGAAGTCATATCCTCTTCTTGTTGGTGTAGGTAAGGTATATCCATGATCATATTGAACTTCTAACGTATCGCTACCTTCTAAAGAACCACCGTTAGGATTAAAAGTAACTGTGTATTTATTACCTTCATTATAGTGAGCGGTTAAAGTTAATTCACCAGTCATACCAGCATTAATGGACTCGACTTTATGGTTATTAACATCAAACCAGCCTTCAAATGAATAGCCTTTCTTAGAGGCTGGATAAAGAGTGAGATTATCTTCGATTGTATAGTTAAATGGATTATTTTGATTATTAGTGCCACCCATTAAGTTATATGTAATGTCATAACTAATTGGTGTATAACGAGCCACTAAGGATTTATCTAAGGTATTAGTCCAAGTACCTTCGTTATTAAATTTAATATCGCCTTCATACCAGCCATCAAATGTATAGCCATTACGCACTGGTTCTGGTAATGAATAAGTGTGATCATATTGAACTTGAATACTAGTTTGACTAACGGAACCTCCATTTGGATTTAAGTTAACAGTATATTTATCACCATCATTCCATTTGGCGGTGATAGTTAAATTACCAAAGCTACCATTACCAAGAGTGGATATTGGGTTATTATCGTTATCTACCCAGCCTAAGAATGTATAACCAGTCTTAGTTGGATTAATTAAGTTAATATTATCATCTGGTGTATAAGTAATTGGGTTATTATCGTTATTAACACCACCATCAAGGTTATATGTCACTTGATATTTATTAGCATTCCATTTAGCGTAATATTCTTTATTACCGTTACTATTATGTGTAATAGAAGATATTGGTTGACCGTTAAAGTCACTATTATCAAACCAACCACTAAATGTATAGCCCTCTCTAGTTGGGCTAACTAAAACGATATCATTAGATTCATAGTTATACGTAGAAGCATAACCACTTGGTAACTCACCACCATTAAGGTTGTATTTAATGCTATATGTCGTAGCGGTATATATTGCTTCAATAGTAATATCTTTTGCTAAAGAAGTATCGATACTTGTAATAGAAGAACCGTTATATCTCCATTCCACAAAGTCATAATAAAGTTTGCTTGGGGCTTTTAAAATAACGCTATCTTCTACGGTATATGTAGCTGGGTTATTAGCATCGTTAGTGCCACCATTAAGGTTATAGGTGATGTGATAAGTAATTGGCGTCCATCTCGCTTCAAAAGAGGCACCACTTGCTTTATTCCATACCCCATTATCTAAAACTTTAGAATTACCATCATACCAACCAACAAAAGTGTAACCAGTTCTAGTTGGGGTTGGTAAAGAATAATCATGACCATATTGAACGTTAACTTTATTTGATGAAACTTGACCACCATTTGGATTTAAGTTAACGACATAAGTATCACCTTCGTTATAAATAGCAGTCAAAGTCAAATTATCATGTAAACCTTTTAAGTTTGTAACAACCTTGTCTCCTTGATTAATCCAGTTAACAAAAGTGTAGCCTTCTTTAATAGCGGGTTTTAAAACATAGTCTGTTTCAATAGTATAAGTAGATGGGTTACTAGCGTCATTAATACCACCATTAAGGTTATAAGAAATGGTATAGGTCTTAATTTCATAATTTGCTTTAAGCGCTAAATCTGATTTAAAGGCATCAATATCAAAAGTGAAGTTATCAATAGTCCATTCTTTAAATGTATAACCAGTCTTTTGACCAGATTGATTAATGTGTTTTTCTTTTTTAATAACTTTTGATGGAATTGAATTACCACCATCAGTGTTATATTTAACACTAACTTCACCACCGGCTTGATACATTGCCTCAATACCAGTTTCATAATCACCACTTTCAAAAGCTTGTCCCGCTTTAGATATGGCTCTTATTTTTGGAGCGTTTTTATTTTGAATTAAAGAGAATTTATCTAGTTCTTCTTCAGCTTCTTTATACTTACCATCTTTTAATAAGTTAGTGGCGTTTTCACTTCTCTTATTTGGTAAAAGAACAAAATAGTTAATAGAAAGAGCACCAACAAGTAAAAGGATGCCAAGAGTTACTAAACCGCCGATTAATCTATGCTTTTTCTTTTTGGCTTTTTTCTTAGCTTGTTCTTCTTGATATTGTTTTAATAACTCTTCATATTTTTTAACTAATTCATCAGCGTCTTTATAGCCAGGAATGGTTTTTAACTTATTAATCGCTTCTTCAAGTTTCTTATGATCTTTATTAACATCTACTCCATTAGCAAAAAGACAAGAAAGATAAAGCTCTTCTTTTCTTTGTTCTTCTAAAAGAGCTTTACATTCTTCTAATTGAGCTTTGCTATCTTCATATTCGTTTAACTTTTTAAAAGAATCGATGGCTTTTTGATATTCTTTATTTTCTTTAAATTTAAGAGCATCTTTATAAAGGCGTTCTTTATCTAAGTTTTGACATTCTTCAATCAATTTAGCGCTATTTTTAAATTCTTTAATTGATTCAAAAATGGCAATCGCTTCAATATATCTACCTTCATCTTTTAGTTTTAACGCTCTTTGATATTCAATATTATTTAATGCTTCTTTACACTCCGCTAATTGGTCAATAGAATCTTCATAATCGCCAAGAGCGGTAAAAAGCTTAATGGCTATTTCAAATTCTCCATTCTCCTTAGATTTAATAGCGTCGTTATATTTTGTTTCATTAGGATCAATTTGAGGTTCTTTTTTGCTTTCAGGAGTAGATTCTACTTCATCTTTCTTTTTGTTTAAAAACTCTTGATATTTACTAGGATTATCATTTTTCCAAAGTTCGATTGCTTTTTTTGCGTTATTACCTGCTTTACTATAATAATTCTTTGCTTCAATAATTGAGCAACCAGTAGCGGTTTGAATAACTTTTAATTCATCCATCAAAGACATAAGAAAGCTCTCCTAAATAAATTAGTTTCCCCAACTTTCTCTTTCTTTAGAAGAGGTACAAGTGATAAATACGTGAACGTAATCAAATTCATTTCTATTGTAGTTGGATGAATCGAAATCGTAGTCATCAAAATCACATCTATAAGTATATTGGTTAGCAAGTCCTTTTCTATTACGAGAATAATTTTCAATGAGGTAAATGACCATTAGTTTCATCATAATTGTTCCAACCGCCATTTGAGTCGCAAAATCAGGAAGATCTTCTGCCCCGTGATCTCTAAAAATATACTTCTTCCCATAATGGGTAGTGCTTGTAGATAAATATAAGGAAGATGGAGTTACTTGAATACCGATTGGATATTCGTTAACAAAATCAACGTCAACAATGTGATCTTTTAATCGCATTTTTTCAACTTCTTTTACTAAAAAGTCAAACATATCCTGATATAAATCGTTATCCACTAATAGTTCAGTTTTTGCTTGGACTTGCTCCAAATATTCATCTTTATAAGCGTTAAAAAGCATTTTATAGTCGTTAGTAACATCTTGTTTTTGTTTGGTAATGCTATCGGCAACTTTTTCCATTTGATTTGTGGCTCTATCTTCAGTTTTATTTATCTGACTTTTCACTGATGCCACTTGTCTTTTTTTGCCACTCGAAATTACACTAGCAAGAATGATTGGTAGAAAGATGCCAAGTATTAAAGTTATAAATCCAAGAGCAACAAAACCAGAACCTCCAGAAATACAACAAATGAAAAAGATAATGCTTAAAGGAACACATATAAATGTGATAAAGCATAATCTCTTATATGGTGTACCAAAGCTCGTATCGATACGATAAGAACGGCTATCCAGCTCTCTTTTTTGATTATTCGCTTTAGCTATAACTTCATTTACTTGGCTGTTACCAGTTTTTGTTAGAGCGTCCATCTCTTTGCGTCTTTCTTGCTCTAAAACGCATAAGTTATACGATGGTGATCGTTTATTATCTAAATCCATATCAATCACCTCTTAATTCTCATCTCATAAATGTCGATGATATTAACGTCAACATTCTTATTATTGCTAGCAAAATATAGTAGGTCACTTTTTCCTTCGTTTGAATGAAGGCAATAGAATTGAGATACACCACATCTAACAATGTCGACATTTAAAATCTGATTTTCTTTATTACTAAAAGCGTTATCAACATAATTAGCACTATATTTACTTGGCGCTAGTAAAACTTCTGATTCATTTTTCCAAATAGCATTAGGATTATCGCCTTCAAGAGCGCTTTGTGTGGCAAATCTAGCGTTGATTTCTCTGGCGGGAATATTAGCCATGCCATTATAATTTTTAGCTATGGTCTTAATTTCAACTCCATCGTTATTAAAGAATTTCATAAAGTCTTTGACTGTTGAGGTATTGAAGAAATAGGTATTTTCACTTTCTCCTTTTCCATCATTCAAAACAAAATCTGCACCACCAAACTTAAAATGATGCAAGCCATCTTTTGAAGAATAAGAGTTAATGTCTTGAGCACTATCGTATTGGTGGAAAAACTTTGACTCCACAGCCTTGCTCATGTCTCTACCATTTGTCGATCTAGAAACGCCTTCGTTAAGAGAGGCTTCTTTACTAGCTCTAGCATCGGCATTGATGACATTTTGTTGACTAGAAAGAGCTGATGCCCCTGTTGTGTATTTACTTTGCACATAGATTTCAATTTGTGTAGCCACTTTATTTAATCTATCGCAAAGTCCATCATTAATTGATTCGGTAATAATCTTAACGGCCTTACGAGCATCAGTAAAAAGCGCTTCAAAATCAGGAGCGTGAACACCGATACGGTCCATATGTTGAACAGCGTAACTTTGCATCTCCTCTGTTTCATCAAGCATTTCTTTATTTATTTTAGCAATGCTTTTTGATAGTTCTCTTAAAGCAGCAGCGCTTTCTAAATTTAATGCTAATTTAGCCATATATTTTTAAGCCATTAAAGTGTTGGTTTTCTACCAACGTAATCATCAATTTTATCAGCGGTAGCTTTCATTCTAGGAGCGAGTTCTGTAATGGCTTCTTCTCCTTTTTTAAGAGCGTCATTAACCATTGATAAAATATCTCTAAAATCTTCAGCGTGAACACCTAATTGGTCTTCTACACTTTCAAAATATTGCATAAGCTCTTCGGTATCTTCTTTGATGTTATTCATTGTTTGAGGAAGAACATCAGCAAATTCTCGTAAGGCTTGAGCACCTTCATTATTTAAACTTAATTTGAGTCCCATAATTAAATGCTCCCGTATACATCATTAGCCGCCGCTAAATCGGCTTTTAAAGCTTTAGCGATATCGGCAGCTGTTTGCACTGTTTTTTGTAATTCCCCAATTGCCTCGTTGAGTTGAGCGATGTATTTTTGACAAATAGCATCTGAACCCATGGCTTGGTCGCATACATTGGCGGCATTATTTAATACGACAATGTTTTCTTGAAGTTTTCCTTGATAGGCTTCAACTTGCGCAATTAAAGCTTCAAGTTGTTGGGTTTCGAGTTGTTTTGAATCTCCCATAATCCGTTCCTCCTTTTTATCTATAACAAATAATCGTCTTCTTCTTTAATAATAATTTCTCCATTTTCATCAATCAGATGACCATCTATTTCAATACCTTCATGTAAGTATGGTCGATATGAGACGGCATTAATGTTATCGCAATATCTTAAGATATGATCAGGCAATTCAGAAATATCAGAAGTGAATTTACCACTGACAACATTTATTGCATCCGCTTTAGCGGACCTGAAGAACACTTTATGTTTAAATAATTTATCGTCAAGTTTGATTTGGCTAAGTGCACCAATTGTTTCTAATGGCACGATGAAGTGAATACCAAGTCTTGGGCCATTAGTGAGAATGAATTTAAAGTCTTCTCTCGCGTCATAGACTTTCTTAACTGTGATTTTGCTTTCCACTTTGACTAATGGTGTCTCCACCACATTTGTCACTTCCATGCCCATCTCCATCATAGTAAGAAGATCCATTTCTCCTTCTTGACGTTTATCATAGGTATCTTCTTTAATTGGTGTATCTTCTTTGAAATCGTTTTTGATAAAAGAGAAATCAAAGAACAATTTTTCAATACCGAAGATGAAATAATAACAGTCTGAAGCCTCTCTATTTTGAATAAGTGTTTTAATCGTTTTTAATTGCTCACAAATATCATCAAGACTAGAGAAGAATTGTTTATTATTCTTACTCAAGTAAGGTTTAACAAAACCAAATAGCTGATTTCCAACTGGTGAGAAACATTTGAATTCTTTATTCTGCAAGTCTAAAGATTTCATAATTGAAAGAATGACTGAAGCCGCTGAATTCTTTTCATTTAAATAAGAAAGAATAGCGACGTTTTCTTGATAACTGTTATAAACATCAATTGGATAAGTAGTCATCATTCTTCTTGGTTCCCCAAGGAATAATAAACATTTATCTTCTACATCGCTTCCGATTACAGAACGCATCTCCTTAATACGTTTTTCAAATGATGTGTAGGCATTACCATCAACTACTAATGGTTTCTTATAGATGAAACTGACATCGTTATCTGGTTCAAATCTCTCTACTGGTTGATAATAGTTATTAATTTGTTCAATAAATTTCTTTTGATAATCAACATTAGAAATATATAAAACTTTACCTAAGATTAAATGATCACCATCGTAATTAAGTTCTTTAGCGGACTTATATAAGCTATGGTAGACCTCTAATTCTTCCATGAGGCGTTTATCTTTTTCGCTATATGATGTTAAATCTAAAGTGGCTTTGATTTCTGATAAATCAGTCTTCATAGCGATTCTTTGTTGGATTTGTTTTTTAGCAAAATCACTTAGACCTCTTGATCCAGAAGTAAAGCCTTGGCTAGCGAAAATGAAACGCATGCCTAAGGCCGCGCCTTTAGCGAGAAGTGTTTGCATCTTAGCGATATAGTTATCGTTAGCGTTAACGATTGAATCGGCGATAATCTTACTCATGACAGAGAATTCATCAATAATGACAAATAAAGCTGGCATATATTTATCTTTTGGTACATTAGAAAGTTTGTCCCATTTGCCTTTAAAGATGTTTTGTCTCTTATTAAGAATGTCGGTTAAACGGTCAACGATATCGTAGACGAGTTCTGGAGATTCATCTAAAAGAATATATCTAATATGTGGAGGAGTGTTTTTAGTGTATCTACTAAATTCAGTCATCTTAAAATCGATGAGCCATATCTCGATATCATCTGGGTGATTATTATTTAATAAATCAGTAATAATGATGTGAAGTAAATTTGATTTACCAGAACGAGAGGCACCACATAAGAAAGTGGCAAAATTACTTGATTCAAAATCTAGTTTTAAAATATTGCCTTGATTATCAATGCTATAGGGATTATTTTCAATTAGTCTAGAGCCCTTCTTTAAGTGAGCGTTAATAGATAACGGCACTCTTTCTTCAAAGATGTTACTCATATTAACTTCAACTTTATTGCTTTCGATATTGTGAACACAACTAAGTACCGCGACTTTATCCATATCTAACCAATAGAAAGGCATCTCGAAACCATAGTCATTAAGTTTCATGGTCCAGCCTCTATCAGAATAATCAATAGCGGTAGCACGACTACGAATATATTCAACAGCGTCTTTATTAAAAGAGGCACTATTAGAAATGTTTGAAGTAACGAATAAACAAACATCATAGGATTCAGCATTAGCGACTAATTGTTGAATTAAATTAATTGTTTGTCCGTCATAGCCATGTGGGAAATTATGAAGTATGAGCAATGTTGTTTTTCCACGACTATGTTGTTTTTGATTAATTAGTTTATTTAATCTATTTCTTACTTCATCTTGGTTATGAGGAGCTCTTTCTAAAAGGCTTCCATTAGCCCCGGCTATTGAACCTAAAACACCTAAACCGCTTTCGTTAAAACGGACAGGATCAATATAAAGAATTGCATCAATATTTTCTTTAAGATAAGAAATGGTTCTCACTATCGTCATAGCGATGCTATCAAGCAAAACATTTTCATTATCGTTATTGTATTGAGCGAGCAAAACTTGATTACCTAAGACATTTAAATCAACCGCGCCTTCTAAAGGGTAATCAGTAGCGGGATCAAATTCATTGTTATCGTTTTTAACTAAGCAAGTTGGGAAAATGTATTCAACTGAGCCAACCATGATTGAGCCATCAAAAATATCGGCATATTCTTCTCTATCGTTGTTGTAATAAAAAGAAATGAGTTCATCACAAAAAGGTTGTCCTTTAAGATCGTAACTAGTTTTGATTATTGAAACAGAATCAATCTTCTCCTTTTTAAGAGATTCTATTTCTTCATCAGCATTTGGCTTATTTTTAACATCTTTTGACTGTTCATCTGTTTCTTTATAAATTGCATTTTTTTGGCGATATATTTCAGTGAATAACTCTTTAGCGAATTTGTTATTCTTAACACCATTCATTTTTAAAAATAGCTTAACCAATTTTTCCTTGTCATAAGGAGATTCATCTTTAGGATAAACGCGTTCAGATTCATCGAGCTCTTTAGTGGCAAGATTTTCAAAAAAATCGAGTTTAGCTAAATGAGATTGTCTTCTATTGATGTTATCAATAACGGCTTGTGCTTCTGAAATGGTGTTATCGCCAATCTCGTGTAATCTTTTGCTAACTCTTTCAATAACCGCAAAGTAGCGATCTCTTGCTTCTTTAAGGTAATTGTATACATCAAAATATCTTTTAATTGTTAGTTGCTTATCATTCATAAAATATCTCTCTTATAAAATAAGTTATTTTATTAGTTGATATCAAGATTTTTTCTAAAAGTAATATAAAAAATTGAAATAAAAGATATCTACGTAACTAAAGAATGTAATTATAATGATGAAATCAGCTGAATTCCATCAAACACTTCGCATTAAAACTTAGAAGAAAAGAAATAGTTAAATCTAAACTTAAAAAGCTCTCGATTAATAATGTCGGGAGCTTTTATTGTTCCTATAAATTATTGT
>JAEEGL012299923.1_pt1 | contig 10045 bp, 9 predicted proteins | sample 9134231 | NCBI WGS metagenome assembly JAEEGL01 (sample SAMN16246548, study PRJNA631951) | gut metagenome | biome: gut microbiome; feature: rumen; material: fiber-attached | host: Bos | place: Iran: Karaj | collected 2018-10 | reverse complement strand
GGCGTCATCCTGCCGGCTTTTACTTTTTCGATGGTATCGATTACCAGCGTCTTCGAAATCATCCCGTGCCCGCACATGGTTACAAACTTCAGCACTTCCTCTTCCGGAAGGCGGTCCTTTTTCCCCCAGATCTGAAGCGACAGGTTCGCGGAATGCGGTTTGATGCCGAACTCCCTGCACATTTCCTCGATATCGGCACGCGGGCCGGAAATGGTCGTCGAGATACCCAGGTCCATCTCGATCAGCCTCTTCAGCATCGCCCGCATTTTTTCCTTGCTGTCAAAGCAGCAGCGGATGCGCGGCACCTTGGTAAAGCCTCTCTTGATCTCGTCGATGCTGACCCCGGACAGAATCGTCCCCGTCTCGTTTGACCCTGTATTGATCGGGCCGACCTTCCACATCTCATCCAGGACCGACCGCAGCTTGTCCTTTGCGTCCGGGCTGTTGTTTACCCCCGCGGCAATCGTTACAAGGAGCAGGTACTCGTCTTTCAGTTCCTCGTATGTTCCTCTCCTGTGAAGTGAGTGTGTCATGACGCCGACCTCCGTTCTCTTTCCTCTTTCTCGATCACATACGGTCTGCCGATCCCGATGTTCACCTTTGAGTTGAACCGGGGCTCGATCCCCATTTTCCGGCAGAGCTCAAGGGCCGGGAGGATCCCTCTTTCGTCATAGCAGCAGACCATGTCCAGGGAGAAAACCGTATCCAGTTCGTCTGCGATTCTCTGAACCGCTTCCAGTATTTCCTCTCCCCTTTCAAAAGGAATCGTAAATTCTATAATCGCGCTGACAAAACGCTCGTCCAGGAACTCTTCCTTGAAAATCCCCCTGCTCTTGTCCTCCAGCAGGTCTGACAAAGGGTTGCAGTCTTCCAGGACGACGCCCAGCTTTGCCAGTTCCATGGTTGCCTTCTGGATTTCCCGGACGTCCGTCCCGAGGACGGGCCTGCCCATCTCAAGGCAGATCCCCAGTTCCCCGCGGCATACCCGTCCGGTTACGTCGTTTGTCTTTACTTCCTCGGTTCCGCGGCCGGGCACTCCCGTCAGCGGGTGGGTGGTCGACGGGTCGCTGAAAAACCGGCGCATCTGGCGGCCCACGCTCCGTTCTTCCTTCGGAAGCTCATACAACGCGTCTGCCGGGCATTTGACTACCCGCCTGCGGATGCAGGTCCCGCATTCCAGGCAGGCATCCTGGTCGATCTGCGCCTTCCTCTTCCCGGTATCCGTCGTTATGAGCGAAATCGCGTCAGCCGGGCAGTAAACCGTACAGATCCCGCATCCTATACATTTTTCCTGATCAACTACCATTCCAAAACTCCTTTCCGGCAGAGTATTTCAAAACTGATTATTCAAGTCCGGCCAGCGGGGCAATTCCGTATGCCGAAAGCCTGCCGTTCAACGCTTCGACGGCTTTTTCCGTCAACTCTATGCCGTTTTCAAGGGAATCGGCCGTTTTCTCATATTCAATTTCCCCCGGGATGAAGATACGGCTGACACCTTCCGCGCGTTTTAAGTTCCGGACCGTTTCAATGTAATTCCCGATCTTGCCTTCAAACTCTTTAATATCCATAAAGTGGGCTATGTCTATGACCGTTACGGATCCCCCTACCCCGGCGTTTCCTTCCGGATAATGGATTGCCTTTACATTCGGGGCATAGTTTGAACCGGACAGCATTCCCGCAATGATATCGATCGCCAGCGCGATGGCGGAGCCCTTCGGGCCTCCCATCGGGAGGAGCGTCCCCTTTATTGCGGCAGCCGGGTCCGTCGTCGGGCGTCCTTCCTCATCCAGGGCCCACGTATCGGGAATGGCTGTCCCCTCTCTCAGGGCTTTCCGGATTTTTCCCCTGGCCACGACGGCTGTCGCCATATCCGCGCTGAATACGGTATCTTTCCCGGTATATATCCCGATGGCAAACGGCTGGGTCCCGGTAAACTGCTCCATCGCACCCCACGGGGACATTGCCGGCGAGGCGTTGCAGCACATGACCGCAATAAAACCTTCGCGGGCCAGTTCTTCAACATAGAGTCCCAGCGCGCCGACGTTATTGGTATTCCTCAGGGATACGGAAGAGACGCCGAACCGGCGCGCCTTTTCAGCGGCAATCCGGCAGGCCCTGTCTGCGGCGACCTGCCCCAGGCCGTCGTTCCCGTCGACGATACATACGGCTCCTTCATCATTCAGGATGGAAAGGGTTGTTGGAAAAGAGAGCTGGCCGGCTTCCCTCCGGTCGCAGATCGGGTTCATCATATGCGAACCGTGGGTCGTCACGCCGCGCGCATCGCACAGCGTCATATAATGAGCGGCGATTTCAGCGTTTTCTTTGGTTTCTCCGACAGCAACCAGCAGTTTCTCTATGCTTTCCCGAAGTGATTCTTTGTTAATCCTCATGACACAGAACCTCCGTACAGAGAACGCAACCATCATTTGAGAACAGAAAACCAGAAATGAAAACTGTTATATTCAATAAAATGAATTATTTACATTACTTTATCATCTCTTTTTTTGATGGTATAATTCTAAATATTTATCCTCAGCCATAAACAGCCTTTATAATGGAGTGACAAAAATTTATCACTCTTTTTATTACCTGGCATGCAGGAAAACGGAGAGATAATGTATGAAAACGGAGGACTGGCAGATACTCGTTTCTTTATATCACACAAAAAGCCTGACACAGACGGCAAAGTCTTTTTACCTGACCCAGCCGGCGCTTACCGCCCGGCTGAAAAGCATTGAAAAAGAACTCGGCCTGGAAATCGCCGTCCGCTCCAACCGCGGTATTCTGTTTACGCCCGAAGGAAAATATCTGGCCGTCAGCGCTTCTAAGATCCTTGACCAGATCAATGAAACACTGGAAAAGACCTATATCATCCAGCGTCAGGGAAAAAACGTTATTAATATCTGCTCAAATTCGACGTTTACGAAGTATCATCTTTCTGAAATATTATCCAGATACTCATCCGTCAACCCGGACGCAAGATTCTATATTAAAGTTGCCATTTCTTCCATGGTGCCCGACTATATCAGCACCAATATCTGCGACTGCGGTTTCATGAACGGAAGTCATTCGACCAAACTTCCCGAAAAGAAAATCGCGACCCAGCAGGCATTCATTGTATACAACAAGCCTTTTGATTCTATTCAGGAATTGAAAAACGTTCCCCTTATCATGCACAATAAGGATATTCCGATTCAGAAAAGAGTCTCCGGATGGTGGAAAAACCAGTTTGGGAAATCCCCGGAAATTACAATGGACGTTACAACGCTGGACACCTGTCTCGAAATGGTCAGGAATGATTTCGGATGCGCCGTCGTCTTCGGTGAATTCTGGGCCAAATACTATCCGGGACTGTATAAAGAAAAACTGACTGATATTGACGGCATTACTCCGTTTACCCGTGATACATGGTTTGTATATTCGAATGATCTGGAATCTTCTCCTTACATTGCGGATTTCGTACACTTTGTAACAAACGAATTTGATGAGGAATTCTTCAGGTCTGTCAGGGATCCGTAACACCCGGTTGGTATCAGTTCCTCTTTGTTTTAGAGTGGTTTTTGTTTTATGGAATGGTTGATTATCCTGGCCGTATCTCTTGCCGCGTTCGCAGCCGGCGCAGTTTATCTGGTTGTCTGCATCGGACGCCTGTCTTTCGTACAGAAAATCGCTGACGGCAGAAAATGGATGAACCGGGCAGTTTCCGCAGTCATAACTGCCTCTGTTTTCGCGGTCCTTATATATCTTCTGTCCTTTGTCAACGCCGTAGTCGTATACCTCCATCTGGTCATCTTCTTCCTGATCGGCAATCTGGTGTTTCATTTTCTGCAAAAGAAAACCGGCAAAAGTTTCGGAGGCAGCACCGGGGGATTGATTGTCCTGGGGTTTACAGCCATCTGGCTGACCGCCGGCTTTTATCAGGATCATCATGTATGGCAGACGGATTACTATCTTCAGACCGCGAAAAACGTAGGCACCGTAAAGGTCGCTCTCATCGCGGACAGCCACCTCGGGACAACTTTCGACGGCGTCGGTTTCGCGAAACACCTGGAAACGATTGAAAAGCAAAAGCCGGACGCCCTGCTTATCGCCGGAGATTTTGTCGACGACGCGTCAGACAGGGCAGATCTTCAGAAAGCCTGCGAAGCGCTGGGCAGAACTCATTTTCCGTACGGCGTATGGTATGTTTACGGAAACCATGACCGGGGCTACGGCCAAAGACGGGATTTCTCTGCGGCGGACCTGGCTGAACTGCTCCGGCAGAACAATGTGCATATTCTCGAAGACGAATATGCCGAAGTCGGCGAAGACCTGATCATCGCGGGGAGGCAGGACGCTTCCCGGAACAGAAAAACTGCGGACGAACTGCTCTCAGACGCCGACGCCGGCCGGTATATAATCCTGCTTGACCACCAGCCGAACGATTACGAAAACGAATCCCTCTCCTCTGCCGACCTGGTCCTGTCGGGCCATACACACGGCGGCCAGCTGATTCCGATCAACCGCGTCGGAGAATTATTCCGTCTGAACGACCGCACTTACGGGCACGAAAGCCGGAACGGCACGGACTTTATCGTTACTTCCGGAATCTCCGCCTGGGAAATCCTTTTCAAGACAGGAACCCGTTCGGAATATGTGATCATCACCATCGAAGGAAAATAAAAAGCCGCAAAAAACAGCCGCGCCCGGAATGATATCCGGCGCGGCTGCAGATGTTTTAATACCGATAATTGTTATTCTTTCCGGGTTAAATGCAGAACCCGGTTTTTTATTAATTCAGGCGATATCCGCCTTCAGCGCTTCCACCTTATCGAGCGCTTCCCAGGGAAGGTCCAGATCGGTGCGGCCGAAGTGGCCGTAAGCCGCTGTCTGTCTGTAAATCGGACGGCGCAGGTCCAGCATCTGGATAATACCCGCGGGCCTGAGATCGAAGTGTTTCCGGATCAGGCTGACGATCTTTTCAGATTCCATTTTCCCGGTTCCGAACGTTTCCACCATGATGGAAGTCGGTTCCGCGACGCCGATCGCATAGGAAAGCTGGATTTCCAGCTTGTCCGCAACCCCTGCAGCCACCAGGTTTTTCGCGACGTAGCGGGCGGCGTAAGCCGCGCTGCGGTCAACCTTGGTGCAGTCTTTTCCGGAGAACGCGCCGCCGCCGTGTCTGGCAACGCCGCCGTAAGTGTCGACGATGATTTTACGGCCAGTCAGTCCGGCATCGCCCTGCGGTCCGCCAATGACAAAACGGCCTGTCGGGTTGATATAAATCTTGGTCTGGGCGTCGACCATGGAGGCGTCGACAATAGGATCAATTACATATTTCCGGATATCGGCATGAATCTGTTCCTGGGAAACGGCCGCATCATGCTGAGTGGAAATAACGATCGCCTCCAGCCTGACCGGATGCCCGCTTCCGTCATATTCCACGGAAACCTGGGATTTTCCGTCGGGTCTCAGATAAGAAAGCGTCCCGTCCTTGCGGACTTTGGCCAGCTGCCTGGTCAGTTTGTGCGCGAGGCTGATGGAATACGGCATATATTCCGGTGTTTCGTTGGTCGCGTATCCGAACATCATTCCCTGGTCGCCGGCTCCGAGCGATGCGATCTGTTCTTCGCTCATCCTGACTTCCAGCGCTTTGTCCACGCCGACCGCGATATCGGGCGACTGCTTGTCCAGCGCTACCAGAACCGCGCAGGTGTTGGCATCAAATCCTTTCTCGGAACTGTCGTATCCGATTTCCCGGATCGTATCGCGGGCAATCCCCGCGTAATCGACATTCGAAGCCGTTGTGATTTCACCGGTTATAAAAACAAACCCGGTACAGGCTACCGTCTCGCAGGCTACCCTGCTCATCGGATCGCCCGAAAGGCACGCGTCCAGGATAGCGTCGGAAATCGCGTCGCAGATTTTGTCGGGATGACCTTCCGTAACCGATTCCGATGTAAAAATATACTTTTCCATACTAATTCCTCTCATTAACTATTAATCAGCTGCCGGTCCGGATCCCGCTTACTCTTCCCGCAGGCTGCCGTCCGTTTTGCGGACGGTCATCCGGTCTTTGTAAAACGCGGCCGTCGCTTCCATATGGTAAGCAAGCAGCCACAGCACCGCCATACCCATGGAAAAGAAACACAGCAGGTACAGCAGGATGAAACTGAGATGAAGCTTCAGGAGACGTCTTCTGTGACCACGCGTCAGTTCCCGCGCACGGGACAGCGTCTGGCCCGCCGAAAGCTCCGGATAATCCAACATTACATAATACACGATACCATATATAGTTTCAACTGCAAGCAGAAGTACAAGAGGAAGGATGAGCATAGCCGAATACTTTCCGAAAATCCGGATGATTCCAGCCGGTTCCAGTTCCGTTAACTGCGAAAAACTCAGTCTTCCCAGGGAGACGTGGTAATACAGGGCAGCCGGCAGCAGACCGAGATAAGGAATCCCTGCCGTCACTGCGCGGACAATAAGCGCCTTGTCCGCAAAATCCCGGATACAGGAAAACAGATCCCTGATCCGCGGCTTCTGTCCGTACGCGATTTTCAGGTACACCGATTCCAGTCCTGCCCGCAGCACGCCCATGAACAGGAATACCGCCGCCAGACAGACGAACTCAATAAGGAACGCCTTATCCGCATTTCCGGGAAGGATAGACTGCTCAGCCCGGACCAGGAAACCGAAGATCATAAAATACAGCAGGTTCGAAAGGACTGCTGTATTCAGCGTCATCAGCAGGCTCTCGCGTGCGTTTCCTTTTAATTGTGATACCGACAAAAACGCTTTCATTGTTCTTTAACTCTGCTGTTACTGCAGCCCCGATATAATCTGTCCGAGCACTTCATCCAGTGAAACGCCGTACAGCTGAAGAGCCATCTGGTTAAACTGCGCCCTTGCCGCCGGATCTGTCTGCATCTTGTAATAAACATACGCGACCGTAAAAAGGATCAGCAGGTTTACGGCGATCGTAAATCCCGACACGGATATGCCGATGACAGCCGGCCTCCTGAAGCGGTCTTTGTTTCCCCTGGATATAATCCCGACGAGAAATGCGATCGGCGCCATGGAAAGCGGCAGGAGGATCGGCATGACAAAATAAGACAGCATGGAAATGATCGCAATCGCCATCGACACCCTGGCAAGTTCCAGTGAAGGATCCCTGACCGGTCTCCTGCTTCCGTACTCTCCCCTAAATCGGTCGTTCAATTGATCTCTGTTATAATCCTGTTCCAATTTCCTGTTGTTCCTTTTTCAGTCCTTTGAAAGAAGACGACAGCACAGTAAGGGCCGCCCCGGCAAAAACCGCGAAATCAGCCAGGTTGTAAACAACCGTCATTTTTCCCCCGTCTCCGGGTCTGCCGTTTCTTCTGCCGGAAAAAGAAATATAATCCGTCACCTCATGCTTCAGGAGTCTGTCCATGGTATTGGACAGGCCGCCGCCAAGGACCAGCGCCATCCCTGCTTTTTCAAGCGCCGGTTCATCCTTTGAAAGGCCTGCGCAGAAAGCGGCTGCCGAAAGAGCGGCGGCAGCGGCCGATGCGCCTTTTATCAGTCCCGGATGATCGTCCAGTTTATTTAACGCAAATCCCCTGTTTTTGCAGCAACGGAGTTCGACGCCGTGTTTCAGGCGTATGATCCGTCCCTCGCCGATAGACTGCTCAGCGCATCTTTTCGCAAACTGGTCGGCAAAAAGCACCGCCCCGGCCAGTTTTACAAAAGCACGGTTTTTACCGGCAGTTCCTCTCATACCGCCCCGGCTGCTTTTTCAGGCCCCGGAAGGGAGGCCTCATTTTCCGGGAGCGGAGATTCCTTCTGTACGATGGCGCGGATTTCCGGCTCGCGGTCCCGCCTGATTTCAATCTTCGGCCCGCCGGTTCCTTCCACATATTCCCGGGTAATGGTTACGGTTCCTATATTATCGTCCTTCGGAATTTCATACATGATATCCAGCATGAATTCCTCGATTATCGACCTGAGCGCCCTGGCACCCGTATCTTTTTCCAGGGCTTTCGAAGCAATCGCCCGCAGTGCGTCATCGTCAAACTGCAGGTTTACTTCGTCCAGCTGCAGGAGCTTCTGGTACTGTTTCAGGATCGCGTTCTTCGGCTCCTTCAGAATACGGACAAGCATATCCTCATCCAGCCCCTGCATGGCGCAGGTAATCGGCAGGCGTCCGATAAATTCGGGGATCATGCCGAATTTCCGCAGATCTTCATTGGTGACCTTCAGCAGGATATCTTTCTCCTGTTCCACGCTGTCCTTCAGTTCAGCCTGGAAGCCGAACGAAGTACGCTTTTTCAGCCGTGCACGGATAATGTCTTCCAGATCCGGGAAAGCCCCGCCGCAGATAAACAGGATATTCCTGGTATTAACCGTCGCCATGGGCACCATCGCGTTTTTGCTGCCTGCGCCGACCGGGACTTCCACTTCCGAACCTTCCAGAAGCTTCAGCAGTCCCTGCTGGACCGACTCCCCGCTTACGTCGCGCGCGTGGACTTCTTTCTTTTTCGCGATCTTATCGATTTCGTCGATGAAGATGATGCCTTTTTCCGTTTTTTCAATATCGTTGTCGGCCGCTGCCAGGAGCTTGGATACGACGCTCTCGATGTCGTCGCCGATGTAGCCGGCTTCGGTCAGGCTGGTCGCGTCGGCCACCGCAAGCGGGACGTCCAGAAGCCTGGCCAGCGTCCTGACCAGATAGGTTTTCCCGCAGCCGGTCGGCCCGATCAGGAGAATATTGGACTTTTCAATCTCAATATCGTCCATCGTGCCGGTTTTCACCCGCTTGTAGTGATTGTACGCTGCGACGGAAATGACTTTTTTCGCCTGTTCCTGACCGATTACATATTTATCCAGTTCCTCTTTGATCTTGTGGGGAGCCGGGATATTGTCGATGGTAAAAACCGGCTTCGGTCCCTGTTCTTTTTTCTTTTTGACAGGCGCCCGGCCGCCGCCGTAGCCCATTCCCCCATTGAAAATATCGCCGAGATTTAAGAAACTGATGGTCGGGCGGCGCGAAGGATTCGGCCTGCGGGGTTCTTTATTCTCTTCCGTTTTCGGTTCGCTCTCCGGCACTCCCGGCGTATCCGGGGCTTCATCCGGCTGCGTTTTCTGCGGTCCGGGCTGCGAAGGGACGCCGGGCGCATCCGGCGTTTCATCCGGCTCAGTTTCCGGAATACCGTCCTTTTCCTTCGAAACGGAAGGGTTCTTTCCGAAACCCAGCGCGTTCAGCGCCGAACTCAGCGACGAAGCGTCGAAACTGTCCGGGATATTGATATGGCTCGCTGTATCCATCATTTTCTGCATACAGTCGGAACAGACATGCAGGCCGTTCGGCAGGTGGATCATCCTTCCGGCGGTGTGCTCGCCTCTTCTGCACAGCAGGCAGTATTCTTCCGTATTGTTGTCTTTATGGTCGTTCTGGCTCATGTAAATTCCCTGTATTGTACAAATAATGACTGATATTGCGGTTATTATACCGCACGGCGGCCCGCCCTTACAATGAACGAAGGGCGGGCCGTGTCTTATTTCATGGAAATTTTAGAATTGTCTTTCAACTCTTTCCGGGGTTTCCGGTCCCCGTTCCGGTGTTATTCTCAGAATCCGAAGTTGAAACGGAATCCGCCGAATCCCGGGAATAACGGATTTTCTTCCGGCTGCGGTTCCTGTTCCGGTTTCGCTTCACTGCTTCCGGTATCCAGGTTTTTCCGCGCGCCAAGCGTGACTTCGACTTCGACTTCTTCGTATTCGCCCTGTGCCGCCGGCCTCTGGACAGTCACGGTTACCTTTTCGCCTGCGCTGTAGTATTCAAGCCGTTTCTGCAGATCGTTCATGGTCGTAATCCTCACCTCGTCCAGTTTGGTAATGATATCGCCCTTCTGCAGGCCGCTGTTCTCCGCGCCGGTATCGTCCAGTACCATGGAAATGTACGCGCCTCTCGGCATTCCGTATACGTCCGAAACGTCCGAAGTAACGCTGACGCCCCTGATACCCAGTGCGCCTCTGTTTTCTTCTTCGACCAGCTCCCTGGTTTCATAATTCATCAGGTCCT
>JAEEGL012137667.1_pt1 | contig 10045 bp, 5 predicted proteins | sample 9134231 | NCBI WGS metagenome assembly JAEEGL01 (sample SAMN16246548, study PRJNA631951) | gut metagenome | biome: gut microbiome; feature: rumen; material: fiber-attached | host: Bos | place: Iran: Karaj | collected 2018-10 | reverse complement strand
GTGGATTTGATGAAATTCGACTAAAAGTGCAATACGGCTTCTCTTAGGCTATGCCCTGCGTATTTTACTATATGGTAATTTCTGGCTCGTTCTCTCATGTGACAGTGTTGAATGACTAAACAGCAAAAAAACACCGAAAAAGTCTATATGTCCCCTAACACCTGTGTTCCGAAAAATCCGCAAATAAAACAGGATAGCCTAAGCCACCTAAAATCCAGCACCTTAGTCCACTCAGCCACAAACCACAACATATTTCTTGCGTAAATCCTCCGTCCCAGAAGACAATAAACCCCATACACCCTCTCGACGCAGCATGAGGAGCAAGGAGAGAGGGTGTATGGGGTTTATGTTTTTCGACGAATCATTACCCAAACCAATCATCTCATACGGGCATTTTTTCTGTTGAGATGACTCAGTAGCCCGGGTCAGTCATCTCATTCGGGCATTTTCCTCGGGGAGATGACTCTTTTTTCCAAATCGCTCGAATCTGTCATCTTTTTCAGACATATTTTCTGTGGAGATGACTCAGCAACCCAGACAATTCATCTCATACAGGCATTTTTCTCAGTGAGATGATTCAGCGCCCCAAGCCAGTCATCTCATTCAGACATTTTCCTCAGTGAGATGACTCTTTCACCGAGATTACCCGGATCAGTCATCTCACTCCGGCATTTTTCTCAGCGAGATGACTCAGTCACCCAAATCACCCAAATCACTCATCTCATTCAGCCGATTCTTCCCAGAGAGATGACCCCCTAGCCCACCATCCGTCCCAGATGATAATAAACCCCCGCACACCCTCTCGACGAAGCATGAGGAGCAAGGAGAGAGGGTGTGTAGGGGTTATGTCTTTCGACGAAGCATGAGGAGCAAGGAGACACCATTTTTCGTTTTATGAATACGTCGCTGTCCATACAAGCAACGTCCCTGTACGGACAGCTTGTCAGGGGGCTCCCTGAGACCCCGAAAATGAACAGGGGCGGGATCGCTCTCGCCCCGTATTGCACTTGATGATTACTTCTCACGTTTCTGTATAAAACGCTTTTTACTGATCAGCAGAGCTGCAGATCCTGTCAGACTGAGGAACATGAGGATCAGCCAGACAGAAACATGGGATTCATCACCCGTCTTCGGCGTATCCGGCTGTTCCTGCGCAGCGTTAACTGTCAGGGAAAGCGTTGCTTCACCGTCGTCGAACTTTATTGTGACGGTATGCGTTCCGGTACTGAGCGTTTCCAATGTCTCCGCATTGATCGTTACGACCGTACTTCCGGATTTCGCAGAAACCGTTACTGCCTTTCCATCGATCAGGGTCTCAACATAATGCGTGAAACAGCTCGCGTCATCCTCGCTGCGCTTGACCGTGATGGTATAGCCATCTGTGCTTCCCTTTGTCCAAATGCCGTTTGCCCCTTGCGCTACCGAGTAACCGATCAATGCCGGTATGACCTCCGTTTCTGTCTCGCCGCGGCGGCTGCAGGTACGCTGTCTCTCGCCCGGTTTACCGACTTCCGGTTCTTTGGTGACCGTCCATTCGCCCCAGTCATGCCCAAACGCCAAGATCTCTGTACCCTCATTCTGCTTGGCTCCGCACTCGGTGCATTCCTCGTGCTTGGTTCCCGCTTCGCCGCAAGTGGGCTCTTTGTCTGTTACCCACTGCCAGGTGTGCTCACCGGTGGCAGGGATCTCCGTGCCTTCGTTCCGCTTGGCTCCGCACTCGGTGCATTCCTCGTGCTTGGTTCCCGCTTCGCCGCAGGTGGGTTCTTTGTCTGTTACCCACTGCCAGCTGTGCTCACCGGTGGCAGGGCTTTCCGTGCCTTCGTTCCGCTTAGCGTCGCACACGGAGCATTCTTCATGCTTGCTTCCGGCCTCGCCGCAGGTGGGCTCCTTGTCCGTTACCCACTCCCAAGAATGTCCCTTAGGGGGGATTTCGATCTCGATCAGTGCAGAAGCATAATCTGTCTGCGTATCAGATGTGCCTACAGGTGCTACCGTCTCCGGGGGAGCGGTTTCCGGACTGTTCACCTGTTCATTGAAAATAAAGAGGGTATCACCGGCATTCAGCTTTCCGGCCAGATTCACCATGATGGAACCACTCGCGGCGGCGGCTGTTCCCAGCTGTGCAACCCGGCCGTAATATGTGATATTCCCGGAACTGTCTTTTATAATGGCAGAAATAAATTCATTGGATCCTGTCATCGCACCTGAATACGGCACTGTTACGACATTTGTTTCGCTGTCGTAGGTCACAGCACAGGGATCAATGCTAAAGCTGTTATGTCCCGGATCCAAAAGCGTCAACGTCCAGACCGAAGTGTCGGACGCGCTAACTTCCTTCAGCGCGCCGGCGCCTACGACGCCGGAAGATTTGCCGCCTGCGGCGGCAGATGTGAAGAGTACAGATTCAGGATTTACATAAAAAGCGGGGCGAACTCCAAGCTCATTGTTGTTGACAGAGTTCCCCCATCCGTTCACATAACCGTCCCCATAGACAATGGCAGCATAGTCAGCGGTGTAGCAGGGAGAGCGCAGCCACCAGTAACTGGAGAGCCAGCCCGTATTTGCAGGATCTGCTTTCCGCAGTTCGTTGTTCAAGCTGTTCGCTTCCGCGATGGAAAGCGGCCAGAGCAATGCGTTTTCTACCGGATCACCGTTGATTTTGTCACTGTCATACGTTTCCGTACCGTAATTGCCGCTGCCGCCCTCCAAAGTGCGTGGAATCACAGCGGATACTTCTCCTGAGGAGAATCCGACCGCGATGTCCTCTATGGCGGTCTTCAGCGTACTTGTTCCGTAAGCGTTGCTGTTGTTACCGCTGGAATCATATTTCGTATGGCCAAAATTCTCCGCTGCCAGCAGTGTGATGCTGCCGCTGTCGTAAGCGATCACGCGCCATGTCTTTCCGCCGTAGTAAACCGTTGCAGCGTCGGAAGTGTTCGCGCCTTTGGACAGCACGGACGTTCCCTGCACTATCCCCGCTGATCCGGCTGCCAGGACCGTCGTCGGCAGAAGTGATGTCAACAACAGCATCACAAGCGCTAAAGCCAGTATCTTCTTTCCCTTCATGGTTTTCCGCCTTCCTGTTTTCATCTTCACATCTTTATCCCATAGCCCGAAGGTTGCGAACCGTATAGCCCTGCCCGAATTCAGAAATAGGTTTGCTCCGTAATCTGCTCCTGATTCTGAAGCTCATTGCTCATGCGATTGCCCCTTCTGATGTATAAATACTTACAAATATCCATATTCATCTTATCACAAAGAAAATGTGCATGCAATTTGTTCTAAGGTATTTGAACATTTTCCGTCTGTTTATATAAGAAACACCCGGACAGTTTGTGTCTGTCCGGGTATGTTCCGATGCAATATACCGTTCCAAAAGTCTTTCTGTTTTTCCTAAAAGGCTTCGTTACGGATCTTGTTTTTGTGCTTTAATTTTCTTCGCTGTTTTCGGGCTCGTCTTCTTTGTCTTCGCCTTCGAAGAGGGCTTCGGCAAAGCTTCTCGGGTCGAATTTCTGAAGGTCGTTGATGCCTTCGCCGACACCGACGTATTTGACCGGGATCCCCAGTTCATTGACGATACCGACAATGACGCCGCCCTTTGCGGAACCATCGAGCTTGGTTAAAACGATGCCCGTGATCGGGGCGACTTCCTTGAACAGTCTTGCCTGACTCAGAGCGTTCTGGCCGGTCGTGGCATCAAGCACCAGGAGCACCTCACGGTGCGCGGTCGGGAACGCGTTCTCCAGGATCTTGTTGATCTTGCGCAGCTCTTCCATCAGGTTCTTCTTGTTCTGAAGACGGCCCGCCGTATCCACAAGCAGGATATCCGCCCATCTCGAGTGCGTGATATCCGCCGCATCGTACACGACCGAAGCCGGATCGGAGCCTTCCTTGTGCGCGACAAAGGTCGCACCGGCGCGCTCCGCCCAGACCTTGAGCTGATCGATCGCTGCCGCGCGGAAGGTATCCGCCGCTGCGATAACAACATCATGGCCGTCATTCTTCAGCTGATAGGCAAGCTTTCCGATCGTCGTGGTTTTACCTGCTCCGTTGACACCGATGACAAGCAGGACGTTGGTCATGCGGTCGATGACGGCGTTCGGATAGGACGACTCGAGGATCCGGGTGATCGTCTGCTTGAACAGCTCATACACCTGCTCGGTATAGCGAGCCCCGGTCTCCGCCGCTTTTTCCTTGACCTTTTTGACGATCGCGCTCGCCGTCTCCATGCCCATGTCGGCGAGGATCAGGGTTTCTTCGAGCTCATCGTAGAAATCATCGTCGGCTTCTTTATAGTTTTTGAAAACGTCGTTCACCTCACCCATCGAGGTTTCTCTCGTTTTCTTCAGACCTTTTCGGAAAAAATCAAAAAGTCCCACAATATCCTCCTAAGGCAGGCATCCTTGCAGGTGCCCTCACCTCTGTTTACTCAGCCTCTCCCAGCGCATCGTCTCCGAATTTGACGGAAACACACTTGGAAACGCCCTTCTCTTCCATCGTGACACCGTACATCGTGTTCGCAACGTTCATCGTACCTTTACGGTGCGTGATAACGATAAACTGTGTCTTGTCGCACATCTCGGACAGATAGCCGGCAAAACGCTCGACGTTCGCGTCATCCAGCGCTGCCTCGATCTCATCAAGCACGCAGAACGGAGCCGGATTCAGCTGCTGAATCGAGAACAGCAGCGCGATCGCGGTCAGTGCCCGCTCACCGCCGGAGAGAAGCATCATGCTCTGCAGCTTCTTTCCGGGCGGCTGGACATTGATCTCAACGCCCGCCTCCAGACTGTCCTCGCCCTCGGTCAGCTTCAGGATCGCCTGGCCGCCGCCGAACATCTGCGTGAATACCGTATTGAAGGAAGCTGCGATCTGGCGGAAACCTTCCTCAAACTGCTTTTCCATGCGCAGGGTCATGCGCTCGATGATCTCTCGCAGATTCTCCTCGGAATTGACAATGTCATCCCGCTGCTTGGTCAGGAACTCCGTGCGCTCCTTCAGCGCCTGGTATTCCTCGATCGCGCCAACGTTGACGTTGCCGAGATTGCGGATCTCCGTGCGCAGTCTGGTGATATTCTGATGACGCTTGGTCTTGGAAAGCTGAGCCGCTTCCTGCAGTCTCTCATCGTTGCCAAAGCCGCTCTCCGCGAGCTCCTTAGCCGTGCCATAGGTCATCTCGTACTCGTTCCACATGCGGTCCTGCAGATCGTTGAGATCCTTCTCCGCCCGCTGCAGCTGGTTCTCCAGACGCACCTCTTCCTTTTCGAGCTGGGCGGCTGCCTTCAGCCTTGCCTCGGCTGCTTCGAGACTCTCTTCGCGCTTCTGATCGGTGATCTCCACGCGGCTCTTCTGGCTCTCGATCTCCGCTTCTTTCGCCTCGACCGCCTGATTCAGTGCGGTGATGGCACTTGTCAGCGCAGCCGTCTTTTCTTCATTTTCTTTTTCCGCCTCGAGCAGGTCCTTGCGCTGGGAGAGGAGTTTTTCCACCTCTTCCTCGAGTGTCCGGATCTCGGAGATCTCCCACTCTCTGGACTGCTCCATGAAGCGTTTTTGCTGCTTCAGCCCGGCGATCTCGATATTGAGCCGGCCTTCCGCTTCCTTCGCCTCATTCAGCGCGGTTGTCTTTTCACTCAGTGCAGCTTCAAGCTCCCTGACATGATTCTCCGCAGCATCCGCTTCCTCGGTCTTGGCCTTTAACGCTTCCTGCGTCCTTGTCATGGCTGCTTCGTGACGTTCGCCCGAAGCGGCTCCGCCGGCATTGGCTTCTTCCAGCGCGTCAAGCCGATCCTGTGCCTGCGAAAGCACGAATTCCGTCTGACGCAGCCCTGCCTCCAGCTTGGACAGCGCACTGTCCTTCACGGCGAGCTGATCATGGATGATCTTGTATTCTCCCTGCAGCTGCGTTTTTTCCTTCAGCCGCTCGGTCAGCTGTTTCTGAATCTCGTCCGCCTCAGAGCGCAGCGTCGTAAGCGATGCCTTAACGGTATCGATCTCGCCCTTGCGGGAGAGAAGACCGTTGGTCAGATGTTTATTGGCACCGCCGGTAATGGAACCGCCGACGTTGAACACGTCACCCTTCAGGGTCACGACTCTAAGGTAATTGCCGAACTGTCTCGAAATGCGCTGCGCTGAGTCAAAGTCCTCCGCGACCACCGCGTTTCCGATCAGACGTTCAAGAATAAACCGGTACTCGCCGGAGCTTTTGACAAGCTCGACCGCAAACCCGATGAACCCATCCGCCCGGCGCACGCTCTCCTCGTCACGGACTCGTCCGCGTCCGATCACGGCATCGACCGGAAGGAAGGTCGCACGGCCGACATCATTTTTGCGAAGGTATTCCACGAGCTTTTTCGCGGTCTGCGTATCTTCGACAACGATGTTCTGCAGTGCGGCTCCCAGCAGCGTTTCGATCGCGGTGGTGTAGCGTTTTTCTACGGAGATGATATCCGACAGCGTACCGCGGATCTTGTTTCCGTAGATCGTCTTCTGCTTCATGACCGCCTTGACCGGAGCCGAATAGCCTTCGTACTCCTGCTGCATCGAATTCAGCCAGCTGACGCGCCGTGAGAGGTCCTTCATCTGCAGCAGGCCGTTTTCCTGCTGCTCCTTCAGCTCACCGATCGCTTTATCGAGGCTTTCGATCCTCGAAGCACTTTCCTTCTCCTTGGCTCTCAGCGCCTCGGCTTCGCCGCTCAAAAGTCGGATCGAATCCTCGGCCAGCGTCTTGTTTTCAAGCGCCTCAGCCTTCTCCTTCTCCAAAGCGGTTTTTTCCGCTTCGTAGCCCTGCTTGCGCTGCTGATCCTGCTGCACACGCATCTGGCGGTGCTCCGCTTCGACCATCAGCTCGGTCAGGCCTTGCTGGGCCTTGGAAAGAATCCGTCTTGCCTCTGCCAGCTCAGTATGCAGGCTTTCCCTTTCTTCCAGTGCCTGCCGAACCGCCGTTTTCTGATCCAGCAGCCGCTCCTGCGCGTTTTCGATTTTTGAGTCAAATTCCTCGAGCCGGCGGTTTTCTGAATCGAGCGTTTTCTCTCGGTCAGCGATCCTTTTTCCGGTCTCCTCCAGACGCAGCGAGAGCGAAGCCTTCTCCGCCTCGCGGTGCTCACGGCCGCTCTCCGCGACCCTGAGGTCACCCTCGGTCTTCTCGCGCTCGAGCATCATGCTCCGCAGCGCTTCGTTCATCTGCTGCAGGCGGGCTCTCTCCTCGCCGGACTCCTTGGACAGTGCCTCCGAGATCCGTTTGGCTTCGAGCTCTTCTTCCTTCGAGGCTTCGATCTGCGTCTTGAGCGCGTCCATCTGGGCCTCGACCTTGTCGTACTGACCCTTTAACTGATCATATTCTCCGATGAAAGCTGAGACCTCGTAGAGCTTCAGCTCTTCCTTCAGTGCCAGATAGGTTTTCGCGGTCACGGCCTGGTTTTTCAGGTTCTCCTCACGCGAATTCAGCTCTGTCAGAATGTCCTCGACGCGAACGAGCTGCTGCTGTTCCTCAGCCAGTTCCTTTTCCGCCTGCTCGCGGCGGGTCTTAAACTTGGTAATGCCCGATGCTTCTTCAAAGATCAGACGCCGATCCTGCGGTTTGGAGCTCAGCAATCGGTCGATCTGTCCCTGACCGATCATGCTGTAGCCGTCCTTACCGATACCGGTGTCCATCAGCATTTCCTGAATGTCGCGCAGGCGGCAGCGTCCATCATTGATGGCATATTCGCTCTCGCCTGAGCGAAAGAGTCTGCGGCGGATGGCGACTTCATCGTAGTCCACCGACATTTTCCGGTCGCGATTATCGAGTACCAGCACCACTTCCGCATAGCCAAGCGGCTTGCGGCGGGCTGTTCCGGCAAAAATGACATCCTCCATCTTCGCACCGCGCAGGGTTTTGGCGCTCTGTTCACCAAGCACCCAGCGAATGGCATCGGCAATGTTGCTTTTTCCGCTGCCGTTCGGTCCGACGATGGCGGTAATGCCCTGATCGAATTCAACGACGATGCGCTCCGCAAACGACTTGAATCCGACGATCTCGACTCGTTTTAATTCCATGTTCTTCCTACTTTATCGTTTATTTCCGCTCTCCAGGATCATGATCGCCTCATGGGCGGCCTCCTGAGCGGCCTGTTTCTTGCTGTGGCCCTCGGCTCGGCTGATGCGCTTGCCCTCCAGGTACAGATCGATGACAAACGTCCGATCGTGCGGAGGTCCGTACTCCAGCGCCACCTTGTATTCGGGTGTCGGCTTGCCTTCTCCCTGCAGCTTTTCCTGAAGCACCGACTTGTAATCGGTCGTCGGCTGGTCGGGAAGCTCGTCAAGATGTGCAAAGAGGATCCGCTCAATGAGCTTTTCCGCTTCGCCCAGTCCCGCGTCAAGGTAGACCGCGCCGATCACGGATTCGACAATGTCACACAGGATCGAGTCCCGCTCACGTCCGCCGGTCTTCTCTTCGCCGTGGCCAAGCACCAGATAGTCCCCAAGCCCGAGCTGGCGCGCGATCGCAGAAAGCGATTCTTCGCAGACGATCTTCGCCCGCGTCTTGGTAAGCTTGCCCTCCGGCCAGTCATACTTATCGTAGAGCATTCGCGAAGTCGTCAGCTCCAGCACCGCGTCCCCCAGAAACTCCAGACGCTCATAGTCCGGATGCAAAGCCGCCTTTTTCCCAAGCTGCGCCTGCTCCTCGCGGCTGAAGCTCGAGTGGGTCAGTGCCTGCGCAATCAGGCTTTTGTCCTTGAATTCATAGCCGATCAGCTTCTCCAGCGAAGAAAGCCGCACCTTTGAATTCAGCACCGTATTCTCACTCATACCACTCATCGAGACTGTTGACGATGTCTCCGACGGTGTGCATCATCTCGTAGTCTTCCCCTTCAAATTTTACGTCAAACTCCACCTCGCAGGCGGCCAGCACCTGATGAAGGTTATCCTTCGTCATGTCAAGGTCGCCCGAAAGCGTCGTATCTTCGTCGATATCATTGACATTCGCGTCCATCTCCTCCGCAACAATGATGCGGACAAGGTCGAGCGCCTTTTTTCTGTCTTCATTCATCTCTCTATCCTCCAAACCCGGCAGGTCTCACCTGTGCCGTCCCTATGTATATTGCCGCTTTGCGTCTTATTCTGCGTCCGTGCCCTTCGCCTGAGCCATGCGTTCTTTGATCTCGTCATTGACGCCGGTCTCGATGAACTTCAGGAACTGGCCGATCGCGCTCGCAAAGGCTTCTCCCTTCGAGTTGCCATGCGCCTTGATGACCGCGCCTTTGATGCCCAGCAGCGGGCAGCCGCCGACACTGTTGGGATCGAGCGAACCCTTCAGCTCATAGATCGCGGGTTTTGCGAGCAGTCCGCCGATCTTGCCGCGCAGGCTCTTATGCAGGTTCTCGCTCAGCTTCTGCTTGATGACCGAGCCAAGACCTTCCATCGCTTTGATGAGGACGTTGCCGGCAAACGCGTCGGTCACAACAACGTCGAAATCATCGCCGAATACCTCGCGCGCCTCGCAGTTGCCAACGAAATTCAGATCCTTCGCCTCTTTCAGCAGCTGGAACGCTTCCTTGCTGAGCGCATTGCCTTTGTGCTCCTCCACGCCCACGTTCAGCAGACCGATCCGAGGATTCTTTACGCCGTAAAGATTGCGGTAATACACGTCCGCCATGCGCGCAAACTGAACGAGGAACGCCGGTTTGCAGTCCATGTTCGCACCAACGTCCAGAAGCAGGGTCGGGCGCTTTCCCATCGGAAGCGCGAGCGTCAGCGCCGGGCGGACAACGCCCTTGATGCGCCCGGTTACGAAGGTCGCACCGGCCAAAAGCGCACCGGTATTTCCGGCGGAAACGATGCCGTCCGCTTCGCCCTTCTTCACCATATCCAATCCGACGACCATCGAAGAATCCTTCTTCTTGCGGATCGCCTCGACCGGAGATTCCTCTTCGTTCTCGATGACTTCCGAGGTTTCGCGGATCGTCAGGCGCGCCTTGTCATAGGTCTTTCCTGCCAGCTCCTTCTCGAGCGCTTCCTTGGTGCCGGTCAGGATAATCGAAATATTCGGATACAGCGCCAGGGCTCT
>JAEEGL011718103.1_pt1 | contig 10045 bp, 11 predicted proteins | sample 9134231 | NCBI WGS metagenome assembly JAEEGL01 (sample SAMN16246548, study PRJNA631951) | gut metagenome | biome: gut microbiome; feature: rumen; material: fiber-attached | host: Bos | place: Iran: Karaj | collected 2018-10 | reverse complement strand
TATTTAATAGACCTTGACGCCGATATATTTTTCAGAACTCCCGGTATGAAATTTTATATGCCCGAGCTCTGTAAGTTAAGAGAAAACGGCAAGGTCGTAACTTCCGAAATGGAATTGTTTTTTGAGTTATGCCCCTGCAAAATAATTGCGGTTACGGGAAGCGACGGGAAAACCACAACCACAACAATTATTTCCGAAATGCTTAAAGCAAGCGGCAAAAAGGTGTATATAGGCGGCAATATCGGCGCTCCGCTTTTGCCTTTTATAGAAGATATGCCCGAAGACGCTTACGCAGTGGTTGAACTTTCAAGCTTTCAGCTAATCTCAATGCGTGAGGGCTGCGATATATCTGTAATAACAAACATTTCTCCAAATCACCTTGATATACACAAGGATATGCAGGAATATGTAGATGCCAAGAAGAACATTTTCCTGCACCAGAACGCATTTTCAAAAACTGTGCTTAATTCAGAAAATGAGATAACACATTCTTTTGTTCCCGAGGTAAGGGGAGAGGTAGTAGAGTTCAGCCTTTACCACCCCGTACATAACGGCGTGTATTTATCGGAAAACGGTGATATAATCTTGTCACGTCACGGAAACGAAGAAGTTATAATGAACCGCGACGATATAAGAATACAGGGAAATCATAACGTTGATAACTATCTTGCGGCTGTTAGCGCAGTGTGCGACTTGGTCTCACCCGATGTCATTAAAAAAGTTGCTTCCGAGTTTGGCGGAGTTGAACACAGAGCCGAATATGTTCGGACTGTAAACGGTGTTTCTTATTACAATGATTCAATTGCTTCAAGCCCTACAAGAACAATTCAGGGAACATTATCGCTTTATGATTTTAAGATAAACCTGATAGCAGGCGGCTACGATAAGCACATACCGTACGACGAGCTGGGCGAAAAGATAGTTGAAAAAGTAAAACTTCTTATTTTGATGGGTGACACTGCAGACAAGATAGAAGCAGCCGTGAAAAACGCTCCGAAATATAAGGACGGATGCCCAACTATTATAAGAGCGCACAATATGGAAGAAGCGGTAAAAGAAGCCCACAAAAGAAGCGTTAAAGGCGATGTTGTATCGCTTTCACCCGCAAGCGCAAGCTTTGACTTTTACAAGGATTTTGACGCGCGCGGAAAAGATTTTAAACGGATAGTTAATTTACTGTGATACCGATTTTAGGAAATGGGGAATAGATAATGGATACACAAAAGCTTATTTTTGAGCTTTGCTCTGCTCACGGGGTATCCGGCAGAGAAAGTAAGATCGCTGATAAAATAGCCGATATTTTGGCAAATATCAAAGGCGTATACGATATACATAAGGATATAAACGGAAATCTTCACGCCTGTATGGGAACAAATGAAACGAAAACAATAATGCTTGACGCGCATATTGACCAGATAGGTATGATAGTAACAAAAATAGACGAAAAAGGATTTTTAAAGGTTTCGCCTGTGGGCGGCATGGATATGCGTATTATAAATGACACGCTGTTCACTATTCACGGGAAAGAAGACATAAAAGCAGTTGTCTGCTGTTTGCCGCCGCATTTATCAGACGGTAACGAAGACACTGCAGTATCAAAAGACAAGATTTATCTTGACACAGGTATGTCTTATGAAAGAATTAAAGAATTGGTGGAAATAGGCGACAGCGTAACATTTGCGCAACAGGGCTTTGCCTTGTGTGATGGGAGAGTAGCGTCTCCTGCGCTTGACGACAGATGCTGTGCTGCTGTTCTTGTAAGATGCGCGGAATTATTGTCTGAAAAAGAGCTGAATTGCAAAGTGCATTTCTTATTCAGCTCTAAAGAAGAAGTAGGCGGAATGGGCGCACAAACTGGCGCATTTTCTGTAAAGCCGGACTGTGCGATAGCTTTTGACGTAAGCTTTGCAAAACAGCCCGGCGTTGCCGACTGCGACAGCGGAGAAATGTCAAAAGGTCCGATGATTGGAATCTCTCCCACACTTAGCAGGGAGATGTCAAACGAGCTTAAACTTATCGCCAAGAATAATAATATCGAGTATCAAACTGAGATAATGGGCGGCGGGACCGGAACAAACGCAGATAATATATCTGCAAACGCCGGCGGAATAAAAACGGCATTAATATCTGTTCCGCTTAGAAATATGCACACACCTGCCGAGATTATAGATGTTAATGATATTGAAAACAGCGCGCTTTTGGCGGCAAAATATATTTTGCAAGCACAGTAAGCGTATGAAAGGATATAATTATGAATATAGATTTACTTAAAAAGCTTTGTATGACCGATGGTATATCCGGTGACGAAGGCTGTGTAAGAGAAATAATTAAAGAAGAAATAAAAGATCATGCAGATGAGATCACCACAGACGCAATGGGCAATCTGATAGTATTCAAAAAGGGAAAAAACACACCAAAACGAAAGGTGCTTTTGTCTGCCCATATGGACGAAGTGGGATTTATAATAACTTACATAAATGACGACGGAACCCTAAAGGTATCCGAGGTGGGCGGAATTGACCGTAGGTGCATTTTGGGCGACGCTGTTAAGATCAACGGCAAAATTAACGGTGTATTCGGAACAAAACCCATACATCTTTGTAACGATGACGAAAAGAAACAAATACCAAAGCTTAAAGATATGTATATAGATATAGGCGCAAAAGATAAAGAAAGCGCCGAAAAGCTTGTGTCGCCGGGCGACAGTGTAGCTTTTGTAAGCGATTTTATCATAAATGATGACGCGCTCATTACAAAAGCCATAGACGACAGACTTGGCTGTGCCGTTATGATAGATATGATAAAAGGCGACTTGGAATACGATATGTATTTCTCGTTTGTCGTACAGGAAGAAGTGGGCTTGCGCGGCGCAACGGGAGCAGCTTACAGTATCGCCCCCGACAGCGCGATAGTAATCGAATCCACAACTGCATCTGATGTGCCCGGTATTGAAGAAAGCAACGTGATGTGCAAAGTGGGCGAAGGAGCAGTAATATCATTTATGGACCGAGCGACAGTTTACGACCGCGAATATTTTAAGCTTGCGCTAAAAACGGCTGAAGAAAACGGAATAAAGGCACAAATTAAAGAAGGCGTTGCAGGCGGAAACGACTCAGGCGCGATACATAAATCGCGCGGAGGTGTCCGCACGGTTGCAGTGTCTGTTCCATGCCGATATCTTCACAGCGCATATACGGTTATAAGCTTAAAAGATTACGAGGAAACCGAAAAGCTTGTAAAAGCCCTGAGCATTAAACTTTGCGAGCATGATTAAGCTGATACAGTCTGATTCGGAATTAAATTTTGATTTTTCCGACAGCCTTTTTATGGCAAAGACCCTGTGCATATATAATACCTACGGCTTTAAGAGTTACACCGACTATTGGGCGCAGGATAAAAACGCCTTAATTGCAAGACTTGATGATTGCTATGTAATTTGTCATAATGAAAACGCCGACATAGAGGAGCTTAAAAGCTTTATAAAAACAGTTTGTAACGGCACGGTGCTGTGCGGAGAAGATTTGCTTGATATTTATGACAGCAGCGGTCACATAATGAAATACAATTCGGGTGTGAATCCGCAACTTGAAGCTTTGCAGCCAATTGACGACGATGTGATATTGAAAGTTTATCAGCTTTTAAAGCGGTGTGAAAATGAAAGTCTGAACGTGCACGAATATTTACCGTTTAAAGCAGACGTGGTTCATAAACTAAACAGCAACACGATGAAACTTGCTTACACACAAAAAGGCAATGATATTATATCGGTAGCTGCCGCGAACATCGGCGGTGACAGTGCGGTGATTACCGCAGTTGCCACGGATAAAGAGTACCGTAGACTGGGACTCGGCACAGGTACGTTAAAAAGGCTTTTATCGTCAATTAACTGTAAAAACATATATTTACAGCGCACGTTAAACGATAACGAAAAGTTTTATAATTCTTTAGGTTTTATAAACACCGGAAAATGGTTTTGTAAGATAGGTTAAAATATTAAGAAAGGCAGTGAATTGTTATGAAATTACTTTTAAAAGGCGGAACGGTCGTAAGCAGCTTGAGGTCTGAAAAAGCAGATGTTTTGATCGAGAACGAAAAGATCGTAAGCGTTGGAGAAGGCATATCTGCTCCCGATGCCGAGATCTGTGACGTAAGCGGAAAACTGCTGTTCCCCGGATTTATAGACGCACACACTCATTTTGATCTGGTAGGGGCGGCGCGCACGGCAGATAATTTTTATACGGGAACAAAAGCGGCTGCTGCAGGCGGAACTACATGCGTAATTGACTTTTCAACTGCCGACAGAGGTATGACAGGGCGTCAGGCGCTTGAGGAGTGGCACCGCAAAGCAGACGGCGTATCAAGCTGCGATTACGGTTTCCATATGTCGTATACGGAATGGAACGACGATCTTTCAAAAGAAGTAGACGAAATGGTAAAAGAGGGCATTACTTCCTTTAAGCTTTATATGGCTTACGATAATCTGAGAGTAAGCGACGCAGACCTTTATAAAATTTTGAAAAGAATAGGCGAGATCGGCGGAATAGTTGGCACTCACTGTGAAAACGGCGATATGGTGAAAGAACTTACAGCTGACCTGATTTCTCATGGAAAGACAACGCCTGAATACCATCCGTTGTCCCGCCCCGCACTTGTTGAGGCTGAGGCAGTTTTCAGATATCTTACCATTGCGAAGCTTGCCGATGTTCCGGTTAATATCGTGCATTTAAGTACAAGGCTCGGTTACGAAATAGCCGAAGAATTCCGTAAAAACGGTGCAAAAGTTTACTTGGAGACCTGTCCGCAATATCTTGTTATGGACGACAGCGTTTATAAAAACGGAACTTTAACAGGCGCTAAAAGCTCCGATGAATTTGAAGGCGCAAAGTTTGTAATTTCTCCGCCGATACGCAAAAAGAGCGATTGCGATTGCTTGTGGAACGCTCTTAAGAATAACAGGCTCGATTGTATTTCAACCGACCATTGCTCATTTAACTATAATAAAGATAAAGAACTCGGCAGAGATAATTTCAGCAAAATACCAAACGGTGCGCCGGGAGTCGAACACCGCCCCGTTGTCATCTATACATTCGGAGTTAAACAGGGAAAGATCACCAAAGAACAGATGTGCGCTTATTTGTCTACAAATCCCGCAAAGTTATACGGTATGTACGGTCAAAAAGGCGAGATTAAACCCGGATTTGACGCGGACATAGTTGTATGGGACGAAAACGCCGAGTGGACAATATCGAAAGAAAACCAAAACCAGGCTTGCGATTATACACCGCTTGAAGGTGTAAAAGTAAGCGGTATTGCCGAAAAAGTATTTTTGAGAGGTACACTTGTAAGTGAAAAAGGAAAAATAGTAAAGGAAAATCACGGCAAATACATATTCCGTGACAAATGTATGTTTTATGAGAAAGATTGATATGAACAGCTGGGAGAGACGGGAATATTTCGATTTTTTCAAATCTTCCGATATCCCACAGTATTCGGTAACGCTTAATCTTGATGTAACAAATTTTTACAGATTTGTGAAAGAAAACAAAATATCGTTTTTCTGTGCTTTTGTCTACGCCGCAACAAGCGTGATGATGAAAAACGAGCCGTTTTGTTACAGGATAAGAGGCGGCGAAGTGCTTGTATTTGATGACATAATCCCATCGTTTACTTTCCTCAACAAAGGTGAGTTATTATTTAAAATGGTAACGGTGCCGATAAGCGGAGATATTCTAAGCTATGCACGCAGCGCTCACAAACAGGCTGTGGAGCAGGATTATCATTTGCCCAAAACATATACAGAGGACACCGAGAACTATGTTTATATAACAAGCCTGCCCTGGATAACATATACGGAATGTCAAATGGAAGGTCTTATTGATAAAGACGATGCAATACCCCGCCTGTGTATTGGAAAATTTTTCAAAGATAATAACGGCAGTCTGCAAATGCCTTTTACCGTCAGAGTAAATCACAGATTGGTAAACGGTTATGATTTGTCCTTTTACTTCAAAGAGCTTCAGGAGTATTTGAATAATTTGTAAATTAATGAAAAAACAGAGACTGAAACGAAAAACAGTCTCTGTTTTGCCTTTGTTAACTATAACATTTTATTAAATAATGACAAATAATCTTATTCGCAGACACTTAAATCACGATGAAATACACATTAAATGTAAATTTTAACAGCCAGAAAAAATCACTTGCGCACACTGTACAGCCTGAATTAATATTATAATATAAAGTGTGTATACAGCACACTATTTGCAGTGTGGGGAGGGTTAGATACCGTAAACTGGGGTTTGTGGTATCATATATATGATCATTCGTAAAATTGATGATAAAAATATACTTATATCCTTAAGCTTATCAGATATGACAAAGCTTTCAATAAGCGAAGATAATATGACTTTGAAAAACGAGGCGTTCAAAGACACTCTAAAAGCTATTCTAACGGCGGCAGCTTTGGAGACAGGCGTGAAATGCGACGGAAAAAGAACAAAAATCGAGATATATACTCATAATTCAGGATGCTTTTTAATGGTGTCCTTTTTGAACGTGAATAGAAGTAAAAAGCTTCGTATAAGAAAAAAGAAAAATAAGCTATTTATATTCAAAGACTTTGAAGACATAATTGCGCTTTCGGCAAAACTGAATGCAATGAAAATAAACATTCAAAGCGACTGCGTTTTTGAATGCTTCGGAAATTATTATCTGTTTTTGGAAGACTGCTCCTTGCAGTGCGAAGATATAATCGAACATTACGGAAAGAGAATAGATTTTTCTACGCTTATTTATGCAAGATTTAAAGAATACGGCAATATTATCGCCAAAAATAATGCTTTGTCAAAAATCGCGGACGCATTTATTTAATTGACACAAGCTATTGAAATTACCAAAATTTTAGTTTATAATAATCCCGATATTTTTTGAAAGGGATTAATAAATTATGAAAAAGGTTTTAATTGCTTTGTGCAGTATAATTATTGTTCTCGGCTGCGCAGCCTGCAGCACGCAGGGCTTGGTTACTACGGTACCGACCGTTACACCTGAGTGCAAAAATGCCGAAATGCAGGAGATATACAGCTATTTGTCGGAAGCCAAGCTTATAAACGAGGCGGCTGTTGTACTTGAGGCTTCTTATGTAGGCGCAGATGAAGGTTACAGATTTTCGGCTTCGGGATTCGGAAACATTGAGATATACTATTTCACCGACAGCCAGAAGTCCTCTAAGGAGGAAAGCAATATTTATACATCTGCAAAAAGCGGCGAGGTCGAAATTTTCGGCTCAAAATACAAAAGTGTAATTTCGTCCGACGGTAATATCGTTATGCTTTATGCAACAGACGTGAAAACAGACGATATGAGCGCACCTAATCTTATGACTGCCGTACAAAAATATCCCGAAAAAGAAATCGTTAATACCGATATGGCTGCCTCATCGGCAGATGCGTCATCCAAATAACATATAGTTACAGGAGAAGTTGCATATGTATGATATCATTATAGTAGGAGCAGGTCCTGCGGGGCTTACCGCTGCAATATATGCGCTGAGGGCAAACAAAAAGGTCTTGCTGCTTGAAAAAGGAGCTTTCGGCGGACAAATGACATATTCCCCGAAAATTGAGAATTATCCCGGCTTTGAAAGCATAAGCGGAAATGAGCTTGCAGACAAAATGGTTCAGCAGGCGCTTGATTTGGGCGCCGACGCCGAGCCTGAAAATGTTATTGAAATAAGCGATAACGGTAGCTTTAAAACCGTGCTTACCGAAGAAGGAAATAACTATACCGCATTGAGCGTTATTATCGCGTCAGGGGCAAAACACCGCAGACTAGGCATTGAAAACGAAGATAAATTCATCGGCGAGGGTATATCCTTTTGCGCTGTTTGCGACGGAGCTTTTTATGAAGGAAAAACCGTTGCGCTTATAGGCGGCGGCAACTCTGCTTTGCAGGAAGCCGTATTGCTTTCAGATGTATGCAAAAAGCTTTATATCGTTCAAAACTTAGCCTTTTTAACGGGTGAGAAAAAGCTTTGTGATATCCTTGAAGAAAAGCCCAACGTTGAGATAATATATTCGTCAGTTGTAGACAGTATCCCAAGCGATACGCTCAACAGTGTAACTATTAAAAATACAGAAACAAACGAGTTAAGAACGCTTGATATAGACGGTATGTTCGTTGCCATAGGATTGATACCCGAAAACGAAAACTTTAAAAACATAGCTATGCTTGACGAACCCGGCTATATAATAAGCGATGAAAGATGCACAACAAACACAAACGGCGTGTTTGCGGCAGGTGATTGCAGAACAAAAAGTGTACGTCAGGTTTCTACCGCTATCGGAGACGGAGCGTCGGCGGCAGTCGCGGCTTGCAGATACATTGATAATCTGTAAAATTAATAGCACAAGTATAATTTTTCCTCTTATGAAAACAATTATATCAGTTGTTTTTATGAGAGGATCTTTTTATGCTTAGAAAAATTAAACACGCATTTTTCGGCATTTTGGCTGGCTTTTTAAACGGACTTCTGGGTGCGGGCGGCGGTATGATAGTTGTGCCCATGCTTCAAAGCGAGATTGATACAAAACGTTCTCACTCCACATGTGTGGCAGTAATACTGCCTATAACAATAGTAAGCGCGTTGTGGTATTTGGCAGACGGCAGGGTGACGCTTGGCGACGCCTCTGTTTATATGATCTTCGGGGTACCCGGGGCGTTGATAGGCACGTTTTTGCTGCAAAAGCTTGATAAAACAATAATCAAGAAAGCTTTTGCGCTGCTTATTATTTGGGCAGGGGTAAGAATTTTACTGAAATAAATGCTTTAAATAAGAGGTGATCTTAATTGAATACGGTTTTTTCTGCACTAGCCGCTGCCGCCTCGGGAGCTTTGGGCGCTATGGGTATGGGCGGCGGAGGAATACTTATGATATATCTTACGCTTGCGGCAGGCATACCCCATGCAAAGGCTCAGGGGATAAATCTTTTGTTTTTTATACCTACGGCAATAGTTGCAGTGATAATTTATTCACGCAAAAAGCTTATAGATTACAAAATTGCATTAATCTACGGCGTGGCAGGCACCTTAGGCGCATGCGGCGGATGCTATGTTTCGGGAATGCTCGATAATAATATCCTTTCAAAAGTGTTTGCCGTGTTTATTATATTTATAGGCGTAAAAGAATTGTTTTCAAAAGCAAAATAGCAGTAACAAATATTTGAAATAATTATATTATGAATTATAGATTAAATTAAGCATAGGGGGAAGATTTATGAATTCCTACAAATGCCGCGCAGACAAGATTGCCGCCTTTGGGGCAGGGCTTGTTGTGTCGTGCTTATTCCCTGAAAAATTTGTTTTGGTATTATGCGGAACTGCAATTATATTTATTTCTTTCAGCTTGAGAAAATGCAGATAACATATACAATATAGAATATAAATATCAGGGAGGCAAGTACTTATGAAAGTGGTTATTTTTAAACCGAAGCCAATGCTCGGTATGCTGCTGAGGACAATGTTTAAAATTAAAAAGCTTCCTAAGCTTGAGTCGTAACGCCGACCATAATAAGCAGTCTGTTAAAAATTAAAACAGACTGCTTATTATTTTTTGCCGTATTCAAAAATTATAAATAATATCACAAAGAATGACAATAATATTTTAGTAAAATAAATTGTATGGCGGGGTAAGGCTTATGAACATAAAAAAAATCCTGTTTTCGGTAATTGCGGTATTTTTACTTTTTACCGTTATTGCAGATGGGTATATAAAAAGCAATACAGCAAACGTTGACGTTTTTGTGACAGGTTATTCAAAAACAGAAGATTGCGTTGTGTCTAACGGTACCGTAGAATATTCAAACACAAACAGCATAATAAGCAAAGAAAACTATATGATAGACGAAATCTCGGTAACACCCGGAGATGAAGTAAAAGCAGGGGACAAGCTTGTTATATGCAAAACGATCGACACCGATATGCTTGCCGTAAGCGCCACCGATGCCGGCTTATCTAACGAACAGATAATTGCCGCGCTGAAGGGCTC
>JAEEGL010941762.1_pt1 | contig 10045 bp, 9 predicted proteins | sample 9134231 | NCBI WGS metagenome assembly JAEEGL01 (sample SAMN16246548, study PRJNA631951) | gut metagenome | biome: gut microbiome; feature: rumen; material: fiber-attached | host: Bos | place: Iran: Karaj | collected 2018-10 | reverse complement strand
CTCCTGCTTCTCGAACTGATGGATCCTGTAAACACCTCTCTCCTCGATACCGTGTGCACCCTTCTCTTTTCTAAAGCAAGGTGAATAACTTGTAAGAGAAAGAGGCATCTGCTCCTCAGGGATGATCTGGTCAATAAACTTACCGATCATTGAGTGCTCACTGGTTCCAATAAGATAAAGGTCCTCGCCCTCGATCTTGTACATCATTGCTTCCATTTCAGGGAAGCTCATAACACCTGCCACAACATTTCCATGGATCATAAAAGGTGGTACGCAGTATGTAAAGCCTCTGTCGATCATGAAGTCTCTTGCGTAGCTGATCACTGCTGAATGAAGTCTGGCAATATCACCCATAAGGTAGTAGAATCCGTTACCTGCTACTCTTCTTGCAGCATCAAGGTCAATTCCGGCAAAGCTCTCCATGATATCTGTGTGATATGGGATCTCAAAATCAGGAACTACAGGATCTCCGTACTTCTGGATCTCAACATTCTCTGAATCATCTTTTCCGATGGGAACTGACTCGTCGATGATCTGTGGAATTATCATCATCTTGCCTGTTACCTGCTCATCAAGTTCCTTCTGCTTAGCCTCAAGAGCTTCAAGTTCAGCTGCCTCTTTAGCAACCTCATCCTTAAGGGCCATAGCTTCTTCCTTTTTGCCCTGAGCCATAAGTCCGCCGATTTCCTTGGAAATCTTGTTTCTGTGTGAGCGGATCTCATCAGCTTTCTGCTGATTTGCTCTTCTCTCTTCGTCAAGCTTGATTACTTCATCCACAAGTGGAAGCTTTTCATCCTGGAACTTCTTTTTGATATTCTCCCTTACTGCATCAGGATTCTCTCTTAAGAATTTAATGTCGATCATGTTGATCTCCTCCAACTATAATATTTTATACAATTATATTTTGTGCTTTTTAACTTCTGCTTACACTTTCCAGTGCCCTGTCCAGAGCTTTCTTTTCTTCTCCGGATAATTCAACATCAGCAATTCCCGCATTTATATCTTTTGCATAGGAATAATTCAGTCCATCTGTACTGTGAACTGAATTGAGAAGAAATCCGTTGTCATTTTCATCCAGAAGGCACAGTGCAAAGCTGAGCTTTCCTCCCATCTGGTTAAATGCATCGTACTTCTCAAGTCCTACCTTTTGGAAGGTATTGGTCATACGCCTGTTGATGTCTATTATTTCTTTTCTGTTTTTCTCGTTCTCGGCTCTGATCATCCTGTTATCATGGAAAAGACCTACTATCTCATCCTCAAGGGAATCTGCTTCCTTCCCTTTCATGAATTTGTTGTATTTCTTTTCCAGCTTTTTGTACTTGCTGTTTATAATAAGAAGAAGTACAAAAAGAACTATCATAAGAACCAGTAATACGATGAATAAAATCGCCGGATCAAGATTCCCCAGTCCAATAGCATTAAAAATATTGCTGTTCATTTCTCCCCCAGTCTATTACTCTCTGCAAATTCTGTTGATTATTTTTTCAAGGTCATCATTGTTGTAAAACTCGATCTGAATAAGTCCGACCCCATCACCCTTTGATGTAACTTCAACCTTTGTTCCAAGTGCCTGCTTACATTTTTCAGAAACCTCTGCATAAACTGCATCGATGCTTGGATTAGTCTTTGGAGCTGTCTTTTTCTTAGATGTCTTGCCAAGACTCTTTACAAGCTTTTCTGTTTCACGAACGCTAAGGTTCTGATCCACAACCTGCTGTGCAATCTCTTCCTGATCGGACTCGTTTGATATAGATAAAAGAGCTCTGGCATGACCTGCAGTAATCAGCTCTTCGATGACCATCTTCTGAACTCTCTCTGTAAGTTTGAGAAGTCTCATGGAGTTGGTTACATATACTCGGCTCTTACTTATCTTTTCAGCTACCTGATCCTGGGTATAGCTGTGCTCATCAATAAGCTGCCTGAATGCAAAGGCCTCTTCGATGGGATTGATTCCTTCTCTTTGCAGGTTCTCGATAATTGCGATCTCTGCTATTTCTTCATCGGAAAGTTTTTTAACAACTGCAGGTACTTCCTTAAGTCCTGCTTTTCTTGCGGCACGCCATCTTCTTTCACCTGCCACGATCATATATCCACTGCCCTTCTTGGTTACAAGAAGGGGTGTGATGATACCGTGCTGCTTGATGGAATCTGCCAGTTCTTCAAGAGCATCTTCATTGAAGGTCTTTCTTGGCTGATTCTTGTTTGGTTCAACCTCTGTTATCTTTAAATTCTGTACCTGTCCATCAGCCGGCTTAGCTTTACTGGATGATACTTCTTCATCTTCTCTTTTTGTTGTAGGGATCTTAGTTGGGATTATTGAATCAAGTCCCTTGCCAAGACCTCTCTTTGCACTCTTTGCTGCCATTATCTCCTCCGGATATACTAATTTAAAATTTTCTTTCTATTACTTCTGCTGCAAGAAGTCTGTATGCCTCTGCACCTGCTGACTTTGGCTCATACAAGTTGATGGGCATTCCATAACTTGGTGCTTCAGCAAGACGAATATTTCTTGGGATGATTGTCTTATATACATTCTCCTCAATGTGTTCCTTAACATTCTCTACTACCTGAAGAGAGAGATTAGTTCTGGAATCAAACATTGTGAAAACAACACCTTCCATCTCAAGATCCGGGTTAAGTCTGTCCTTAACAAGATTAACTGTGTGTACCAATTGGCTAAGTCCTTCAAGAGCATAGTACTCACACTGGATTGGAACAAGAACTGTATTGGCTGTTGTCATAGCATTGACAGTCAGCATACTAAGAGATGGTGGGCAATCTATAATGATAAAATCATAATTATCTTTTACACTGCTGATTGCATTCTTTAGAATAAACTCCTTGTCTTCTGCATCGATAAGTTCTATCTCTACAGCTGCAAGATTTACATTTGACGGAATGATATCCACGTTCTCACAAACATCTTTTGTGATTGCTTCATCTGTGGTTATCTCTCCTATGAGCAGTTCATAGATGGTGTTTTCAAGTACATTTTTATCAAGTCCAAGTCCACTGGTGGTATTACCCTGAGGATCAGTATCTATAACAAGAACCTTTTTTCCTTTTTCACCAAGAGCTGCTGAAAGATTGATCGAAGTCGTAGTCTTACCTACTCCGCCCTTCTGGTTTGCTATCGCAATTACTCTTCCCATATTTCCTCCACTTTTTCAAAACACTATATAGATTGTAACACAATTTATAATCTATAGAATAAAATTACTTATATTTTTCATGCTCTACTATATATAGAGTCAAAAATTTGTTTCACATAAATGTACAATTATCTCTTATAATAATGTTTCACGTGAAACTTCCACAACATATTGGGTCATAATGTTTCACGTGAAACAATTTTTAGTGTTTAAAATTGTATTGAATTTGAATGTTTCACGTGAAACTAAATAATTTATAAATCTATATTTAGGATAATGGTTGTTTAGATGGTGTACCAGCCTTACGAGGATACTTTTTAGAAGTTGATTCCACTTTATCAACTATACAAATAGTTCTGCTCACATCAGAATCAGGCAAAAGAAATTCCTCAGCAGATACAAGTTTACCACCAAGTAAATGAAGAGCACCCTTTGCATTCTTAAGTTCATCCAGTGCTTTTTCACTTTTGTAAGCTATGAACCTACCACCAACCTTAACATAAGGAAGGCAGTATTCAGAAAGAGTAGACATATTGGCAACAGCTCTGGAAACAGCAATGTCAAATATTTCTCGTAAAGAACCATTCTTAGGAGAACAATGATCCTCTGCCCTACCGTGAACAGTATGAATTGAACCTTCATCATTAAGGGATAACTCAACTATTACTTCATTTAAAAAATTCAATCTCTTGTTCAATGAATCAAGTAAGGTAACATTAAGATTTGGAAAAACAATCTTAAGTGGAATACCGGGAAAACCAGCACCTGTTCCAATATCAATAAGAGAATAATCCGAAACAGAAAAGTCAAAATATTGTGAGCTTGATATACTATCTACAAAATGAAGCTTACAAACATCATCAAATTCTGTAATAGCAGTAAGGTTCATAACCTCATTCCACTTGATAAGTAGTTCATAGTATTTATCAAATTGTGAAAGCTGTTTATCAGAAAGATCAATTCCAAGAGAAGAAAAATCTCTTAGCATCTGTTCATACTTATTCCTCATTAGCCTGTCCTCTTTTTATTGAATCAAGGTAAATAACAAGTACTGTAATATCAGCAGGATTTACTCCACCAATTCTGCTGGCCTGTCCTATATTAGTTGGACGGAACTTCTCAAGTTTTTGTCTGGCCTCAAGGCGAAGACTACTGACATCATTATAATCAATATCAGCCGGTATTAATTTCTTTTCCAGCTTTTTGAACTGTTCAACCTGTCGAAGCTGCCTATTGATATATCCTTCATAGCGGATGGTTATCTCGACCTGCTCCTTAACATCGGAAGGAAGTTCTGTTCTATCAGGATCTATATCACTGATATTCTCATAATTAAACTCCGGACGGCAAATAAGTTCAGCTAAAGAAGTGGCTGTCTTTAGTGGAGTACTGTTATTGTTCTCCATGAAAGATTGTATAGTAGCATTAGCACCAATCTTAGTAGCTTTTAATCTTTCTACTTCAGAATAGATCAGTTCTTCTTTTCTTAAAAGATCATCATACTTCTCTTTACTTATAAGTCCGACTTCATAACCCTTAGCTCTAAGTCTTAAGTCAGCATTATCCTGACGAAGAAGAAGTCTGTACTCAGCTCTTGAAGTCATCATTCTGTAGGGCTCAAGATTTTCTTTTGTAACTAGATCATCAACTAAAACTCCGATATAACCTTCAGACCTGTCAATGGAAAGATACTCTTTTCCAAAAATCTGCATAGCAGCATTGACACCGGCATATAATCCCTGCGCTGCAGCTTCTTCATATCCACTGCTACCATTAAACTGACCTGCAGAAAAAAGTCCCCTGATATTCTTAAGCTCAAGGGTAGGATGAAGCTGACCGGGACAAAGACAATCGTACTCAATAGCATAAGCACTCTTAACAATTTTACAGTTCTCAAGACCTGGCACAGTTCTGTACATCGCAAGCTGAACATCCTCGGGAAGGGATGAGCTCATACCATCAATATACATCTCATTGGTATATGTTCCTTCAGGCTCAACAAAGACCTGATGTCTGTCATGATCAGGAAACTTAACAACCTTATCCTCAATTGAAGGACAGTATCTTGGCCCAACACCTTCAATAATTCCTGCATATATTGGAGATCTATCTATGTTGTTACGTATTATTTCATGTGTTTTTTCGTTAGTATATGTTAACCAGCATGACACCTGAGGCTTCTGCACATCCTTTGGATCTGTATCAAAAGAAAAAGGAATAACAGGATCATCACCAAACTGCTCTGCCATCTTGGAATAATCAATAGAGTTGCCATCCATTCTGGCAGGAGTTCCGGTTTTAAATCTTCTAAGTTCAATACCAGCCGTTATTAAAGACTGTGATAAAAGGTTTGAAGGCTGCAGGCCGTTTGGTCCGCTGTAGGTAATAGCTTCACCGGTCAGGCACCTGCTCTTTAAGTAAGTTCCTGTACAAAGAATAACTGCCTTAGCTTCATAAAATATTCCGGAAAAAATCTTAACACCAGTGATTCTCTTTAGATAACCCTGGCTCTTTAATTCCTCATCAGTAATGTCTTCATACAAAAGTTCAGAAACTTCAGCCTGTTTAATAGTAAGATGATCCTGTGCCTCAAGAACTCTTCTCATCTCTTTTGAATATTCCATCTTGTCAGCCTGGCAACGAAGAGAATGAACAGCAGGACCCTTAGAAGTGTTAAGCATCTTTGACTGAAGGAAAGTCTTATCAATAACCTTACCCATCTCTCCACCAAGAGCATCAATCTCTCTTACAAGATGACCTTTGGAGGAACCGCCAATATGTGGATTACATGGCATGAATGCTATATTATCAGCACTCATGGTAAAGATAACTGTTTCAAGACCGAGCCTGCTGCATGCAAGGGCAGCCTCGCATCCGGCATGTCCGGCACCAACTATAGCAACATCAATTTTTTCTCTAACTTCAACCATAAATTATTTACCCATACAGAACTTTGAAAAAATCTCTTCAACAAGATCATCTCCTACTTCCTGTCCGATGATCTCACCAAGAGATGAATATGCATTTCCAAGATCAATAGTATAAAAATCTTCTGAAAGATCTTTATCAATACTTTCAATTACAAGCTTAAGACTCTGAGCCGCTTCTTCAAGAAGCTTCTTGTGACGAAGGTTAGTTATATAGATTTCCTGCTTTGGAGCTATCTCTCCACCCAGGAAAATATCAGTAATAGCAGCCTTTAGCTCATCAAGACCTTCTCTATTCAAAAGAGATGTAGTAATAACAGGAAAATCTATACTGCTGCTACCTGAAAACAGCATAGGAAGGATATCTTTTGATATTTTAATATCCGGAGTAAGATCATTTTTATTTAATATAACTATGGTCTTCTTTCCCTCGCAGAGCCTGAAGATATCTTTATCAATATCTTCAATATCAGAAGTGGAGTCAAGTACATACAGACACAGGTCCGCCTCTTCTATCTTCTCTTTTGCTCTGTCTACTCCAATCTTTTCAATCAGGTCTTCTGTCTCCCTGATTCCGGCTGTATCTATAAGATTTAAAATAATATCATCAAGTCTTACTGTCTCTTCAATAACATCTCTGGTAGTTCCGGCTATATCAGTGACAATAGCCCTGTCACTTCCTGAAAGAGCATTTAAAAGAGATGACTTACCGGCATTCGGCTTACCAATTATAACCGTTTTAATGCCATCTTTTCTGATCATTCCTTCATCAGCTGATTTCAAAAGATAAGTAATTCTATCTATCATAGGAACAATCTTATTTTTTAATTCTTCTGAATATCCTGTAAGATCATAGTTTTCCGGATCATCAAGGGCTGACTCAATGTAAGCCATCTGATATAAAATATCTTTTCTAAGAGTAACAACTTCTTTAAAGATATTTCCGGAAAGCTGTGCTCTAGAGCTTTCAAGGGCAAACTTGTTCTGAGCTTCAATGATATCCATGACCGCTTCAGCTTTTGTAAGATCAATTCTTCCATTTAAAAAGGCTCTCTTTGTAAACTCACCGGGCTCAGCGAGTCTGCAGCCATTCTTAAGAAGAAGTGAAATAATCTCATTCATCACCAGCATTCCGCCATGGGAGTTAATCTCAATAACATCCTCGCAGGTATAGGAATGAGGAGCCTTCATAAAAGAAATCATAACTTCATCAACAATCCTGTCCTCATCACAGATAAATCCATACCTTATGGAATTTGGCTCATGAGAAAGAAGGTCTCGTTCTCTTTTTCCGGAAACATAGACCTTATCACAGATAGAAAGTGAATCTCTTCCACTGACCCTGATTATTCCAATACCGGCATCAGACATGGCAGTGGCAATAGCACATATAGTATCATCATTAAAACTTTTTAAAACATTGCCCATAGTTTTTTACCTAAACAAAACCCCTCAAGGCAAAGGCTCGAGGGGTATCTAGTTAAGATTATTTCTTTAAAGTAACAACTACTCTTCTGAAAGGCTCATCACCTTCACTGTGAGTTGTAACATATCTGTCGTTCTGAAGAGCTGAGTGAATGATCCTGCGCTCATAAGGATTCATTGGCTCAAGAGCAACTGACTGTCTTGTCTTCTTAACCTTAATAGAAATATTCTTAGCAAGGTTCTCAAGAGTAGCCTTTCTTCTTTCACGATAATTCTCTGTATCAACTTTTACATGGATGTAATCCTGAACATCTCTGTTTACTACCAGTGAAATCAGATACTGGAGAGAGTCAAGGGTCTGTCCTCTCTTACCGATAAGAACACCCATCTCTGCTCCGCTGAGCTCAACATCAAGAATGTTCTCAGAAGCATTAAACTTAGTATCAACCTTAACTTCCATCTTCATGGCATCGAAGACTTCTTTTAAGAAAGCGTTTGCTTTTGCAATGAGCTCATCAGCATTTACATCTGATTGTTTAACTTCCTCTTTTTTTTCTTCTTTTTTTACTTCAGAAGGAACCTCTTTTGTTTCTTTAACAGCTTCCTTCTTTACTTCTTTTTTAGTCTCTTTAACTTCTTCAGCCTTTTCTTCTTTGATCCTTGCCTTTATTACAGCAGGCTTACTAGCGATTCCGAGAAATCCTGAAGAGCCATTTGAAACTACTTCATAGTCAAGTCTGTCGCTTGTTACCATAAGTGTCTCACAAGCTTCTGTTATAGCATCATCCACATTTTTAGCGGAAAACTCCTGATAATCCATATTTCCTCCTCATGAAAGGTAATTATTTTGTATTCTGTTCATTAAACTCTTTTACCATATTTGCTTTAGCAAGGAGAGAATCCTTACGAATGTTCTTACCGTTGTACACTGCTGTTGCATTCTTAAGTTTCTCTTCCTTTTCAGCTTCGCTGATAGAAGAATTCTTTAATGTATTAAGGTCATTACTTCTTGTAGAAAGCTTGGCATAAACATTCATTTCCTTAGTTGTCTTATTTTTCTCAAGCTTCTCTTTGTACTTGGCAGTGTTCTTGGCAATCTCAGCATCGATATCAATCTTGTCGATGTGTTTATTGATAACGATCTGCTGGATAGATCTGACAACAGCACCTGCAATCCAGTAAATACCCATACCTGCAGGAAGACTTAAGCAGAATACTGCAGACATGATAGGCATCATGAGATTCATGGTCTTCATTGACTGCTGCATCTGAGCTGTCGGATCATCAGAATCAATCTTGCCATTATCGGCCTGAGGCATAAGCTTGACATTGATCCACTGTGTAAGTGCTGCAAAGAAAGGAACAGCCAGTCCACCAATCAAAAGAAGGAACTGCTTGTCAGCGAATGCAGACTTAATGATGTACATAGGAGTATCACCTATGTTAAGACCAAGGAAATTGTTGAAATGCAGTAGTGCACTGTGAGTATTCTCAATAGAACTTGTAAGTGAAGGGAACTTGTCAGTTAAGCTGTTCCAGTCAGCTGAAGAAGCCTTGTTGAGAACATCGATAAAAGTATTCTTAATATAAGAAGCATCACCTGATGTAAACGATGCATCGGTGAACTGTTTCTTATAAGCAGCTGCACTTGAGAGTGTCTGTAAAAAATCTGATGCTCCACTTGTTCCCATAAGATCTTCAACAAGTGGTGAAAAAGCGTCTCTTACAATATTAACATAGGCAGGAATAGAATAGATAACACGGTAAAGAGCAAACAGGATAGGCATCTGGATCACAAGCTGAAGACAACTTCCTGTCTGTGAAACACCATACTTGGCATAGACCTCTTTGGTCTCCTCCTGCATGGCCATCATAGATTCGTTATCTTTTTTGCCCTTGTACTTCTTCTGAATCTCCTGAATCTCAGGACTCATCTTGCTCTGAAGCTTTGAAAACTTCTGCTGCTTGTATGTCAAAGGTAAAAGACATAAGTAAATTACAATAGTGAAAATAATGATAGCAAGACCAATGTTAGGAATGCCTATTGCATTTAAAACATTGAATATGCCGTTCATGAGATGACCAAGTAGCCACGCTACAGGTCCTACGATTTTACCCTCATACTGGGTAAGCAAAACTCCCGTCAAAATTAACCTCCTCGAAATACATGCTAATCCCAAAAATTATGGAACCGGATCATATCCTCCGCTGGAAAAAGGATTGCATCTAAGAATCCTCCAGGCTGCAAGGAGTCCCCCTTTTATGGCTCCATATTTTTCTATTGCTTCCAGTCCATACTCAGAACATGTTGGAATGTATGGACATTTTGTTCTCTTTAATGGAGAAATGTACTTTCTGTAAAGTTTGATCAAAAAGATTAATATCTCTTTCATCTAAATACCGCCATTTTTCTTTATGCGGGCCTTCCCTGCCAGGCTAATAAGAGAATCTTCAATATCATGATATCCGGCTTCTCTCGCACAGGCTCTGGCAACGACTACTATGTCCAAACCACTATTGAACATATCTTCATGTAGCCGG
>JAEEGL010666197.1_pt1 | contig 10045 bp, 8 predicted proteins | sample 9134231 | NCBI WGS metagenome assembly JAEEGL01 (sample SAMN16246548, study PRJNA631951) | gut metagenome | biome: gut microbiome; feature: rumen; material: fiber-attached | host: Bos | place: Iran: Karaj | collected 2018-10 | reverse complement strand
TGCTCGGAATGCAGAAAGGCTGGGCGCATCCCGACGAATACAGTAAGCAGCTTGCCATCATACGTAAACACGGGATCGATATTTCGACCGAGATGGTGGTGGGCGCAGAGGGAGATACCCTTGAATCCATAAGGGATACGGCTAAGTTTATTGAAGATAACAAGATAGTGGTCCCGCGGTTCTATATTCTCACGCCTATACCGGGCACACAGTATTATGAGGAGATGAAGCAGCAGGACCGCATCTATAATACCGATATGTATTCCTATAATTCCTGTGAAGCTGTGCATTATCCTAAGAATATGACGCCGGAGGAACTTACGAAGGCATACTGGGATCTGTACAATAAAGTGTACTCATACCGTTCTATACTTAAGCGTACCATATTCAGCACGGGCTTTCTTAAAAGACCGGTTAATGCGATATTTTATCTTGGGGTTAATATTTTCTACAGGTATCATATAAAACATGGCATAGTACCTAATATCATTTAACGATCCTTTGCTGCTGCACTCCGCGGAATGACATATTTAGCGTGTATGTCAAAGCAAAGAAGAAGGATCCCGGCGATAAGGAGAAACAAATTGAAAAACAGATATATGTTCGTCCGTGTACATTATGATAAACGTGTGGCAAGCCTTGAACCGCTGGGACTTGAATATCTGGTGGCCTGCGTCAAAGCAGAAAAACACAGAGCTTTTATCTTCGATGAGAGTATCGTGAGCCCCTTTATGCGCTTTAAGCAGCTGTTAAACAAAGTAGACAAAAACGGGGTCACAATAGTCGGCTTTACGGTGATGTCCAATATGGCATGGTATATACTTGAACTGATCCGTAAGTTAAAAAAGGCCAGACCATGGATCAAAGTGATCGTAGGCGGACCCGAAGTCAACATCAATTATAAGGATTTTTGCCTGGATGAGATAGATTATGTCAGCTACGATAACGGTCTCGATTCTTTCCGTAAGGCTGTAAGGAACGAATTTGATGCAGAGACTTTAAAGGAATGTACGGGTTTTGCATTTAAGTATAAAGGCAAGTGGGTTATAAATGAAAAGGGTGCACCTATAAGCAATTACGGTATCAGGCCCGACCGTACGCAGTTTTTCAAAAATAAAAGCAAATACCGCGTAATAGCAAAGGGCTGCTTTTCGGTACTTAAGACGAGCTTTTCCTGCCCGCAGCAGTGCAAATTCTGCATATCCAGACAGTTCAATTCATGTACGTATAAAGAGCGCCCCATCGATGATGTGGTGGATGAGATAATAAAGCTTGATAATGATAAGATCTTTATCATAGATGATGATTTCCTTTTAAACCGTGAACGCGTTAAGGAGATCTGCAAAAGACTCTTAAAAGCCGGCTGCAAGAAAACCTTTATGGTATTCTCCAGAGCGGACAGTATAGTAAGGTGTGAAGATATAATGCCGCTCATATACAAGGCGGGCTTCAGGGATTTCCTTGTGGGACTGGAGGCTGTTGAAGACAGTACTCTTGATAAATATAATAAGCATTCAAGTGTGGAACTCAACAAAAAAGCGATCTCCATACTGCGCAGGTACAGGATGCTCTGCGTGGGACTTTTTGTCATCAATTATGATTTCGCTCATGAAGACTTCATGAAGATAAACCGCTTCATAAAGAGAGAGGGGCTTATCTGGGTATTGTTCAGTATACTGATACCCTTCAAAGGAACTGCCGTATACGAGGAGAATAAGGACAGACTGTATCGTTATAAATACAGAAGAACCGACGGTACCCATGTCCTGATGAGACCTTCGAAGCTGCCTATGTGGCTGTTCGAGATGGAATTCCGTTTCCTCTATTATGTGAATTATCCGCGTATCTACTGGGCGGGGCTGACGGGTATGTTTAACAGGAAATATAAGAACCGATGAAGATACTGCTGATAAAACCCGAGACGGTCGGCATATTCAGTTTTACCTATCTTGTAGAGCATGAAGCTCTTGAGATGGAATATCTTTATACACTTTTTACTTCTCATGGGCATGAAGCGGTGATATATGACAGAAGATACGATCTGATGCCGCTTAAGAAAAAACTGAAACGGGAAAAGCCGGATGCAGTATGCATTACAGGTTATATCACACAGCAGAAGCTGATGATAAGGTATTGCGATATCATCAAAAAATACGATCCGGCCATAAAGATCATACTGGGCGGATCCAATGTAGAGATCAATTACGCTAATTATTTTGATTCGAAGGCAGATTTCTTATATCACTTAAGCGGCCTGGCAAATATGTTAAGACTCATCGATCATATCGACGGCAAAGAAGGAGCGCCGGAATTAAAAGATATAAAAGGTATATGTTACAGAGAAGACGGTGAATGGAAGGTAACACCCAAGGTTATAGAGAGTCCGGAGGATCTGCCCATTCCCGACAGATCGTATTTTTACAGGAATAAGAACCGGTTCAGATATCTCTGTTTTAAACCGCTGGCATTGGTTAAGAATTCTTTCAGCTGTCCGGGGAACTGCAATTTCTGTTTCTGCACCAACAGAAACAGCGGCAAATACTCCTGCCGGAGCGCACAGAGTCTTGTTGACGAGATAGCATCGCTTGATGTTCCGGCGGTACATATCACGGATGATAATTTTCTTACTGATGCAAGGTATCTTAGGGAGTTTATACGCCTGCTTAAAGAACGCGGCGTTCATAAGAAATATCTGATATACGGGAGAGCCGATTTTATCGCACATAACGAAGAGCTGATAAAGGAACTGGCAGAAGTGGGGCTCGCTCTTGTTATGGTGGGGCTTGAAGCAAATAAGGATGATGAACTTGACTCATATAATAAACACACCACTCTTTCGGAAAATGAGGAGTGTATCCGTATACTTTCGGAAAACGGGATCTATTGCGCGGGTCTCTTTATCGTACATCAGAAGATGACAAAGCAGGATTTTAAGGATCTGTATAAATGGATAGCGGCAAGGGATATAATCCCGACCGTATCGATATTTACGCCTATGCAGGGAACGGCGATATACAGGGAATATGAAAAGGATATGATCACTAAGGATGTGACGAAGCAGGATCTGTTTCACTGCCTGTTAAAACCCGATCATATGAGTGTATGGCGCTTTACGATCGAGTACTATAAACTGTCCTTAAAGCTTGGATGGAAGAACCGCAGATCATCTTTGTATGCGGATAATGAATATGCGAAAGGAGTGCTCTACATACTTAAAGTACTGCTTATCAAATTACGAAGAGCCATAGTACTGTGATCTGTATGAAAAATGATAAGAGATTAGTCCAATACCATACCGATGATCCCGGACAGATATATGAATACATAAAAAAAAGCCGGTTTGCCGCGGAAGTATTTACGGATGATATGGATGCGGCATTTCCTTTTAACGCCGGGATGCTTAAACTTTTAAGACACGCCAATCCGTTAAAGCAGAGTTATTATTTTATAGAGGACGATGACCGATATGCGTTCTTCACGTCGTATCTTAACAGGATGAATCTGTTTACTTTCGGAAAGGCGAGGCTGTTTATCAATCTGCAGACTATCGCTTTTCCCTGTTCACTGAGCTGCAGCGGATATATAACAAACGATCCTGAGTGGATGCTGGAATACATAAAGACTATAAAGGGCTGTAAGCTGGTGCTTAATGCAGACATGCCGTTTCACATGAAGGGAATGGTGTTCGGGGAAACGCTTCCGACCTGCAGGCTGAAGCTCAGAGATGATATGGATACTGTTTATGCATACATGCGTGCATTAAGAAGCCCTTACAGAAGGCGTATCAATCTTGCCGTCAAAAACTGCAGTGATATCAGCATGCGAAGGATAAGTGATGACAGTATCGATGTACATCCTTTGTATCTGCAGACTTATGAAAGATCGGAGTATAAGCTTGAATGCCTTTCGAAGGGATTCTTCGATAAAACAGAAGGAGAAAAGATCGTATTCTTAAGGGATGACAAGCCTCTGGGATTTGTACTGCTTAAGGTGAACGGTGATGAACTGGTATTCATGCTCTGCGGTATGGAATATAAAGACTCTGAATGCAATGCCGATCTGTACTGGTTTATGCTATACAATATCGTCGCTTATGCCATAGAGCACGGGTGTAAACAGATAGACTTTGGACAGACTTCCGAGAAGACCAAGCTTAAATTCGGTGCACTGCTTGAAAAACGTTATTTTTATGCGCACCACTCAAATCCCGTGATAAACTTTCTGGCTATGGCTTTTAAATCTGTACTGGAGTATAAGTATTCGTTTCCCGAATACAGGGTATTTAAAGATGAAGCTTAAACACTTGTTAACGTTATCTGTGCTGATCGCGGCACTGACTGCCTGTACGCGCACGGACACAGATGCAGCTGCAACAGATCCTTCTGCGCAGGCTGTGGCCGCTCAGCAAACGGTTTCTGCCGGTGAAGCGGCCCAAGACGGTGTATCGGAAGATAACGGCGTTACAGGATATATCAGTATCCCGACTGCCACCCCTACCGATATCCCGCCGCATGAAGTGTATCTGGGGGATCTGTGTGTGCTGAGCGATGTAAGCATACTGGATCTGTCCGGTGTTGACTTAAGCGGTCTTGATGTTGGAGCGTTTTTTGATTCTTTGACTGATCTGAAACAGGTCAGGATGAAGGATAACGGCCTGGGCAATGCAGACTATGCAGAGCTTCAGGATACCCATCCCGGTATACGTATCATTTGGGATCTGAAGATCAAAAAGTGGACGATACCTACCGATACGGTAGGTTTTTCGACACTGCGTGCGAGTGAAGCCGATCCCAGGATAGATAACGATGAGGCGCAGTATCTGCGTTACTGCACGGATATGGTGGCCCTGGACCTTGGACATAATTACATCTCGGATCTTAGTTTTCTTGAGTACATGCCCGAGCTTAAGATCCTTATACTGGTAGATAATTTTTCATATGCCGGCAGCGGAGTAAGGCTTAAGGATATCACACCGATAAGCTATTGCAAGAAGCTGCGTTATCTTGAATTGTTCGCAAACAGCATAGAGGATGTAAGTGCACTGAAGGACTTAAAAGAGCTTGAGGATCTTAATATCTGTCATAACCCTGTAAAGAGTATAGACGGGATAAGGGATCTGCCTCAGCTTAAGAAGCTTTGGGTGTATTACACATCGATCCCGCGGGAAGAGATAGATGAGCTTAAACAGCTGTATCCCGACTGTAAAGTGATCACGAGCGGTTACGGCTCGGTCGATCAGGGCTGGAGGGAAGGCGAGCGTTACGATGCCATGCGTAACATGGTTAAAAACAATGTGATAGATCCGGTATATGATGATGCTTATACACTTTCCGAAGATATGCCTTAAAGTTCTTTATCACTCTTTATCTTCTTGATCCATTTACCGCTGTTTAATCTGATCACGCACCATATGGTCTTTAATACCTGATCGGACTTTAAGCAGAAGTAGATCCAGAAAGCGGGTAAGTGGAGTACCAGACCGGCCAGTATACCCAGAGGCAGGGATACTACCCACAGGAAGAGATTGTCTGCCAGCATCAGTATCTTTGTATCTCCGCCGCCGCGCAGCACGCCTTTTGTCATTATGCTGTTGGTAGCCTGGAATACGATTATCATGCTTATGGAGAGCATCAGCTGGGAAGCGATATGCCTGGTCTCTTCCAGAAGATTATAGGCATTGATCATGGGCTGTGAGATGAGCAGTACTATACCGCCGGCCAGTAAGCCAAAGAACAGACCAAGCCCCAGGAAAGCATAACCCTGTTCCTGGGCTTTTTCTTTATCACCTTCACCAAGTGTCTTTCCGGTGATAATGCAGCCGGCCTGTGAAAAGCCCTGTATCACAACTGATGCGAGCATCTGTGTTACGGTAGTGACAGCGTTAGCGGCAACGAAGTTTTCACCCAGACGTCCTACTACCATGGCCACGGAGTTGTTTCCAAGAGCCAGTATACCGTCGCTTATGAGCACGGGGATGCTTATCCTGATATATTCATTCCATAGTCTTCCGACCTTGGCAAACAGATCCCTGATCCGTATATTTATTCGCGTATCACGAAGGAACAGATAACCGCAGATAGCGCAGAATTCAAAGATCCTGGCTATCAGCGTACCCAGTGCCGCGCCGGCTTCCTCCATCCTGGGGGCACCGAATTTACCGAAAATGAATATGTAGTTGGCCCCTACATTGATAAAGAAAGCTGCGATCGATGTTATCAGCGGGATCTGCACCATTCCCACGTTACGCAGTATTATGGTACAGGTAAGTGAGAGCGACAGCAGGAAGTAGGTCACAACGGACCAGTTTAAGTAATTGATACCGCATTTGATGATAGGAGCTTCTTCGGTATATATACGCATTATCTGTTCAGGCAGGAGCAGTGTGGCCAGACAGAATACGGATGATAATGCAAGACAGAGCCTTACCATTATCACTACGGTGTTTTTAAGGGATTTTTTATCCTGCATACCGTAATATCTGGAAACCAGCACAGATGCCCCCATTCCTATACCCATGCAGAATATCTGGAATACCGATATGAATTGATTGGCAAGGGACACTGCCGAAAGCTGCGTCTGGCCTATCTTACCTATCATGATGGTATCCATCATGTTAACGCCGGTGGTTATGAGCGACTGCAGGGTTATAGGTATGCTTATCGCAGCCACCGCCTTATAGAATTGTTTATCCTTTGCTATCAGACTTCCTTTGAACATATTCATTACCTGCCTTTTTATCACAACCTGTCAATTATAACATAATAATCGATTTTTACTACCCGAAAAAACCTTGCCCTTGACCCGACAGTTCTTGAACGATAAAATATACAGATAAAAGCCAAGGAGGAGGATCCGGATGAAGAATGAGATAAAGTTCATGGTGGCGGATATCACCACTCTTGAAGTAGATGCTATAGTAAATGCCGCAAATAAGAGCCTGCTGGGCGGCGGCGGGGTGGATGGAGCCATACATGCCGTAGCAGGACCTGAGCTTTTGGAAGAATGCAGAAAGCTGGGCGGATGCGAGACCGGACATTCAAAGATAACAAAGGCTTATGATCTGCCCGCAAAATACGTGATCCATACCGTGGGACCGATATATACGGGAAGCAGCCGTGATGCAGCCGAGCTCTACAGCTGTTATTACGGATCCCTGGATCTGGCTGCGGAAAATGACATACACAGCATAGCATTTCCCGGTATCTCCACCGGTGTGTACGGCTATCCCAAGGCTGAAGCGGCACAGATCGCCGTAAAGGCTGTGGTAAACTGGCTGGACGAACACAAAGAATACGGTATGCAGGTCAATATAGTAGCCTACAGCAAAGAAGATTATAAAGTATACGAGAAACTCGTAAGAGGCTGAGATGATAAACGCCCGGGGATCTCCCCGGGCGCTTGGCATTATCGCTTATATAGTATCAGTTTGAATTTGCGGAATTTGCGGCCATGCAGATAGTGATGATTATCAGCATGACTATTTCTTCTGCTATGGTTATCGCTATGGAACCGGCAATGGTTCCTGATCCGCCGGCAGAGCCCTTAGGAGCATATTCTTCGGCAACGAGCATTGCGGCAAACATTGCGCGGTACTCTTTTCCGAGAGCCAGATTGCCGAAGCCTTTGTGCTTTTTTAAGAAGTCGGAGCATTCACTGATCGCGGAAGCTATGGCGGCAGGCTCCATGTTAACATCTACCAGTGCTCCCAGAGCAGCCAGCTCTGTGGATTTACCGTATTTTATACCCTTTTTCTTAAGTTCATCATATATATCGGCTATCTTCTGGCATTTGTCTTCGCTGCCTTTTCCGCTTAAGCTTAGTACCTGACAGAGTCCCTGGACGGAATCCTTATGGAACGGGAATTTACGTTTCAGTATATCAAAGCATTCTTCCATCTCTTCGATCATTTTGTCATCATCTTCAGAGTGTAAGGCCATTATGGTGGCCATGGGGATATCTTCGTTGCCGGTAAGGATAGGATGTTTCTTTTCCATTTTCTTAAGGATCGTTTTGGTTTTTTTGATGATATCATCCGCCTGGCCGACTTTGTGCTGGTCACATATTATCAAAGCGGACAGGACCATAAATGATGAAGTAAAGATCTTGCCTTTCGTTATTTTTTTATATACGCCTGTCACTTCATCGAGATAAGCTTCGGGATTGTTATCAACAGCCATCTTGGAAAGCAGCGCCAGTTCGGTGGTAGAGCGCAGGTCGGAGAATACGCCCTCTTTCTTTGCCAGTATTTCCCTGCATGCTTTCATTCCGGCTGTGTCTGCCTTACGGTGCGAATTGGTATAGCTCAGTGCAGCCACTATGCACATTATATCCAGATCCCACTTAAAATCTTTTGCGATCAGTGTATAGTTTTCTGCCAGCAGTTCGCATTTCTGATGTAAAGATTCGTTCATTTTGTTAAGTCCCCCTTTATTATTGGTTTTAAATACATTACTTATAATAATATTGCAGCATCAGCAGCACAACGCCGTCGTAGGAGTTTTCCTGAAGTATCTCGCCCTGTATCCTCCAGCCCTGGGTTGCGGTATCTGAGATCACCTCATCTACAGCCGGCATATCGTCGATCACATGCTCATCGGCGTCATACAGCTCCTGTTCTATCTGCATTCCACGTTCGTATATGTGATAGACACGCTCGCTCAGTTCCGGCACCTCACCGAAGATGGCTACCCTTTGAGCTACAGCGCGGATAAAATCTTCCTTTGTATTTATCTTTCCGACCGGGCTTATCTCTCCTGCGGCTATCTTTTGGTCCAGGATCCTGTCCTCGGCCTCTATATACTCAAAATACATATAGTCATACATTTCATAATAGCCCGACAGCCGTAAGTATGGATCGCTGCTCTTGCTCAGGGCCACATAGCTTAAGAGGTTGGCCTCATTTTCTTTATAGTAGCCTTTATGATGTGCATATTCATGTGCATCCAGTGTCGGCTGATAGAAAGGAGAGATATAGCGGTTATGTGTGGGCTCCATAGTATAGGGATAATTATATCCGCCTATGCGCATGCGGTCCAGTATATCCGAGCAGATAGCGGGCTTGACCGGCGGATAATAACCACGCAGGCGGCCGAATTCGTCTCCCAGATCCTGCATTGCTTCTGCAGCCATGGCGGATATCTTTTCGGGAGGATAAAACTCCACGCTTCCGTCTTCGGCAATGTATATCTCTTCTGCAGCAGCGTTGGCCTGATCGGCAAAATAAACGAGCAGTGATCTGATCTCTTCAAATGTAAATTCGGTGCGCAGTTTCGGATCGCCCTGTCCCAAAACACTGCCGCAGAAAGGTACGAACCAGGTGGGGATATAAACGAGGACCACACTTAAGAGGATGACGGAAAGTGTTTTGAAATAGCCGCTGCAGAATCTGCGGTATCCGGCTTTTTTATGAAGAAAGATCAGCAAAAGCAATATGAATACGGCGGCCACGATCAGCAGTGCGCCGGTAAACATAAGTATCTCGCCCACGGCAAAAGGAAAAAGCGCAGTAACATGACTGATGGCGTCGCATAAGATACCGTAGATATGATCGTTATACCGGTCGCAGAGAGCCGGTGAAAGCGCAGGCAGCGACAGCACTATGATGCAGGCTGTCATTATCAGTATGGTCTTCAGATAACGTGAAATCTTTTTAGGAGCCTTTTTCTCATCCATAATATAAGGATTATAACATATTATGGGATGACATACAAAGAATTACGTTGTTTAATGGCATTAAACGCTGTATAATAGCAAATTGGCTTTGGCCGGATGAATATGAAAAGGGAGGCAGATATGATGAAAAGAGCAGACTGGCTTAATGACGCGGTCTTTTATGAGATATATCCGCAGTCATTTATGGATACCGATTCAGATGGGATCGGCAATATAAACGGCATCACTATGAAGCTGGATTACATCCGTGAACTGGGCTGTAATGCCATCTGGATCAATCCCTGTTTTGAATCGCCTTTTCTGGATGCGGGATATGATGTCTCGGATTATTACAGGATAGCTCCCAGATACGGTACCAATGAAGATATGGAGG
>JAEEGL010196103.1_pt1 | contig 10045 bp, 8 predicted proteins | sample 9134231 | NCBI WGS metagenome assembly JAEEGL01 (sample SAMN16246548, study PRJNA631951) | gut metagenome | biome: gut microbiome; feature: rumen; material: fiber-attached | host: Bos | place: Iran: Karaj | collected 2018-10 | reverse complement strand
CGTGTCGATGGTTCGATTCCGTCCGGAGGCACCATAAATATGCGGATGTAGCTCATCTGGTAGAGCGCCACCTTGCCAAGGTGGAGGTAGCGGGTTCGAGCCCCGTCATCCGCTCCATTGAAAAAAGAGAGTACCAAAGGTACTCTCTTTTAATTTTTAAACAAGAGAGGACAATGTATTTTGCGCCTTCGTTTTCATTGACATTTATCCGTTAAATTGATAAAATTAATATAATATCACTAAGCGACACGCACACGGAAATCAGGTGAACTCAATGCGTAAGGCTCTCAAAAGCAAACGGTGGACAATTATCTCTCTTTCTCTTGTATTAATAATGCTTATCGGACTCATCGTCCTCGGCGCGATAAACTATTACAGGTTTGATTTTTTCGATAAAAAGTCAGTATTTCTCGACGGCTCTTATTCTGTTGACGACGGAGAATGGACGCCGATCGCCCCTGACACGCCGATTGTCAACCACGGCTTTCATAAGGTTGTATTTAAAGGAAAATTGCTACCCGAGCTTGAGTTCTTCACGAATATCAATATTTCAACCAAAAACATCTGGTACACCCTGAAAACCGCCGACGGAACACCTCTCGTCGAACATGTTTACAGAGATAAAGATGAATATCTTGAAAGTGTTTATAATGTCTATACGCAGAGTGCCGACGATCCTGACGACCCGTTTCTTGATAAGGAGTACTTCAAGGAGCATTATCCGGTCTATTACTCACTCGAAATGTTTTATCCTGACACACCCGGCTACTATGTTCAGACTATTGATATGGATTATCTGAAGGAAATGGGCGTGACTATGGATACCGAATTGGTTTTGGAGCTCGATAACCCGTACCCGATTTCACGAACCAATCTTTCGGACACGCTCGAGGTCACTCTGAGCTTTGCTAACGGCAGTTACCTGCAATTCTTTTTTGATTCTCTGCCGTCGCTTTTGTTGTTTGTTCTGGTGTGCTTTTTCGGTGTGTTCCTGTTTCCAATCGCGGGCTTCATTCTCGGCAAAATCAATTATAAATACCTGACCTTCGGCGTACTCTGCCTGTTCTGGGGCTTGTATATGATAGCTCAGAGCATCAGTGAATACATGAACCTGTGGATAATCGACAGCACCGTCTGTATGATGTTCGAGATACTGCTGAATTATTTCTTTATCATATCCGTGTTTTTCTATCTGAGGGCGAATCTCGAGCGGTCGGTAACGCGAATAATCGCAACGGTAACGGTTACTTTCTATCTTTTAATGGTGATAGCCGCTGTTATCAGTCATTTCGCGGGATTTGTCGACCTCTACGGCTCAACTCCGAATATTTACATCTTTACCGCGGTTTGTACGATAATAATAACCGTGCTTCTGATTATCGAGGCTCGGAACAACAAGCAGGCTGTATTCATTCTCGCCTCATGGACGCCGCTTACGCTGTCGATTATTCTAGACGTGCTTAACCGCTGTTTCAGCTTTACTGATATTCACTTCTACATCTTCGGAAGCGCGATAACAATGCTTTACCAGATAATCCGTCTGATTCGCGATCTGAAGAAGCAGTATAAGGAAGCTATCCGTTACCAGCAGATGCAGAAGGAGCTGTACGAGGCGAAGGTTTCGATCATGGTCAGCCAGATCCAGCCGCATTTCCTTTACAATTCGCTGTCGAGTATCGCTATGCTTTGCAAGCTCGACCCCGACACCGCTCAGAAGGCGACGATCACCTTTACAAAGTATCTCCGCGGCAATATGGATTCGCTCAAGCAGACGTCGCCTGTGCCGTTTGAGAGGGAGCTTGACCACCTCGAAAAGTATCTGTATATAGAAAAGCTGCGTTTTGCCGACAAGCTGAACATTGCCTACGACATTCAGTGCACCGATTTTGAGCTGCCGCTTTTGTCGATCCAGCCGCTTGTTGAGAACGCAGTCAAGCACGGAGTCGGAATGAAGGAGGACGGCGGCACCGTTACAATCGCCACTCGCGAAACTGACAAGGCGTATGAGGTCATTATATCCGACGACGGCGTGGGCTTTGATACCGAAGCCAAAAAGAACGACGGACGCTCGCACATCGGCATGGAAAACACTCGCAGGCGCTTGAAAGATATGTGCAACGCCGATGTTGAGATTACAAGCGTTATAGGCGAGGGAACAGTCGCCAGAGTTATAATTCCAAAGGAGAATAATAAATGAGAATATTGTGTGTAGACGACGAGCCTCTGATGCTTCAGATGCTCGAAATGGCAGTAAGGGAAGCCGAGCCCGACGCGGATATTACGGCGTTTTCGAAGCAGACCGACCTGCTCAACGAGGCAAAAACAAACGGCTGTGATATCGCGTTTCTCGATATACATATGAGAGGAATGAACGGCGTTGAGCTTGCGAAGGAGCTCAAGGCGGTTAACCCGAAGATGAATATAATCTTCGTCACGGGCTACAGCGAGTACACGGGCGCGGCAATGCAGCTTCACGCGAGCGGCTATATCATGAAGCCCGTAACCGCCGAGGACGTTGCGCGAGAGCTTTCCGATTTGCGATTCCCGATCGTACCGAAGGACAACGCGCTCTTGAAGGTTCAGTGCTTCGGAAATTTTGACGTTTTCACTCCCGACGGTACGCCCGTCCACTTTGAGCGCAGCCGTTCAAAGGAGATCTTCGCCTATCTTGTGCACCGCCACGGCAGTTCGTGTACGATAAAGGAGATCGCCGCTGCTCTGTTTGAGGACGAGCCATATGACAAGAAGCAGCAGGCGTATCTGCAAATCCTTATTTCCGCCATGATGAAGAGCCTCAAGAAGGTCGGAGCGGAGAAGGCGATAAACAAGAGCTACAACAACCTGTCCGTAAACGTCAGCACACTCGACTGCGACTACTACCGCTTTGCCGAGCTTGACGCGGGCGCTGTCAACGCCTACGCGAACGAATACATGAGCCAGTACTACTGGGCGGATTTCCTTTTCAATGATTTTTAAAAGAATAACACCGTTCTTCTCTGACAGGGAAGAACGGTGATTTTTTATTGGATATAAACAATAGCGGTTCGTCTGAACGCATTTACAAATCTCATAACGGCGGCGTAACCGAGGTTGATGCAGTAGCCGTAGACCAGAATGGTTTGTTCGCGGAATATGATCCCGATGATGAACAGCGCGATCGTAGCCGCAACGCTGATACAGCCGCTGATGAACTTCAGCTTCCACGACGGAGCGCCGTTTTTCTTAGCTTCAAGCGCGCGGAGAATATCTATAGCGCCCGAGAACGCGAAAACGCCCATCAGGTATATCATGATCCAAACTGTCGATATCCGAATCAGACTGAATGTAAACAGTGCGAAATCCAGCACGATGATGCTCTGGTACAGGAAGGTTTTTCCGCCGACCATGTGCCGCGCCATTTTCGCGTAGTACCACAGCATTCGGAAGCCGTAGAAAACCAGAGAGAGAGAGAGAATCAGAGCGACAATGCTTAAGCCGCTTTCGGGTACGGCAAGCAGGATCAGTATGAGCAGGAGAAGTGCGACTCCAGCCAGAAAGCTTTTGACACGTTGAAATTTACTCATTTTTTGCACTCTCCTTCCTGTTCAGCAGCTTGCGGAAATCGCGGATTCCCTTGAAGCCCTTGCTGCTGTACTCGATGGAGTAGCCCGCGAGCTTGTTGCCCGACTGGAAGATCTGGTTGGTCACCATGCTTTTCTGCGCGAGTGCGCCGATGATGAATTTGCCGAGGAAGGTGTCGTCCTTTTTGTCGTCGTCCGCGTCAAGGTATTCCTTCTCGATTTTATCGACGTCGATTTCCTCGAGCGAGTGACCCGACAGCTTCCTGCCGAGCTCACGCCAGTCATCTGTAGAGTCGAGCTGAACGGTGTGCAGAATACGCCGGATATCGTCCATAATAGGCTCTGCCGCCTCGGTATCGTATTTGCCTCGCTCGAACGAGGGATTAACTCCGCGCAGGAATTTGAGCGCGTAGATCATCTGACAGAACGCGTTGAGATAATCGGCGGGATTATCCTTGACGATCTCCTCATACTGCTTCCATGCGGGGAGATACTTGTACTTCACAAAGCAGTAATCGGGCAGATGTCCCGCGCGTCCGTGACCGAGACTCATGATAGAGTTTTCGTTGTTGTAGTAAACGGTGTTTGTATACGCGCTGTGTTCGGGGTCGTCGGGCGCGGAAGGATTGTGGCGGAAGTTCACCTTTCGTTCCACTTCGCCGTTCTCACTCTGAACCAGCTCAAAGCAGTGGTAGTTTATATTGTTTATAACGAGCGACGGCGTGCCCGCGAAGTACCTGTGAGCCCATGTGTCTGCGAGAACGTGCATCGCGATACCTGCCGCCTGCTCGCTTTTGCCTTTGGCGAGGCTGACGGTTTTCTCGATCAGCTCGCTGTTCGGGTTGCAGATAAGCCTGTATTTGTTAAGGTATTTCTTTGAGCATTTCTGCTTTGGCTGAGCGTACAGATCGCCCGGCAGGAAGTGGAACGACGCCCAGATCCTTGTGATGTCCTGCAAGCCGATGATATCTGTCCGCGCGTCCATCAGCTCGAGCTGCAGCTGAGTAGTGGCAGCCGACTGAGGAGCGTGCAGCTTTGAGAGCATTGTTCTGGTGCATAGGTCGACCATCTGTGAGCTGTATCCGATGACCGCGCTTTCCTCATGCGAGTAGCCCGCGAGAATAGCCGCACAGTATGTGGCGTAGCAGTGAAAATCCTTATTCATGCGCACCTCCGCGAACCCTGAGCAGCTTTTTAAGCTTTATGCTCGAAATAATGATCTCAATAATCAGCACGATAGAAGTCGTATCGATAAGGAGCGTAATGATCTTATTCAGCAGTCCTTCGGTTGCGCTGAACATAGCGGTTATCTCGGTGATCACGCCAAACACGTACAGAAGGATTGTGATTATGGCGGTGATCAGATAAAACCAGCCCTTCTTTTTGCCGCGGCCCTCAGACCGCGCGGAAAAACCGATGACGCAGCGCAGAATGAAGTCAAAAATCGCGACAGTCATAACGATAATAAAAAATGCGATCCTGTAGATGTCATCGGGAATTTGACCGGTTGAGTCAATGATATTCGGAATGTCGACCGTGCAGAGAAGAAAGTATTTGATGACCGTCCAGATGCCAAACGCGATCGTGCCGGTGCCAAGCGTAATAAGATTGTTTTGCAGGCGTCTTATGGTTGCGTCCATGCCAACTCTCCTTAATATGCAGCAAGCCTTTTGATGGCTTGAGAGGGATTTTCTGCTTTGAAAACAGCGGTGCCCGCGACGGAGACGTCAACGCCGGCCCTTGCGACCTCGGCGATGGTTGCGTCGCCTATGCCGCCGTCGGCTTCGATCAGAACATTTAAGCCGCGTCTGTTGATTTCAGCCTTGATAGCCTCCACCTTAGGCATCATGTCAGCCATAAAGCTCTGTCCGCCGAAGCCGGGCTCGACCGTCATGACAAGCACCAAATCGAGCCTGTCGAGGTAGGGGAATACCGCCTCGGCAGGTGTTTTGGGCTTGAGCACCAAGCCTGCCTTGATTCCGCGGCTTTTGATTTTGTCGATAGTCTTGTCGATATCGGAATCGCTTTCGATGTGGAAGGTGATGATGTCCGCGCCCGCGTCGGCGAAGTCGTCGATATACCGCAGCGGATCGCTTATCATCAGATGAACGTCAAAGGGCTTGTCCGAGAAGGGACGAACCCATTTTATTATGGGAGCGCCGAAGGTGAGGTTCGGGACAAAATGACCGTCCATAACGTCGAGGTGCATCCAGTCCGCGCCTGCCTTGTCCATACGCGCGATTTCTTCACCCATTTTTGAAAAGTCGCAGGATAACAGCGACGGAGCAATCAGCATAATAATATCTCCCTTCGTTACGGCTTCTGGATAGCGGGCGCGGCGATTGCGGCGACGCCCCAGAATACCGCATAAATCAGCACCTCGAGCGAACCCATAACGCCGATATTTGCGTACAGCGAGAGGACAGAGGCGATGAGAATACCGAGTACAATCGCGATTAGCTGAATCATGATTGCAAGCGAAATGTTGCTTTTGATTTTAACGCTGCCCGAAACGGCTCTCGCGAGGGAAGCAGCCTTGCCGCCCGTGATTAGGTATGAGCGCGAGGTTTCCTCGGTGGTTGTCTGTGCTTCCTTGAGCACATGACCCAAGCCTGTAGGCAGCACCTTGATGCTGCGGTAGAACAGGCCGTAGAGCTTTGCTACGAGGTCGTCGGTGATGTTGTAGTCGGTGGTGCGGATAAGGAAGCTGATGCCGTTTGCCTCGGCGCGCTGCAGCTCTGCCTGCAGCTCCTGATCGGCGTGGTAGTTTGTGACGACCATCGCGACCAGTCTGCCCGCGCGCGAGATATATGTGATCTGTCTGCCCTTTGAGGTGTAGCGTTCCTCGTATTCGGGAGTCGGGGTTTCAACGCTGTATTTGTCCATCAGGTTGCGCGAACCGACGAGAATGCGTTCGCCGTTGATCCAGCCGACAAGACCGAGCTCGTCCTCGTAGAGCACGGACTCAACCTCGGGAAGGCTTTCGCCTGTTTCGGAGATAACGGAGTCAAAGGCGTTCGCGAGCGGATTCTGCGCTTCCTTGAGAACCGCGATACCGCATAGCAGGGACTCGTCGACGTTGTATTCCTCGTATGTCTTGATGCCCTCAAGCTCGATGCAGTCGGTGGGGAAGAGCTCGTTTGCGTCGAGCATAATCGCGGTGCTGTCACAGAACTGCTTGATTGACGGATAGCCCGAGAGCATCGCGCCGTAGCCGAGCAGGTTCTTGCACAGCCTTCTTACGGGGAAATTGACCGCGAGAAGGGTTGAAACGGGGATAGCGAGCGCCGTGATAAGAGCGAGAGTGTTTATCGCGCCGCCGAAGGAGAGCTTGACCACTCCGTAGAACAGCGCTATTACGACCGCGATGACCGAGGTGATAGGCGCGAGCTTTGACGCGAGATCCTCGCTCGGGTCGGGCGCGTAGGAAATTTTAAGGAAATTGGCAGGGAAGCCTGTCTTGTGCTGATAGGCGATAAGAGCTCTGTCGGCAGCGGTGCCGCTGAGCATCTTGCCTGCGACGTATTCGTTGTTGTATATCTTCGCGGCGTACTTCTGTCCCTTTGAGGAAACGAAGCGGAAGTTGTCCTTGACGCGGAGCACCATGATCAGCTTGCCCAGATTGTTCGTGAAAAATGCGAGCAGCACGACGACGCAGTAGTAATTGACGCTGAAAACGGTCATGTCGCCGAGCATGAAGAACGATGCGATCGTCTGCAATACCGCCGCGACGCCTGCAACGGCAACTGCGGTGTCGGAATTGCCCTTGAACCTCAGCAGCGGAGTCAGACCGCTCATGATAGCGACTCTGTTCACAAATACCGAGAAGCCAACGAGCAGGAAGTTGAATACCGCGTATGCCGCTGGAGCGACGGGTACGGCGGAGATTATAGCGTCGGGGAAGATTCTCGTAACTACGGTCAGAATGAAGGACAGCAGCGTTACAATGCCCATGATAAGCGTGCGCGAGAACAGCTTGCGGATATTGTGGTTTAGCTCGAAGAGAATACTCTTCTCGTCGTCCTCGCAGGTGTAGTCCTCAATGGTTTTGGATTTTTCCTGAGGGATATCATCGTCATCGGACTCGTCCTTTGAGAAGAAGCCGACAACTGCCGAGAGAATCTTCTCCTTGGTTGAACGCTCGTCCTCTTCCTTTTCTTCCTCCTCGACCTCGGGCTTCGGCTCGGGACGGATAACGTGCGTGATGACCGAGGGGTTCTTTGAGCGGATATACTCCTCGTACTCGGTGGTCACAACCTCGGAGAAGCGGCCTGCCTTGATGTTGAGCATATCCTTCGGATCCTCGGGACGGTAAATCGGTACCTTCGCCACGACCCTCTCGAGCGGCTTTTCGGGCTTTTCGGGAGCTTCTGCAGCTTCCGACTCGGCTTTTTCGGGTGCGGCGGTTTCGGCAGGCTGTTCCTTTTCGCCGTTCTCACCGTTCTTACCGTTCTCACCGTCGGGAACCTCTATGTCGATAGAAGTAATGTTTTCGATCACGGGGCTTTCACGGAACGCGTCGGCGGTGCTGAGCACCTCACCCGAGAACCTCGTATCCTCGGCGTATTCGGGAGTAAGTGTGACGATTTTTCCGGGTTCCTTGGCAGCTTTTTCGGCCGCCTCGCGTTCAGCCTTTTCTTTCGCCTCACGCTCGGCTTCCTCGGGAGTCTGCACCTTTTCCTCGGCGCCGTCCATGATCAGCTCTGCCTGCATCGTAGCGGCGTTTTTATCTCCGACGATAGTGTTGTCGTCGGCTTCTTCCTTGTCGAGGTCAAGCGGGTTAGCGTTTGTCAGACGCGGCTTCATGTCAGCGTTGCTGAAAATATCCGCAACCTTGGGTTTAACGCGGTATTTCTGAGCGGTGCGCTTCATTTTTTCGCGGTCAGCCATCTCATGGGTCTCCGCGAGGATATTCTCGATCTCGAGTTCCTTAAGAAGCTGTTCCTGCTTCTCCGCGTCCTTATTGAAATCTGACAAGGCTTTCACATCCTTTCCTTATCTGTCTTTCATAGCCTCATACATCAGAATGCCTGCGGCAACCGATGCGTTGAGGGAGTTTATCTTGCCCTTCATGGGCAGGGAAACTATCACATCACATTTTTCTCTGACAAGCCTTGAGATGCCCTTGCCTTCATTGCCGATGACAATAGCGCAGGCTCCCGAGAAATCGCACTTTTCGTAGTCGGTTCCGTTCATATCGGCGCCGAAAACCCAAACACCGCGTTCTTTCAGCTCGTCGAGCGTGTTCGCGATATTGGTGACTCTCGCCACGTTCATGTATTCAACAGCGCCCGCGCTCGCCTTGCCGACGGTGTAGCTAAGCCCTGCGCTTCTGCGTTTGGGGACTATTACGCCGTGAACGCCCGCGCATTCGGCTGTGCGGATGATCGCGCCGAGGTTGTGCGGATCCTCAAGCTCGTCGAGCACGAGGATAAACGGAGCTTCATTTCTCTCTTCGGCTGTTTTGAAAATATCGTCAACAGTGCAGTAATCCTTGACGGCTGCAAAGGCGATGATACCCTGATGGGTTGAGCCGCCGCTGAGATAGTCGAGCTTTACGCGGTCGACCTCCTTGATCGGGATCTGCTTTGCTTTAGCCTTGGCGAGAATCGCCACAACAGCGCCGTTTTTTTCGCCCTTCGCAATGAGTATCTTATCGATCGGGCGGCTGCCGCGAATGGCCTCGCTCACGGGATTTCTGCCGGAAATAACGTCGGTTTTTACATCATTTTGTTTTTCGTTCATATGAATCCTCTTGTCACATAATTATACATTTTAATATTATATCACAGATTTCGGAAAAAACATAGGGTTTTTGAAAAAAATTACGACAGATAATAGGCTCCCATGTCGAAATATTCGGGAATCAGTCCGTAAAGCCCTGTTTTGCTGTCCATAAAGATGATATTTTTGAGCGGAAACGGCGTCAGGCTGAAATAACAGGCGAGAAAGAGGAACAATAAAAATACGCACGGCGCGAAAAAACGTTTCAGCTCAAGCTCTGAGTAAAACAGCCGCAGCGATACCGCCGTACAGATGCAGAGTGATATCAGACACATAGCCGTAAATGCGGCGCTGTCGGTTTCGAGCCCAAATAAGCGCAGCACAAGCGACCCTGCCAGTAGGGTAGTGGTTAGCAGATACAGCGCGGAGGTTTTAACAGCGGCGAGGCGGTGAAGCGACGGCTGCAGACTGAGCGCTTCGAGGATACCCCAGAGCAGATACGAGAGCAGAAGCGGCTTTATGCACTCCCACGGGCTGTTGTTTACGGAGCCGAAGAGCACACCGATAAGTCCTTTTCCGCTGAGCTCGTACAGCTTTCCCGCGAGGATCGCGTACAGCGAACAGAACAAAATTCCGCCAATTTCCATTTCTTTCAGGTATTTAGCGCGTTCAGGGTTCATTTTTGACACCTCGTAACACTTATGACAATATTGTATTATATTATTTTAGAATTAAAAGCGGCTCAAAATAATTCTGTTTCG
>JAEEGL017239880.1_pt1 | contig 10046 bp, 7 predicted proteins | sample 9134231 | NCBI WGS metagenome assembly JAEEGL01 (sample SAMN16246548, study PRJNA631951) | gut metagenome | biome: gut microbiome; feature: rumen; material: fiber-attached | host: Bos | place: Iran: Karaj | collected 2018-10 | reverse complement strand
ACTGTTTGGCACGGCGACCGTGCGCTTTATAGGCACAATACGGTCTTCGCCCACGCGATGGAACTTGGGATCCCCCTCGTCATCGGCGTAGGCGAGATGTCGTCCCAGTGCCTATGCCACCTTGCGTACAAGGAGCTTAAGTCGTTGAAGAAGAAATTCCGCGTGGACGTCTCCGCGGGCGACCTTGTGCTGCTGAAGGCGTCGCACGGAATGCACCTCGGAGATCTCATCGCGGAGTGCAGCTGAAGATAACCTTGTCAGAAACTTGTGACATAGCCTCCTTACTTGGTGTAAGGGCGAGATGAGCTCCCCATCAAATCATAAACAGAAAGAGAAGGTGCACTATGAACAAGAACTTCGTGAGATTCGCATTCGCCGGAATCGCCTGCGCGGCATTCTGCACAACGACATTCGCTGCGCCGAAAGGCGGACACCACGGCGGCAACGGACGCCCGGCAATGGCGCCCCAGCAGGCACGGGCTCCCCACGGCGGCAATGGGCACACGACAAGAGCGCCCCAGCAGGCGCGGGTTCCTAACAATACGCGACCTGCACCTAGAACGGGCGCGGTGACGCATGCCGCTCCTACTCATCATGTCAACAAGCCAGCCGCCGCGAGGCACGGGAACTTCCGTCCGGAGCCGCGCCACAATGCGCCTCCGCCACGTTTCGCCCGCCACCACATCCCGAGACATGCGCGCTACTGGGCGAGGCCGGCCGTTCCGCTGTGGCGTATCGGTGCGCTCCGTGCGTGGGAATGGGTCGTGCAGGAGTGGGTAATTGTCGTGAACGGCGTTTACTACTATGGAGACGGCTACTACTACGACGGTTACAACTACTACTATAATGGCGAGTACCACACAGTTCCGCCGCATCTGCTTACGCCGACATACTTCTAATGTTGTCCCAGAGAAGGGGTGGGGGTCGTTGGCTGGCACCCCCACCCCTGAATTATTATGTGCCGAGGACTACGGTTTTCAAGAACGAGAAAGCTCGGCCAGGTACTGCCTGACGCCGAATCCCTCGCGCGCGGGACGGAACATCATCCCGTTCGCCTCCGCGTCGTCGATGAACCTCTCGGCCTTCGCGTCCCACTTGAGTTTGCGTCCGAGCTTCATCGCCATGTAGCCGAGGACGCACGCCGTGGATGTGCGCTGCGCCTCCTCGAGAGGCATTGCGAGAGGTCCGCGCGTACGCATCTCCTCGACCCATTCGCGGTTGTGCTCCATCGGACGCGGAAGCGGCTTCGACACGGGATCCTCGATGATGCCCTTGCGGCTCGCGGCGATGGGCATTCCGGAGACTTTGTCCGACGAGACGCCAACGGGGTCGCTCTTCGTCTGCTTCCCGGCGAACCCGCAGAACACCCAGTCGCCCTTGTCGCCGATGAACCTGACGCCGCACGGATACTTGCGCGTGGACGCCATCTTGATAACCGCGCCAGAGGCGTAGGTCCACGTGATGTCGCAGTCGCCATGGACGTCCCATAGCCTGCGCTTCGGGTATTGGCACTTGCCCTCGACGGCTATGGGGCCGCCAAGCTCTTCGCCGAGTCCGCGTATCGCAGTGTCCATGTGGTGCGCGCCCCAGTTCGCGACCATGCCCATGGTGTACGTCTGGATCGTCATCCAGCTCGGGCGCGCGAAATTCACCTTGCCGTTCTTGCCGCGCTGGTGGCTGCGAAGCTGCGCATACGGCGCGTCGGGCGTGGAGCCAAGCCACATGTTCCAGTCGAAGTCGGCCGGAACCGGCTCCTCCAGCGGCAGGTTGTACTCCTTCGGGTCGTCCGGTACGCCCACCTCCACGCGTACCACCTTGCCGATACGGCCTTCGCGTACGCACTCGACTGCGTGGATGAAATTCTCCTCCGTGCGCTGCTGCGTCCCGGTGCGCAGGATGCGGTTGTACTTCTTAGCGGCATCGACGATGGCGCGCCCCTCGCCGATCGTCAGCGCCATCGGCTTCTGCAGGAACACGTCCTTTCCGGCGCGGCACGCCTCGACCGCCATCTGCGCGTGCCAGAAGTCAGGAGTGGCGATTAGCACGCCGTCGAGCGCGGGATCCGCGAGCAGCTTGCGGTAGTCCTGGTAGCAGCGCGAGTCGGCGACGAGGTCGCGCCCCTGCATCTTCGCTCCCGCGAGGCGATTCCTGAGGCTGCGCAGACGCGCGAGGTCCACGTCGGAGAGCGCGATGAAGTCGCAGTACGCCTTTCCGCCGTTCGCGAGGCACGACGGCACGTTGAAGGTGTGCGCGATGCGTCCGCAGCCTATGACGCCGAGGGCGAGCTTTTTCGACGGAGCCTCCGCTCCAAGCACGCGGGCGGGCACGATGACTGGCGCCGCGCCGGCGGCGAGTACGCTTGCGAGCCCTGCGGCCGAACGCCTGCAGAAGTCGCGCCTCGAGATTTCGGAAACCTGTGTTGACATGTCCTTGTCCTTTCCTTATGCCGCATATTCTACAATAGTTACCCCTGGCGGTCAATAGGGCGACGGCTTAGATCTCCTCTTGCTCGGCGCTCTGCACAAATCGGATATTTTTGGTATAATATACGACAAAGCAATGCAAGGAGGACAACAGAAATGAACAAGGTTCCGCTTTTCGTGGCCACCGCCGCGATGGCTGGCGCTGCATTTTGCGCCGTACCAGCCTACGACACGCTCATCTCGCACCGAGGGGAGTCCGTGGATGCTCCCGAGAACACGCTTCCCGCTTTCAAGACCGCAGTCTCGCGCGGATTCGGCTTCGAGTGCGACATATACCTTTCCGCCGACAAGCGCGTGTTCACGTTCCATGACAGGGACCTTAAGCGCACGTCTGGCGGAAAGAACACGAAGAAGTGCGCGGAGGCGAAGTGGGAGGGGGAGATCGCCAATCTCGACGTCGGCGCATGGGGCAAGTGGGCCGGGTCCAAGTTCGTCGGCACCCGTCCCGCGCTCCTCGAGGAGGTGCTGGAGCTCGCCCGCGACGGGCGCTGGATCTACGTGGAGGTCAAGCCGGGCCCGGAGATCGTGCCCTACGTCAAGGAGATATTCCTCAAGCAGAAGAAGGCGACTCCGAAGAACACCCTGTTCATAACGTTCAACGCCGAGTCCTGCTCCGCGCTCAAGAAGGCCCTGCCCGAGTACAAGTCGCTCTGGCTAGTCAGCCCCAAGAAGGGCAAGTTCGACACGGCCGACGCTCTCATCGCAAAGCTGAAGGAAATCGGCGCCGACGGTGTGGACTGCTGCTATTCGCGCGGCATCGTGACGGCGGACTACGTGAAGAAGGTGCGCGACGCCGGGTTCGAGTTCCACGTGTGGACAGTTGACAAGCTCAATAAGACCACGGAGGCGTTCTCGCGCGGCGTCCAGACGGTCACGACGAACTGCGCCAAGAAGCAGCTCGACGAGTACAAGGCCCGTTCCGCCAAGTAGCGCGGACATTCAAAGGATCTGCCCTGGCGTTCCGCGCGGGTAACGTACCGTATGGCGAAGATACATGGAGTTGCGGGCGAGTGGGCCCGCGTGAGGGGGATGGTCACTGGGCTGTGGCCGCTGTTCCTCGGCGTGTTCGTCGCGGGGTTCGCCCTCGCGGCCGCGCTGTTCGCCGATGTCGTCTGGGGGCTTTCGCTCCTCGCGGCGGCGATGGCTTTTTCGGGCTGGAGCCTCATGAAGGGGCTTCGCCACGCCGAACGCTTCTTCAAGGGCGCGCGCGGAGAGGAGCGGGTGTCGAGGATACTGACCAACCTTCCGGACTCCTACCACGTGTTCAACGACTTCGTTGCGCAGGGCAAGCACGTGGACCACGTCGTCGCCGGCCCGGCCGGCGTGTTCGCGGTCGAGACCAAGTTCTGGCGCGGCAGCGTCACGGTCGAGGACGGGCACATCCTGCTCGACGGACAGCTCCCCGACCGCGATCCGCTCGCTCAGGCGAGGCGCGAGGCCCAGCTCGTGAAGGCCTCGCTCGCGGCGTCGGGATGGAACGGGGCCGTCACGCCCGTCCTCGCGTTTGCGTCCGACACCTTCCGCCAGCACATCGCCGAGATCCAGGGCGCCGTCGTGATCAACTCCTGCGAGCTCGAAAAGGGCTTCGCCACGGAGCGCGTGGTCATACCGCCGCAGGAGCTGGACCGGCTCATTTCCCTAATGGAGAGCAATTCATGAAGAGACTCGCAACGGCTTCAATCGCGGCGGCGCTCGCGCTGCCGATCCTCGCTGCCGACGTCGTGCCGCAGGACTACTACGGAAACATCGCCCGCAGGCTCGGCGACATGCTCACGAAGTACCATGTCCTCCAGAAGCGGCTCGACGACGACATCTCCCGCAAGGCGTGGACCAACCTCGTGACGTTCTACGACTTCGACCACTCCGTGTTCCTGAAGAGCGACCTCGAGGCGCTCGCGGCGCACGAGACGACGATAGACGACGAGATACACAAGGGCGACCCTACGTTCGGGTTCGACGTATACAACCTCTACTGCCGCCGGCTCTCGGAGCGGATGGAGTTCGTGACGAACCTGCTCGCGACGGCGGAGTGGGACTTCACCACAAACGAGACGTACCGCATAAAGCGCAAGGACGCCCCGTGGCCCGCGACGCGCGAGGAGGCCGAGGACCACTGGCGCAGGCGCCTCAAGAACGAGGTTCTGGTTCAGGTCCTGAACGCTGAGCTCGACAAGTCCACGAACAAGGTGGACGCCGCCGAAAGCCTCCAGAAGAAGTACCGCCAGTACTGGACCGTCCTGACGGAGCCGGACGAGGAGGCGGTGCTGCAGCACTACCTATCCGCAGTCGCGAGGGCGTATGACCCGCACTCCGACTACATGTCGCCGGCGTCGAAGGAGGACTTCGACACGGAGATGAACCTGACGCTGTCCGGCGTGGGTGCGGTCCTGCAGATGGACGAGGGCGCGCTCAAGATCTCCGAGATCATGCCGGGCGGGCCGATCGACCGCGACGGGCGCATCAAGGAAGGCGACAAGATCGTCGGCGTGCAGCAGGGCGACGGCGAGATGGAGGACATCATGTGGAAGCCCATGAAGAAGTCCATCAAGAAGATAAGGGGTCCGAAGGGCACCCACGTCACGCTCGAGATCATACCGAGGTCCGACTCCGCGGGCACGACGAAGAAGCGCTACGAGCTCGTCCGCGACGAGATCAAGCTCGAGGATCAGGCGGCCACGGGGCGCGTGGAGACCGTCTCCCTCGGCGGCTTCACCAACAAGATCGGCTACGTTTACCTCCCCGGGTTCTACGGCACGATGGACAAGAGGCCGCAGGATCCAGGCTTCCGCAGCTGCGCGAAGGACGTGGCCAACTACATCGGCCAGTTCAACGCCCAGGCGGTGGACGGGCTCGTCCTCGACCTGCGCGGAGACGGCGGCGGGTCACTGCGCGAGGCGGTGATGCTCTCCGCGCTGTTCGTCCCGCACGGGCCGGTCGTCCAGATCAGGGACATAAGGGGTGTCGGCTGCCTGCCTATCCCGTACGGCAACCCCGTCGCGTTCAGGAAGCCCATGGTGGTGCTGACGGACCGCGCGAGCGCGTCCGCGTCCGAGATCGTCGCGGGGCACCTCCAGGACACAGGGCGCGCCGTGGTGCTGGGCGACGGGCGCACGCACGGCAAGGGCACGGTGCAGACGGTGTACGGCCTCGGGCCGGAGAAGTACGGCTCGATGAAGGTCACTACCGCGAGGTTCTACAGGATCGACGGACGCTCCACGCAGCTCGAGGGCGTCCAGGCCGACATCAGGCTGCCGTCGCTCCTCGACTCGCTCGACATCGGCGAGGACAAGCTGCCGAACGCGTTGCCGTTCAGCAACATACTTCCGGCGGACTACGCGCGCTGCTGGAACATGAACGAGTACGTTCCGGAGCTTCGCCGCCTCGCGGAGGCACGCCTCGCCTCCAACGAGCGCTACAAGAAGCACCTCGAGAACGTCGAGGGCATGAAGGAGATCAGCGAGCGCACCGAGGTCTCGCTCGAGCGCGAATCGAGGAAGGCTCAGATGGCCGCTGACCGCGAGCTACGCGAGCTGGACGACGCGGACGACGACGATGACGATTCCGACGAGAAGAAGAAGCCGTCGCGCAGGCGCAGGCGCAACGAGCGCGCGAAGGACGACGTCGTCCTCGACTCCGCGTTCGACATACTGTCCGACCTCATCCGCATGAACGCCGGCGCGGAGATCCCGCGCCCCGTGCGCGGGGGAGGCTGGTACAACTCGATATTCGGGAGGTAACGATATGAAGCCCGTAAAGTTCGTGAAGATGCACGGGGCCGGGAACGACTTCGTGATGGTGGACGACCGGGATGGATCCTTCCCGCTCGGATGCCGGCTCGTCGCCGCGATGGCTACGCGCCCCGGCGGCGTCGGATGCGAGGGAGTGATACTCGTGCAGAGGTCCGATACCGCCGACTTCAGGATGAGGTTCTTCAACCCCGACGGGACGGAGGCGGACCTCTGCGGGAACGGCTCGCGCTGCGTGGCGGCGTTCGCGTACGAGATCGGGGCCGTTACGGACAAGGTCATGCGCTTCGAGACTGCTGCCGGGTTCGTGGACGCCGAGATACTCGGCGACGGGCTCGTGCGCGTCGCGGTGCCGGATCCGAAGGGACTTGAAGGCGACTTCGTCGTCGCGGGCGTCCCACACAGGATAGTCCCCGTCGCCGACCTCTCCAAGGCGGACGTCGAGGGCGAGGGGCGGCGCATCCGCATGAGCGACGAGTTCGCTCCAGAGGGCACGAACGTGGACTTCGTCGTTTACCGCGCGCCGGACCGCGTCGCGATCCGCACCTACGAGCGCGGCGTGGAGGCAGAGACATTCGCCTGCGGGACGGGCTCCGTCGCGGCGGCCGTGGTCGGCGTCGCGGGGCACGGGCTCTCGTTCCCCGTCCGCGTCACCACCGCCGGGGGGTACGAGCTTGTCGTCGGGGGCGTCCGGACGAAGGCGGGCTTCTCCGACATAACGCTGACTGGACCAGTCAAGCGCGTGTACGAGGGGACTATAGACCTCGACGCCCTCGACGTCATCCCGGAATAGGGGCAAGGAGGAACGGCGATGTTCGGATCGGTTGCGATGGTTTTGGCGGCGGTCGCCTCGGGGTTGTGCGCGGACACTCCCTCCGCCGGCGCGAAGGATTCCGGCGCGTCCGGCAAGGCCGTGTTCAGGCTCGAGGCCGAGAAGGGGACGATGCTGCCCGACGCCCACGGCGGGAAGGCCGGGCCCTACGACAAGATACCGGGCTCGTCGGGCGGGGCGATCCTCGCGTTCTTCAGGGACGGCAAGGGCGTGCAGTACGGCAAGGTGCCGGCGGCGAAGTGGCTCGCGATCTCGTTCGCCACGGACAACAACGGGCAGAACGCGACGGTGCGCTTCTACGACGGCAAGAAACACCTCGGCGACGTCGTGTTCCCGGACACGGGCGACTTCCACCAGCTGAACGACGTCAAGCTCGCCCGCATCGACATTCCGGAGGGCGCGGACCTCCGCATAGTCGCGCCGGCCCTTCCCGTGAACATAGACTACTTCGACTTCTACGACACCGAGAAGGCCCCGTCGCTGCCAGGCGTGAAGCCGCCCGCCCCGTCCGTCGCGGAGCTCCGCGAAAGGCTCCTCGCGGGCGAGTACGGCAAGTTCGACGAGGTCGTGTTCGCCACGCGCACCCACACGCCCGAGCACTGGTACGCCAACTTCGGATACTACTGTTACGGCTCCAGCTACACCATCCTCAACAGGCAGGGGCGCCTCGTCGCGTACAACCTGCGCACGCGGTCGTTCCGCAAGATACTCGAGGACATCGCGGGCGCCGTGCGCGACCCATGCGTCCACTACGACGGCCGCACGATACTCTTCTCGTACCGCTCCGGCGACAGCCAGCGCTACCACCTGTACACCATCAACTCCGACGGCACGGGCCTCAGGCAGCTTACCTTCGGCGAGTACGACGACATAGAGCCCGCGTGGCTCCCGGACGGGGACATCGTGTTCGTGTCCGCCCGCGCCCGCCGCTGGGTGAACTGCTGGCTCACGCAGGTCGCGACGATCTACCGCATGAAGCCAGACGGCTCCGGACTGCGCATGCTCTCCGCAAACATAGAGCACGACAACACGCCCTGGCCGCTCCACGACGGACGCATCGCCTACATGCGCTGGGAGTACGTGGACCGCCGCCAGGTGACGTTCCACCACCTCTGGACCATGAACCCCGACGGCACGCAGCACCAGATACTCCAGGGCAACACCTACGCCGGCAGCGCTTACCTCGACGCGAAGCCGATCCCCGGCTCCGACGACATCGTGCTGATCGACTCCCCCGGGCACGGCAGGACGGAGCACGGCGGGACGCTGAGCGTGCTGTCCGCGAAGTCCGGGCCCGACAACCGCTCCAACGTGCACCACATATCGAAGGGCGGGGTATGGTACGACCCGTGGGCGTTCTCGTCCGAACTCTTCATGGCGACGGACGGCGACGGCGTGTCCCTGATGAACCGCGACGGGAAGGCGGAGCGCCTCTTCGGGCTTCCTCACGAGTTCTCCCAGTTCGAGGGCGCGACCAGGGCGGCCAGGATATGCGAGCCGCGTCCGCTAATGCCGCGTCCGCGCGAGCGCGTCATCGCCGACCGCACGAATCCCGATGCGAAGACCGGCGAGTTCTACCTCGAGAACGTGATGATCAGCCGAAGCATGCAGGGTGTCAAGCCCGGCACGGTGAAGAAGCTGATGGTGATGGAGTCGCTCCCGAAGCCGATCAACTACACGGGGGGCATGGACCCGCTAACCTACGGCGGCTCGTTCACGCTCACGCGCCAGCTCGGCACGGTGCCCGTGGAGGACGACGGCAGCGCGTACTTCAAGGCGCCGCCGCTCAGGTCGCTCTTCTTCATCGCGCTCGACGCGGAGGGCCGCGCCGTGAAGCGGATGCAGAGCTTCACGCAGGTCATGCCCGGCGAGAGGCAGGGGTGCGTCGGATGCCACGAGAGGAAGACCGAGAACGCCGTGCGCCGCGCCTCCGCCGTCTCGAAGGCGCTCTCGCGCGGGCCGTCGGAGATAGACCCGTCCGGCCTTGTGTTCGACGTGCCGGACTTCCCGCGCGACGTGCAGCCCGTACTCGACCGCTCGTGCGTCCGCTGCCACAATCCCGACAGGCGCTGCGGCAACGTTGACCTCTCCGGCGACCATGGCCCGATGTTCTCGATGGGGTACTACGCGCTCGTCTCGCACAACCAGGTACTCGACGGACGCAACGACGCCAGGAGCGACTGGCCGCCGTACGAGCGCGGCAGCGGCGGAAGCCCGCTCATGGAGAAGATTTCGGGCAGGCACCACGATGCGACTGTCACTCCCGCCGACAGGCGCGTGGTCATGCAGTGGCTCGACACCTCCGCCCCGTACCCCGGCACGTATGCCGCGCTCGGATGCGGCTCCATCGGCGGCTATCAGCAGAACAAGCAGATCGTCAACACGGACACGCACCGTCCCGCGACGGTCGCCGCGCAGGACGCGATCGCCCGGCGCTGCGACTCGTGCCACAAGGGCGCGATGCGCCTTCCGCACACGCTGTCCGACGAGAACGGTATCAGCTTCTGGACGCCCAAGTGGACCGATCCGCGCCTCACGAAGTGGCACCGCCACATGCTCTTCGACCTTTCGCGTCCGGAGAAGTCGCTGTTCCTCAAGGCGCCGCTCGCGAAGGAGGCGGGGGGCCTCGGGATGGGCCAGGACGGGAAGGCGGTGTTCAAATCGACCGACGATCCGGACTACAAGCTCATTCTCGCGATGATCCAGGACGGACACGACGTGCTTGGCAAGGCGAAACGGTTCGACATGGAGGGATTCCGTCCCCCGAAGCCGTACCTTCGCGAGATGAAGCGGTATGGTGTCCTGCCCGAGACGTTCGACCTCGACAAGGACACCGTCGATCCGTACGCGCTCGACCGCAAGTACTGGGCTCTCGACTGGACGCAGCTGAAATGAGGTAATGGGCATGGCAGTGTCAATCACAGACACCGAACGTGGAAGGAGGATTATGCATAAAATGAAAAGCATACGGAGTTTTCGCTTCTT
>JAEEGL016532424.1_pt1 | contig 10046 bp, 3 predicted proteins | sample 9134231 | NCBI WGS metagenome assembly JAEEGL01 (sample SAMN16246548, study PRJNA631951) | gut metagenome | biome: gut microbiome; feature: rumen; material: fiber-attached | host: Bos | place: Iran: Karaj | collected 2018-10 | reverse complement strand
TAATAGTCCGTACCGTAGTTCGTGATGTTCAGTCCGCGATAACCATCGACGAAGGTCAGGTTACCATCACCGTACAAACCACCCGTATGTCCTGTACCCAGCGTAATAAGGTCACGATGATAGACATCGTGGATGGAAGCTGTGGCGTTACCGAACACCGTAGTGGTGTTAGCATAGACAGTGGAAGAACCGGATGAGGTGTTACCACCGGCAAATACAGCGTTGAAGATGGTGATACCGGAAAGATCCAAGCCACCCCAACCACCATCGTTCTTGTTGCCTAATGTATGAAGGTCTTCGGTGGTTACATATTCACCTGCGGCATAGGCGTGATCATTGACGGTGACTGCTGACGTTGCCTTACAATAAGGCTCAATCAGCACCTTGCAGTCCTCTGTCAGCACAAACTCACCTTCATCCTTTACCCATTTCGAGGCATCGATAGCGGTAGTTGGGTCGTAAGAAGTCGTTCCAATATTGTAGGCGTAGTAGTATCCCTCGTGTCCGTCGTCGTAGCGTTCGCCGTCTTTAACACCGACATAGAGTTTGCCGCCCTTCTCATAGGCACTGTACACATAACCGATATCGCCGCCACCGAAGACGTTGCCGTTCTCGCGTGCCAGCTCCTTGGCCGTACCGATCGTACCACCATGTATATCTACCTCTGTCTGTCCGAAGACGTAACCGTCGGAATATAGCGTACCGCCTTCACCCAGGTTGTTATATCCTCGACCACCACCGAAGACATTGCGGTGAACGTCACCTTCAAAGAGTGTCACATTAGCCTTACCCGCCTTATAGATGCCCTTCAGCGTACGAACGCTGTTGTCAACACCCGTTGCCTCGATGACGCCACGTCCGATAGCAGCAATCTCACCGCCACCGAAGAGGGCGTTACGAACCACGCCACCGTACATCTTCAGATTGGTGAAGTCCACGCTACTGTTGTCGATATAACCGCCACCGAAGACACATCCGCTGTCATACAGACGGTTGGTGCCGTCGCCCGACCATGTCTCGTCGTGCAGCTTCTCCTGGTAGTAGTCAGAGCCTCTCTGTATGTAGTCGAGGTCGGTATCTGTTGTCGGCACAGCGTCGAAGTGGCGATAGCCGATAAATCCATTGTTGACTGTGATGTTGGCCGTTCCGAATACAGGACCGCCTTCACCACCACCGTAAGCATTACGCTCGATGGCAGGAATACCGTCGATGAAGCTGGTGCCATCCAGTTTACCAATGACGACGTTCGTCTCACCAAGGACATCACCTGCCGGGGAATCACTGATAGCGCCGACGTGATAACCTACACTACCTCTCCATCCACCACCATAGACGTTACGTGCCGTACCACCCTCGATATAGGCATTGGCTGAAGCGATGAACGGCTCGTCGAAGTCATCAGTAGCTACGTTGTATTTGTTGTTTACCGAACCTACGGTACCTGCGGCATAGAGGTCCTTTGTGACCCTACCGCCCAGCAGGGCAACGTAGGTGGTTCCGTGTACGTCGCCGGTATTCGGGGTATTCGCATCACCCAGACCGCCGCCGTAGGCGTAAGCACCGCTGAGGCTACCGTTGTACATATAACCACAGACATCAGCGCCTTGATTGATGATGACGTTTGTGTTGTATTTCTTGCCGTTTCTTTCTATAGCCAAATCATTGTTCAGTCCGGTGTCGGTATAGCCAGTACCGATAGAGAGGTCAATGTGTTTGGCTGTCGTGCTGGATGCTGCGGCTTCCGCATCAGCAGCAGCATCTGCTTCCGCAGCCCATGCATCCACCGACTTCTTGTTCATCACGCGACCTAACTGACCGCCACCATATACCTCAAAGACAAGAGCGGTGTTGTTTAGGTTCACCTCCGTATATTGTGACCAGGTATCTTTACCATAACCTGCACCATAGACAGTAGCGTAGTATTTGTTGGCCTTGTCATAATAGACAGGTGCATTGACGTTTACACGACCATAGAACGTACGGCGGCAGTTGTTGTTACCACCATAGAGACCTGTGCGGTAGCCGCCTACGAGGGCGTCGCTGCTGTTCCAGTTGACGTTGGATTCATATACATCGCAACGATACTCATTATACAGGCCATAGGCACCACCGAAGATGGCTTCTGCACGGAAGGTAGAACCCTCAGGCACATTGACAACCGTGCGTCGGGTGACACCTTCCTGATAGCTACCGCCATAGACGGCCTTGAAGTGTCCGCTGAGCAGGTCGATGATGGCTGATGCCTGGTGTGCAGTGGCAGGGTCTGCGGCTGTGGCTTTTGCCACGCCCATACCTACGCCGCCACTCTCACCGGCGCCGAATATCTCGGTACCCTGATAGGTGGTCATGGTCTGGGGTACATCGATGAGGATGTAGCTGCTGTTCTGCATCAAGTCCTCCTCTTCCTCGCCAAGGAAGCCCTGGCCGGCGCCGTAGATCTGCTCAACCGTATTCAGAGGATTGTTCGTGTCGTTCGGACGGAAGTTGATGAAGGCATTCCCCAGGAAGGGCTTGTGGTAGCCTTCCTTGGCATGACCATCTTCGTCGAAGTATGCACGGAAATGCGGATCTTTATAGTCATACACACCGTAGGCACCACCGAAAATCTTCTCCACGCGACCCTGAACATATTCCATATAGGCTGAGGCGTTGAGCATTTCGGCATTTGTCACCTTGCTGCGAACGGCATCGTTGCGCAGACGGCTGTCGAAGTTGGCAGATCCCAGGATCTGTCCTCCTAAGTCGTTACCGCCATAAACGAAGTCGCGAACGTAGGGGAAGCCTTTGGTGCCGATGTAAGTCTCTGTATGTCCGAGGATGTTGGCATTACATGCTCCGGCGAAGGAGTCAAAGATACGACCGTTATCCAAGTTGATGATACAGTTTCCTGCTACAGTGCCTAAGAAACCGCCGCCATACATAAACTCGCATTCTGCGATGTCCTCCGTCATGTTGTCATGCCTTGAGACACCGGCAATAGGACCGTTCAAGTTGATGTAGGTGCTGTATTTCTGGTCATAGCTATATTCTATCTTTCCTGTTTCCTCGTTATATGTACCCTTGCCGATACCACCTTCCTCGCTGCCTCCAAATATCTGGAAGACATAACCTTTATTCAGGTTGATAGTGGCAGAACCCCATATTTCGGTGTTCACACCCTTACCACCGCCGAACACGTTGAGCGCCTTACCCAACACATCCATACCTTGCTCGGAAAGGATGACACCGCTGTTTCGCTTGGTGATGTGATACTGGTCGTTGCCGTAGAGCTTATCCTCACCGCTCTCGTCCTCTTCCACCGTGTCGAAGAGGATCTCGCGGTCAACGATAGAGCTGTTGATATTGATGATGACATTGCCGTTGACGAAACCGCTATTGTAGCAACCGCCATAGATGTTACCTCCGTCAAAACGACGTTCTAAGTCTTCATCAGTACTGGTGACAGGACTTTCAGGAGTGGCACCCTCTGTCTTAGGATCTACGGGGGCACCTGATGCGTCAACGGTGTTCCAGATCAGTTCTGTATGTCCCTCATTCCAGCGCTTTGGCTGAATCTTCAAGCCATCGAAGTTCAGCTGGAGCTTGTCACCTTTCTCGTCAGGGCTGCCGGTGAGACCGCCTTCATAGATAGCGTTAAAGCCAGTGACAGGTGTGACGAAGGCGTTGTTACAACCGCCCACCACCTTCTCAAAGACAATCACCTTCTGCGTGAACTCAATGGCCGTCTTACCGTTACCCGTCATACTACCCACGTTACCGCCGCAGTAGATGGAGCCGAACATCGTGCTGTAATCAATATAGTCAGCATGGTCGCCGTTGGCAATAGCATCGAATGTTACCCGAGGCATCAAATCCATGGCCACACCGTTCATATAGGTGGCAAAAGTAGGTTGGTCGGTAAGATCCATCGAGTTGAACCGAGTTGACGTGATGTCTGTCCTTCTCATGGTGCGCAACACGCCTTCATTCAGTCCCTCGCCTTCATCAGTCTTGATCATGTTGGCACCGTTATTGCCCAGGAAGACGTTGTCGGCAATCACGTAGGAACCAATCTTCAATTCCAACAGAGGCTTTGCCTTGACAGTCTTCAGCGTAGCGCTGTTACCGCCACAATAGACAGCTCCGCCGATGACGGTAGGTTTGCTCTCGGAGCCTGTCAGTCGGATAGATACCTGTTCGGCATTAGGACGGAAGTCGTTAAGGGCTTCCGCAGAGGTCTTGCCTTCAGGAATGGTATAGTAGAGGTCGCCATAGACATCATGGCCTATCAAATTGGGATTGTCGGTATAGGGATAGGAACCGTTACCGCCACCATAGACATCACCCTTGACGCTTGCATACACGCCAACGGCATTGCCGCCATAGATACGTCCAGTGATGTCGTTACCGCCATAGACGTTGTTGATGTCGCCGCCACGTACAATCACACGTGCAGAGAGGCCTGTCGGGAACTTGTACTTTGGATTGCCCTCTTCATCCACATCATGCAGTTGAATCTCACTGGGCAGCACATCGGCGCCATTTCTCATTGGACGGACATCGGCCATACGGCAGCCGCCATAGATATTATCAATCTGGATAGTGGCATCAGCCCTGATTTCCAGCAGCAAGCCTTCCGGGCTTGTCATTCGGCCCTGATTACCACCACTATAGAGATTTCTGATTTTTCCTGCCTTGAGGTTCCACGTCGGACGGATGGCCATATCAGCCTTATTGTTACCGCCAAACATGCGACCTATCTGGAAGGCTGAGCTGCTGGGGTATGAGAGTCCGGTGTTGATACCCATCAGCGTACGGAAACGTTCTGTTGTCAGAAGTTCTCCGTCATCGTCGGCATTAGGATTGGTGGCATCAGTAATGCTGCTGACCACCTCGCTAGGATTGTCCACATAGATGACAACATCTTCCGTTGCCGTAGCATTGTTGCCGCCGCCATAGGCATAGACAATAGAGGCTCCACAAAGTTCTAGATAGGATTTTCCTATCTCCGGCTTGGTTTTGCCTTTATAGAGACTGGTCTCCGAGGTATAGTCATAATCGCCGTTACCTCCTCCGAACAGCTGTCCGATATATATTTTCTTGGCATCATCAGCCTCAGTCGTGACGGCATTGTCACCCTCGCCTGTTGTCACAGTCTTGGTAGAGGTGCGCACAAAGGTGTTCCAGGTATTGTCGATGTTGTTCAGCCCTTCAGAATCGCCTACGGCGGTCAGCTCAGAGGGCACTTCATCTGAAGTGCCGATGTTTCCAGCAATGTCGTTGCCGCCAAAGAGCTTATCGATGACGATGTAGTTAGAGGCGTGTTCGCCGTCGATGTGTACGAAGGTGCTACCCTTCACGTTGGCCTGACGTGCACCGCCATAGACCTGATGGATATCACCTTCATAGACTATCACCTCTGTCTTGCCACCCAGATCACCGGCATTACCCCCGCCATAGACGTTGCCGGCAATGGTAATCTGCGCCTGAGCTGTCATCGTACTCAGGAGCATCATTAAGCATATTATGGTCTCTCTAACTTTCAATGTTTCAAATGTCAAGATTCAATCTTTCAATTTTTCAATCTTTCAATGTTTCAATATTTCACGACCCTCTAACGACCACAATAGGTGGATCATTCAGCGATAGATCGTAGAGGTACGAGGGGTCGATGTTTATCTGGAGTGTGCGCTCCTCGCCACGCAGCAGCTCCTCCAACGGATTTGCCAGTGCATTGGTGGCAGTCCGCTCGGCAATCTTATTTCCTCGTTTGTCGTAGATATCGTAGTCAATGACCAACGAAAGCTTATCAAGTAGGGTGGTGGCAGGAATGATATAGCCGCTACATACTGTTGTGGAGGTTGTCGTCAATGTCAACTCTTCATCTCTGATGGTCAGCTCGCGTGTTCCTGTGCCAGCGCTACTATGCTCCACACTGCTGATTCCTACATCCTTAGTGAGGGTGACGTCCACATTATAATGACTGATGTCATCCACATGCAGCGTCATGCGTTTAATTTTTATGGTGCGCACTGCATCATATTCTTCGCCCACCTTCATGCAGAACACAATATGGCTGTACAGATGATCAAGGAACAAATTGATATAGTTCTCGCGCTGACTGTCGTAATCGAAGCTGAAAGTTCCGCGCACGGCAGCCGTCTCGTCATTCTTGTCAGCCACCCGACGCACACCCGTCACAATGCAATAGTCTTGCGCAGTCAACGAGGGCAGTTGTTGGATATGAAGCTTGGCACCATTCTCATTCCAGTCGGAGATGCTGCGTACAAATTCTGCGTTGTCCGGCATATAGCCATATAACTGATAGGTTCTCGTGCCAGACTTCAGCTTCACCTGTGTCGTCCACGCAGCCCCTACAGCATTATATTTGAACAGTCCTTCTGTGGCCGTTGTTCCGTTGGTCAGGAAGAACCTGATATCGCTGTATTGGGGTTCTTCCGTCAGGGCACGGGTAACACCTGCCAACCTCAGCGACGCATTGGGTGCCTGCTCATCCGCAACATCTTGGGAGCAGGCTGCCAACAGCACGAGGACTGTCATCATGAGGATGTACTGTAGATGCTTCATGTGTTACCAGTTATAGAATTCATAGTTCTTCTCTGTCGTCTTCCAGGGAGCGACATTGACGACGACGACATGCAGTCGTGCCTGTGCCTGGTAGGCATAGACTGTCCAGATATGGTTCCGCGAGAAGCCGCCCTCATCCACCATCTGGAAGGTAGCGGTCTGCTCCTCGCCCCCGCCAATCTGGTATTTGATCTGGCCCTGCAGCTGCCTGTCGCTTTCGCGCAGGTAGTACTGTCGTTGAGCCAGGTTGCCCTCAGCTGCAGCCTTGTCCAACATCTGCTCATATGCCTGAGGCTCCAACTCCTCGTTGCTCCAGGCATAGATTACGGGCTGTGCAATGGAGGGCACATCGTTAATGGGCGCTGCTAACAACTCAGACTTTGTGTCGTTATAGCCACTTGCCGTCTCGATGTGGCAGGTCTGCCGATCGTAAGGCGCACCATCAGCCATGAAGAGGTATTGCTCTTCAGGTATCATGTCGGCATTCAGCTTGATGCTGTTGATGGTGATATCCTTGTTGCCCGTCTGATTGGCAAAGGCAAAGCGCAGTTTCGAGACGATGCGCATCAGCGATACGGTGGCAATCTGGTCACCATTACCCAACTGCAGCACGGGGGCAATGCCTGTCACGGGCTGGTCGCGAAGAACTCCACTCATGGGCAGTCCCACACCTTCTGGAACCGTAGTAACGAGAGCTGTCAATCCGAAGGGATCTTGAGTGCCCTGATGAGCTATCAGGGCAGCCTCCAGTTCACCAGGCGTCGTCGTGGGATAGAGCGTCAGATGGCAGTTGTCTTCCTTGACGTTGGCCAACACATAGACATCCACGTGCTCACGACTCGCCTCTGCCGTTTGTGCATAGACCTCGTCAATGGTCAATTGGTATATCGCAGAGCCTTCCGGCTTGTTCAGTTCCGAAGTCTCTGTCGGTGAGAAGTAGCCGATAAGCTTTTTCGTATCGTGCGTAAACACCCAAATCTGAAGAGAATAGACTGTTGCCTCGTTGCCTATCGGATCTACGTCGCCAGTATAAGCACGGGTAGGCACTGCTGTTTGAGGAGCATGAACGTAGATGTACAGCTGGGTGCGTGTCTTGTCCTGTTCAACGCTATGGGTTTCCGTGGTCTGTTCTTCATCAGACGATGAGCAAGCCGCCAGACACAGCAACAGCAGCAGTAGTAGCCACAGGGGCTTTCTCTCCCCCCCACGGGGGGAGCGGGGAGAGGGGCCGCTATTGCGGGTGAAGATATGTCCAAGCATATAGCTCATCTTTTCCAATGGTCAATTATCAATTATCAAAAAAGTATCTCTTCAGGTGTAGTGGCGAACCATGGCTCAAGTCTGATACCCATCTCCAATCGTGGCGACAAGAGATTGGGCACCACGTTATAGGCTTTATCCAAGCCCGTTACTTTCAAACTCAATGTGGTCGTGTAGTCCTGGGTGAACACACGATTAAGCATCTCCGTAGATTCTGGGGTGTTCGTGTAATCGGCAGGGTCAATCTCACCTATGAGATAGAATTTCGTTCCATTCAGTATGTCGCCGCCCAAGCCTTTGAACTTCGCGCCGCTATTGTTCGTGAGCTCCAGTGCTACGGGCACTTTCTTGTTGTCGTATGTTTGCAGCACCAATGTACTGATGTGCTGGGTAGCGTCCGATGTACTCAGATAGAGTTCAGGAGGCAGCTGATTATCATAGATAAACTTCATGTCTGCCTCCGAATAGACGGGATAGGCCGTGGTGGGTGTAAAGTCGAAGGCCACACGCAGTTGTCCGCCAATGACGACACCCGTCACGGGGAAGCTCGTAGCTCCTACGGGGATGTCAGCCCCGCCAGCATCTTTCAAAGAACTGCTTGTCTGCTTGAGTGTTATCTGTAAACGAGCAACACCATATTGCAGGGGCTCTTTGATGGCTACTGCCGTAGTACTGGAACTTACCACCCCGAATTCATTTTCGTAATCTTTCAGGATGAGTGTCCAATCCCTGTCTGTGTATTGATCCTTTCTCTTATCAAGAGTTGAAGTGCGAATACGGCTGTTGCCGTAGTAGTAGAGTTCGGCAGGATAGGCATAACGGCTAATACCGTTGATGTCTGCCAAAGTGGTTGTGTTAATCTGCGGCTCAAATTTTGTTCCCGTCCAGCGGATGACAGCTGCGCCATCAGGCAAGCCTATGGAACCGGGGAAGCCGTTCCAGTCGTTGTCGTAAGTGTCTATTGCAGCATTTATCGCTGTGCGGATGGCTTCGTCTTGATCTGACAGGGTTATGTTGACAAAGGCCGTTTGCAAAGTCGATTTCAAATTCTGTGTATAGACGCGGATGTTTTTGGCAGATCCTGGCATTGGCTCACCGCCGCCGTCACTTTCAGCCGCAATTTTGTTGATAAAGTTCAGATACATCAAGCCCAAAGTGGTATTGGTAGCGTCTTTCCAAGCCACATCATTACCTTCCCCGTCTTTTCCTGTTGCATTAGCAATAGCCGTCATATAGTCGGCCAAAGCGGTAGCTTTGGGATGGATTGTATTTGTAGTGATGGACTCCAGGGAGAATCGGATGTTCTGGGGTGCCATGTCAATAGGGAATGATTCTACTAATGAGCCATATTCATGTTTATCGTAGGGAACTTGTGGTAGTGGTGCCCGACCATAGCACAGGAAAGCATTCACACCAGACATCAGCACACAATTGTCATAGTAGTAATACTCTCTGTTATACGCTCTGTTGTCAACGGGGTGTTCCCCGTTGCCGTACACCTGAAAGGCTTTTGGCATATCGCTGGCTGTCACCTTGTCGGCGGAACCTATGGCAAAAGGAACGATATGTCGCATTTCGATGCCTCGATACGCCTGTCCAGCTTCCTGGACCACATCAGCGCTCATACGTGTCGTAGGACGTGCTTCCCTGGATACAGTAAAAGCGATATCGGCTACCACAGTTGCATCGGTTTCCGACTCTTGTGATAGTTCGCCCTTGCATCCTATCATTATCACGACCAAGAGCAAGAGAAGTATGCGATAGTCTTTACGTTTCAATTCGTGAGCTTTACCTTATATATAAATATGTTCGCGCGCACGCGTGATTATAGTTCCGGGGTATAAGTTCCGCCACTATTCCAGTCCAACGTGACGCTGACACCCACCGTGCTGTCATAGGGTCTGACAGCGCCCTCGTCGTCCAGTTCGCCTTTTATCACTTTCAAGTCCCCAGCCTTCAGCGGTTCGTCAATATCCAATATCGTCTCGGTTACGGTGCCGTCGGGCTTTGTGAGATATACCTTGAACTGCCACAGCGAAGGATTCTTATCAGCACGAGTGCTTGCCGAAGCGGGAGCAGCCTCTGGGACAGCATCCCGCGAGGGGAAGTTCACAGAGCAGAAACACAGCAGGTCATTGCCTGTTTCCACCCGATCTGATATAATCAGTGGGGGGGTATCAGGATAGACGTAGAGACTATCACTGATGTTGAAGGAGTTG
>JAEEGL014975051.1_pt1 | contig 10046 bp, 11 predicted proteins | sample 9134231 | NCBI WGS metagenome assembly JAEEGL01 (sample SAMN16246548, study PRJNA631951) | gut metagenome | biome: gut microbiome; feature: rumen; material: fiber-attached | host: Bos | place: Iran: Karaj | collected 2018-10 | reverse complement strand
CGGAAGTGCCTCGTTGGGACGAGAAGGACAGCGATCGAAAACTTGTGCGGGGAATCTCGATGGTCCCGATGAGCGACTTCAGCTTGAAACCGTTGTTGGATATCTTCATGGCGAAAGAGTCGCCATTGCAGAGTGAGACCTTCGATTCGCCATTTGTTCCGGTGAAGATGAGCGACTTGATGATGGTCGGTTCAAGTGCGAGTTTCTCCATGAACGCCGTTGAACCGGTTATCTGCCTTGTAAGGAACTCGCCTTTGATCGTCGAACCATCTTTCAACGATGCGGTGGCTAAGGTCGTGAGTGGTGTCTCGCCCGCAAAAGCAGCGAGCGAAAGGGCGAAAACGACGAGGGATGCATTAAATTGCATGGTTTTTCCTTTGTTGGTTGATATTATACCACAAAGAATGGTCGGGCAGGAAGGTATCGGCCTATTTCGGGAAAAGACAAAGTGAATGAAACCCCTCGGAGAAGCCGGGGTCGCATTTACTTTGCTTTCCATCTCATTTTACCGCGAATGAATAGGGAGTTCCTCTTGCATCGGCAAAAGAGAAAGTGTATACTATCAACTAGACACTTAGGAGAAATAGAGATGACGGCGACGACCTTGGACCTGCGTTATAGGACGCATGATCTGTTTGCCTCGCTTGCGCGAGGCGTGCAGATTACTATCACTTACAGGGGGCGTAAGGCGGGAATCCTGGTGCCCTATCAGGATGGCGAGAAATCGGCAGATACGGTCCGGCACGTCTGCGATCATCCATTTTTTGGTTCTGCGGCTCCGTCGACGCGTACCGTGGCCGAGGAGATGGATGAGTTGCGTGGAGGGCGGTTTGATGATCTTTGACACGGACGTGTTCATCTGGATCCAACGCGGTTCCAAGCGGGCGGCGCAACTGTTTGAACGGCAAGCCGACCGTTGTATTGCCGTACAGACGTACATGGAACTTCTTCAGGGGGCGCAGAATCGGGTGCAACAGGCGGCTACGCGCCGTTTCTTGAAAGACTTTGGCGTGCGCACGTTGTCGCTTTCGCCTGAAATCGGGGATCGTGCGATGTCCCTTGTGGAGCAGTATGCGCTGTCAAATAACATGTGCGCGGGCGATGCGCTGATTGCGGCAACGGCGCTGGAGTCTGCTCAGCCTCTTTGTACTTCCAATGTGAAGCACTTTCGTACGATTCCGTTGTTGGAGGTCGTTCGGCTCGTACCGTGAGTTCGCGCTATGAAGGCAATAATCGATAAGATTCGGGTTTGGGGATTCACGGGCATCCTCAACTTCTTCAAGGCGAAATACGGAAATGCCGTGCAGAGGCGACGTCTTGCGGCGTTGGTCCGCCGTTCGCAGATAAAAGAGCCAGAACGGGGCGTCACGGTTATCGGTGAAATGACGGGGCGGGTGTCGTTGAGCAAAGTCTTGCGGGATTTCACCCTCAGCATGAAAGACGCGGGCATCCCCTGTCAGGCATACGACACGCTCCTAAAACCTCAGATTCCCCCTGCGGACATTGAAGGTATTGTCACGCCCCTTGAGGAGTTTGACATTGGGCGCTATTCGCACATCGTCATGATGTACCGTTCGCCGCTGGACGAGAGCCTCGTCCCCAATCTGTCATGTGCGCGGATCGCTTTCCATGAGAGCGAGCATGGCATACACGAGACCGCGCCGTACCTGCGGGAAAGCGGCGATGCGATCATCGCCATGTCGGATTTCAATTACGATTATTATAAACGGGCTTTCCCCGACCAGCCCGTATACAAGATCATCTATCCGTTCAGATTCAAGCGGAAGGACGCAACGCCCCGCAACGAGATGCGCGCCAAGTACGGGATGGGCGTAGATGATTTCGTGGTGTTCTTCAACTTCGACTTCGGCTCATATTACCGCAAGAACATTCCTGCCGCGCTGAAGGCGTTTGCGGGTGCGTTCAAGGGCGATGAATCGGCCAAGCTCCTGTTCAAGACGAAGGGGGCGTCGGCGAACAAGAGGCAGGTGGCCGAGATGGAGCGGTTGGTCGCGGAACTGGGCATTGCCCGTCAGTTCATTCACATATCGCAGTATTTGCCGCGAGCGGACGTGGATGGTCTGACGGAGGCCTGCGATGTCTATCTCTCGTTGCACAAGTCCGAGGGGTTTGGTCTGGGCATGGCGGAGGCGATGAGCCAGGGGAAGCCCGTCGTCGCGACGAACTGGAGCGCGAATACGGAATTCTGCAGAGAAGATACGGCCTGGTGCATTCCCTACCACATGGTACCAATCCTGTCGCATGAATACATGGTTTCCATGAAGGAATGGGCGGAGGCGGATGCCGAGGCCGCCGCCGCTGCTCTCCGGGAGATCCGGAGTAATCCGGAACTTGTCGCGGAACGGACCGCGAAGGGCAGGCAGTTCATGGAGGAGCATTTCTCCATCGCGAACTTCAAGAAGAGCGTTGACGCGTTTTTGGATGGAAAACCATGAACTGGTTGTGGGGAATTCTAACACAGAGGCTCAGAGGCTCAGAGACACAGAGATTTCTAATAGATCTTCTGGTACTGTAGAGAATGGAATTTCTATGATTTTCTTAACCCATGGTTACACTAACCAATTAGGAGAAAGGCATGGACGTATTTGCATGTCTTCAATTTCACAGAAACTCTGTGCCTCTGTGCCTCTGTGTTAAAATTCAAAAGGGGTTTCAATGATGAATAATGCCACCGATATGCTTTCACGTTGGCAGCGTCAACGGTTGGACACCGTTCACGCCAACCGTACGGATTACGGGCACGGACCGGATTCTGTTACCGTGTTGGCTTATTACTGGGGGGCGGACGTTGAGAAGCCTGATACGTGTTTTTATCGGATCGAATCGGCATTTCGCGAAACCTGGCTACATTGCGGCATGATGAAATCAGTCATTGTGACGGACAAGCCAACAAGGGATTTACAGGCATTTGCCCAAAAGTTTCCTTGCATGGAAATACAAATCGAGCCCTCGCTGATACCGGGAAACCTCTATACCATGAGTGCGGATTGCGATGGGAAATTTGCCGATCGCTTCTCGACCGATTACCTCATGGTCATCCAAGACGATGGTTTCCCATTGCGATCCGGGCTTGAGGAGTTCTTGGGCAAGTGGGATTTCATCGGACCGCCTTATGTTCGGGATAAGTTCTTTCCGAGGGTGATCGCACGGATGTTCAACCTTTGGACGGCGAATGGCGGTTTCTCCATTCGATCCAAGCGAATGTGCGACATGGCACAAAAGTATTGGCGGGAGATTTACCACACCTATCCCGACTGCCATGCCGTGGGCGAGGATGCGTATTACACCGAGACGTTGCTGAGGCGTCACCGCGCATACAGGCGCACGATGAAGATGGCTGATTGCCGGTCGGCGATTCGTTTTGCCTACGATTGCGTGGTGGAGCAGCCGGTCAAATCCCTGCCGTTCGGATTCCACAGGGCGGAAACGTTTGCCATATTCGTGGATCGTGGCTGGATTCAAATTTAAATCCAAGGCCTCTTTTGTTTTTAACACAGAGGCACAGAGACTCAGAGACACAGAGAATGGTTAGTTCACAACACGTTTGTAACCAGCAATTAATGTTTCCTTCCCAAAATTGATTAAAAGTCCGAGGTGAAGCTTCAAGAGGCGGAGATACGTCAGCGTCTGGACGGCGAATATCGGGTTGTCTTTTTCTGTTGCTTTGCACTCAATAATCACTTTACCCTCCACAAGAATATCGATTCGCAAAGGATCTCCAACAACTTCTCCCTTATACGTGACGGGCACTAGTACTTCTTTCTCGACATGGAGCCCCCTCGTATGTAATTCATAAACAAGGGAATCTTGATACACCGATTCCAGTAAACCGGGGCCTCCAAGGGTTTTATGTACCATGATTGCCGAATCCAGTACAATCTGACTTATTTCATTTTCGTCCATTCTACACAACCTCTAAACCCAATTTCTCTGTGTCTCTGAGCCTCTGAGTCTCTGTGTTAAAATTCATCTGTGGATATGTTTAGTTAGGGCTTTCGGATTGAAGTTTCTTGCGGGCGCGGCCGTTCAGGCGGTCCATGAGCCGTTTGCCGGCATTGTAGACGCATTTGCTGGTCAGCAACGGGTAGAGGAACGAGTTCTGGATCAGGTGTAGCGGGTAGAGGATGCAGCGCATGAGAAATGTGGACTGGAGCCAGATGGCGTGGAAGTTTGCGGAGCCTTCCCGACCACGGAGATAAAGGAACGTCTGCCCGTAAAAACCGAATCGTCCGATTTGAGAACCGTACACCAGCGCCTTGAAGGCGCGCTTCGACAGTTTCCTGTCCCAGAGTTCGCCCGTGAGGATGGCAAAACCCACCGCGAGGTATGTTGTCCGGCTCCTGGTGAACACCTCGCCTTTGACGTCCCCGCGCGTGATGGAGGCGTCGTTCCCGTAGCAACCGGGGAGAACAATCCCCTGCTTGATCACATAGATGCTCCCACCATGGTTGAGGTGCATGACGACCGGCGCGAGATGGGGGAAAAGGGCAAACGTGCAGTCGTATGCATTCCGCATGGCCGTGTCGGTGATGATTCCCGGCCCGTAGATGATGGAAGGCAGGAACGTCATCTGCTGTAGGCATTCCGCCGGGTCGTTGCGTTTAGGGCCGTTTTTTGCCAGATGGCGGTCTCCTACGCAGATCAGTTTTTCGCCGCGTTTCATGGCCTCTTCCACATCAGGCCAACCCTCCCAGTTGTAGACGTCGTCGTCGCAGATGACCCAGTGGTAGGGTTTCGCGCCGTACATTTCCAACGCTTTGGCGATGTTGGCGTTCCCGCCGACGTTGAAGTTGTTGACATGGTGCGTGACGTTGGGGTACAAACTCGCGTAACGTTCGGCGACTTGCGGTGTCTCGTCGCTCGATTTGTTGTTGAGAATCGTCAAGGCGCAGTTCCGCACCGGTGAATCAGGCGCAAACAGCATCTCGAGCGTCTTTTCGAACTGCGGCGCCCGATTGAAGGTAATCAGCACGATGTCGAGAAGTTCTTCTGTGGTCATGGTCTTGTCCTGGCCTTTGATTGTCGGACGCGCATATTATACCACAACGAGCGCCATGGGATATGGTATAATATCTGCGATGAAACAAAAGAGCAATAGTTATTATCAAAACCAGCGTAGGGAAATCTACGGCATGATCCCTGAGACTGCCCAGAAAGTGCTGGAGATCGGTTGTGCGGCTGGTGGATTCCGGTTGAATTTCCCCGAACAGGTTGAATACTGGGGCGTGGAACCGGTAAGAGAGGCTGCAGAGCAAGCCCGCCAGAAGAATATCAGGGTCTTGTGTGGAACTTATGACGATGTGTGTGGTCAATTGCCGACCACATATTTTGACGTGGTGGTTTGTAATGACGTCATTGAGCATGTGGCAGACCCAGAGGCATTTCTGGTTTCCTTGAAGGATAAGTTGTCCCCCAACGGCGTTCTCGTCGGTTCGATCCCCAATGTCAGATTCTGGGGAAACTTGATCAATTTGCTGGTGCGGCGGGATTGGAAATACGAAGAGAGCGGAGTCCTTGACCGTACACACCTTCGGTTCTTCACAGCGAAGTCCTTCCGCAGGTTGATGCACGACGCTGGCTATGAATTGGAGAGAATGGCGGGAATTGAGTCAAAGCGGATGAAGATCCTGAAAGTCTTGTTCTCGCCATTTCTGGTGTTCGCGGGTTTTGACGTATGTGACATGCAGATCATGTTCAAGTCAAAATGCAAGAAGGTTGAAGGATGATTTTCGACTGCTTTTCATTCTTCAATGAGTTGGACATCTTGGATATCCGATTGAATGTCCTTGCGCCGGTCGTTGATAAGTTCGTTCTCGTGGAGGCCGTCCGCCGACATTCTGGCGAGCCCAAAGAGCTTTACTTCGAAAAAAACAAACAAAGATTTGCGCCGTTCCTTGACAAGATCATCCATGTGGTTGTCGATGACGAGCCTGAACTGCCGCCGGACTGTCCGAAGTTGATTGCGGCGTGGGCTTACGAGAACCATCAGCGCAATGCGATTGTTCGCGGGCTGAAGGGGATTCGAGATGATGATGTCGTCATCATCTCGGATCTGGATGAGATTCCGAATCCCGCGCAAGTAAAAAAATACGCGAAGAAGTGCGTGGAGGATGGTGTAGTTGCTGTCTTCAGTCAAATATACTGCCGATACTACTTGAATGTTGTCAGTATGACGATGCCGCAGTGGCGGGTCAGCAAAATGTTGTCATGGAAAACCTTTGGCAACGATGCGACGTATGCGAACATGGAGCAGCACATACCGATGCCAGAATTTGCAAACAAAGGCCCCACGCCTACGCGGGTGCGTTTCTTGCGTGCGCAACTTGTGATTCCCGATGGCGGCTGGCATTTCTCCTACTATGGCGGCGCGAAGCAGATTCAGTTGAAGATGAAATCCATTGCCGACTATGTCTGCGACAAGGCGGCTGACATGTCGCTTGAGGAGATTGAACGCCGTGTGAAAGCGGGGGAAGATCCGTTGGGAAGGGGCGAGCGGTTCTATGCGGTTCCCCTTGACGCCCGTTTCCCGGATTACATCCGTGCGAACAAGGAACGATTCGCCACCGGCATCCTGCCGTGTGAGCGTGTTGCGTTCGGAACCCGCCTGCTCTGCATCTGCATGCGTGTGAAAGCTTGGATGGTGCAAGTTCTTTCCAGATCTGTTCCATCCTGGGCAAAGCCGGCTGTCTATGCCATCTATCGGCGCGTCGTCAAACATCCTGTTCCGTTGATGAAGGATCAGCTGTCACAAAAACTGGAGAAAGGGGCATGACTTTATGAAGTACGGGCGCGAACTGCCGGGTTACCCTTACAATCTCAAAGCGAAGTTAACGCGGTGCTTCGTCGTTGGACGTCGGATCGTCTACGGGAAGTGGCTGGCAAGATTCTCCAACCATGCGCCACTCTCGGTCTGTGCGCAGGGACAGGCCGCGAACGACCTGATCCGTTCCATGATTGAAACTCCGGGACCGTGCTTGATCGCGCGTTATGGATGCGGCGAACTGGAGACGACGTTGCGCGGCATCGACGTGCAGCGAGAAGGCGGCGTCTTGAAGAAGCTGATGCGAATGGTGATTGGCACGGGTGGTCCGTTCTGGTGGGACAATTCCATCCGGGGCGGCGTGGTTTGGGTGGCCGGATACTTCCCGGAGACGGACGAGGCGCTGAATGCCTTTTCTCGGCGTGTGTGCGAGGATACGCGGCAAATCGATCTTCTAGGTAGCTGGTGCGCGGGAGAAACCCAGATGAAGGAATGCTATTGCCCAACCATGAGGGGCATCCCGCTTTCCGATTTGGAGCCGTTCTGGTTTGAGCATCCGTGGACTGGCGCATTAGCGGGGAAGAAAGTGCTTGTCGTACATCCGTTCTCGGATACGATCCAGGCGCAATACGCAAAACGGCGTAGCTTGTTTGACAATCCAGAGATGCTCCCTGATTATGAATTGATTACCTATCGTACGATTTCTTCTTTCGCTGGCATCAAGACTCCGTACGCCACGTGGTTTGACGCGCTCGACAAGATGTGTGCGGACATATCAAAGATCGACTTTGACGTCGCCTTGATCGGCTGCGGGGCCTACGGCATGAGCATCGGAGCCTTCATCAAGCGCGAACTGGGCCGCAAGGCCCTGCATCTCGGTGGAGCATCTCAGTTGTTTTTCGGGATCAAGGGACATCGGTGGGAACCCGTGCCGCGCTACGCGAAATTGTTCAACGAGCATTGGACGCATCCATTGGCATCCGATACGATCACGAACAAGTCAACGATCGAAGGCGGCGCCTACTGGTAATGGGGTTCTATTCTGTGCGCAGGCTGGCGCATGAGTTCGAAGAGGGATATTCCCGTTCGGATGAGCGTAGTGACCGTAAACCACATGAGCATAGCCTTGAGCGAAGTGAAGTTGTGCGTGGCGAGAAAATCGCACCAGGACGAAGGGATGTAGTTCACGAAGTAACCATAACCCGTGATTGCGAGAAGGCCAGCGGCAAATACGACGTGGAGCGGAACCCACCATTTGAGAAAGCCGAAGCGCCCGGCGGATGCCTCCGTGTTGGTGTGGAATGTCTGAATGGCGGACAGTGACGTGATGCCGATCAGCCAGGGGATGGCCCATGCGTAACCCGCATATTTATCGCCATCTGGCAAGAGCGAGAGAATCGGCCTTCCGGCAATCGCGAATGCGAGAGCCAACAGTCCACCCGTCGCGAGCATGGCAAGCGAAGATTTGACGACGAGCGGACGCGTAGGCTTGCCTTCAGCCGCAAGGCTGGCGGTGAACGGGAAGAGCACCACGGTGAGCGTGCCGCAGATGAAACTTGCTATGTCCGAGAAGCGCGTGGTCATGTAGTAAGCGGCCGATTCGATTTCCGGCAGGCGCTGGCGAAGCGTGGTCTGTTCGACGAGACCAAGGAAACCGCCCATCATGTGGTAGGCCGCCATGCCGATGAGGAGGGCGGTGAATTGGCGGAATACGGAGCGTGACCAGTACGGTACAGCGGGAACGGCGAGCTCTTTGCGGAGCGCGTAGACGGAAGCCGCGATGGTGAACGCGGGCTGGGCGGCTTGTCCGATGAAATAGCCAGACAGCGCACGGAACGGCATGGCGACAACCATGACGATGAAACGAATGGGCGCGCTGATGATGTTGAGTAGGGAAATCGTCTTGAATCGCTTGAGCGCCTGAAGGGCATTCTGGTAGACGGGCGAGACAGTGCTGATGAATGCTGCGGCGAGGATCAGAAAACCGAGTGATCCTTCAGGGATTCGGATGCGCTCAAGGAACAATGGAAGCACGAGTCGAGAGATGACGAGTGCAAGGACAAGGAAGATGGCCGCACCGATGAAAACACCGCGCATGAGCGATTTCATCTTCCCATATTCGCCATTTGTAGCGAGGGTTGTCATTTCCTTGGCGAATGCCATTGCGAAGACTGTGACGGGAAGGGCGAGAAAGCCGGCAAAGGACGTAAGCGGCATGACGGCGCCGAGTTCCGACGGGCCAACGTACTTCGGCACGAGCCACAGGCCGACGACGGCATTGAGCACGTCGGCGGCGCGGCACGCGCAGAAGAGCATCAGGGAATACCACCAGAAATCCCCGAGCTTGGCATGGAGCTTTTTGAACACGCAGATAGTATACAAGTCGAGCCTTCAAGGCTTTCCACCGAGAACCTCCCCGAAAAGACCCTGCGCGTGAAGATGTCTCCTTTCCCCGACGCAATCTGCGCGCTTGCCGTTGCCGCCTGCTTCACCGAGGGGACGACAATCCTTGAGGACGCGGAAGTCTGCCGCAGAAAGGAGACCGACAGGCTCAAGGTCTTGAACGTGGAGCTTTCCAAACTTGGGGCTGAAATCGAGGAGACTGATGACGCGCTTGTGATTCACGGACACTCGCCTTTCCTTCCGAACGGCGGCAGAAATCCCGAATTCGCGATGCACGGCGGAGTCTGCGACAGCTACCTCGACCACAGAATGGCGATGTCGCTTGCCTGCCTTGGAATCGGACTTCCGACCGGGGAGAAGGTCGTGGTCTGCGATGCCGAGTGCTGCTCCGTGAGCTTCCCGAAATTCTTCGACGTGATGAGGAATATCGGCTGCGACTTCTCTGAATGCTGATTTTGAGCGGGTCTGTTCAAAAATAAAAAAAATTACAATAGATACGAGGAATAAAAAATGAAACTTACTTGTGGTATCGTTGGATTGCCGAACGTCGGCAAGTCCACTATCTTTTCTGCTTTGACAAAGGCTCCTGCCGAGGCCGCAAACTATCCGTTCTGCACAATCGAGCCGAACCACGGCGTGGTGGAGCTTCCAGACGAGAGGCTCGACGTCATGGCTTCCGTTTTCCAGCCGAAGAAGAAGATACCCGCGACCGTCGATTTCGTCGACATCGCGGGCTTGATAAAGGGCGCGTCCAAGGGTGAGGGCCTTGGAAACCAGTTCCTCGCCAACATCCGCGAGACTTCCGTAATCGCCCATGTCGTCCGCTGTTTCGACAACCCGGACATCCAGCATGTCCGTGAGG
>JAEEGL013510804.1_pt1 | contig 10046 bp, 8 predicted proteins | sample 9134231 | NCBI WGS metagenome assembly JAEEGL01 (sample SAMN16246548, study PRJNA631951) | gut metagenome | biome: gut microbiome; feature: rumen; material: fiber-attached | host: Bos | place: Iran: Karaj | collected 2018-10 | reverse complement strand
CGCCACGAAAAATAGACCAGCCCTCATCCAAGCAGCTGATTCGATAATTAGACGATGCGGTAAACCAGCTACTTCCGAATACTAATAGAATTATAAGTAACATCAATATTAGCATCGGAAGTACCAGGAACATTTTTATTAAGATTCTACGTCGAATACCATCCATCATGATGTCATTATACAAATGATATGTGTATTTTTTTGTAACATTTCGTTACAAATTTAGTACGAATTAATTGTTTATTAATGAAATAAGGCCAGCTTCATCAAGGACAGTTACACCTAAAGCATTGGCTTTGTCAAGCTTGCTTCCTGCTGCTTCTCCAGCCACTAAATAATTGGTCTTTTTAGAAACTGAACCAGCACATTTTCCTCCGTGAAGCTCGATAAGCTCCTGAGCCTCCTTTCGGCCCATGGTAGGAAGTGTTCCTGTGATTACAAAGGTAAGGCCTGAAAGCTTGTCAGTAGCCCCTTCCTTCTCAGCCTCGGTCATATTCACACCGGCTGTCTTTAATCGTTCAATTATGTCTATATTAACACTATCATGCAAATAATCAAAAATAGATTTTGCGCTGATTTCACCAATGTCATTTACCTGTTTCAGCTCTTCTTCAGAAAGTGACATGATAGCGTCTATGCTCTTAAACTCTTTTAAAAGAGCCTTTGCTGCGGCCTTTCCTACATTTGGAATACCAAAGCCTGTAAAAAGTCTGGTGGCCTCATTTCCCTTTGAGCCCTCGATGGCAGCCAAAAGCTTATCGGTGTTTTTCTCTTTTCCAATAATGCCCTCTTCAATAAGCTCATCCCGCTTGTCCTTGAGAGTGTATATGTCAGCAATGTCCTTTATGTAGCCCCTTCTCACAAGTTCAATAATATAAACCTCGCCGAAGCCCTTAATATCCATAGCATCTCGTGAAACGAAATTTATAATGTGACGCTCAAGCTGAGCAGGACAGCTCGGATTTGTACACTTCATATCAGCTGTGTCAGCATCCCTTGTCACTGGTCCACCACATACTGGGCAAATGTCAGGAATCTTGAATGTGCTAACCCCGGCTGGTCTCTTGTCGTGCTTTACCTCTTTGACCTTTGGAATGATTTCGCCTGATTTATAGACTACGATTGTATCACCTATTCCCACATTCAAATCATCGATGAAATCCTGATTATGTAAGGTTGCACGGCTAACACTTGTACCGCAAAGCCGAATTGGCTCAAAAATAGCTGTAGGTGTTATACGTCCTGTCCTTCCTACTGAAAGCTCGATATCTAAAAGCTTAGTCTCCTTTTCCTCTGGTGGATACTTATAAGCAATGTGTCCGTTAGTGTACTTGGCACTTGTTGGGAAATCGTTACGGTAGGCGACCTGATCGATTTTAACTACAGCTCCATCAATATCAAATTCGAAATCCTCGCGCTTCTCACCGATTTCATCTATCACCTTGAGAATTTCGTCTGCTGTAACGCACGAGCGATGGAAAACAACAGGTACTCCATGCTCATTAAGAATATCAAGACCCTTACAGTGGCTATCTGTAAGCTCCTGTGGCCCCTGCTGAACATTAAAAATAAACATTCGAAGCCCACGCTGCTTTGTGATATTGGCATCCAGCTGACGCAATGTTCCAGCTGCAAGATTACGTGGGTTTGCTGCAAGCTTTCCGCCTTTAAGCTCCTGGTCCTCATTGTATCGGTCAAAATCCTCGTGGGACATATAAACCTCACCACGAAGCTGTAAGCTATCATATGGTAAATCCAGATACTGATTAACATCTGGAATCACTAACGCATTTACGGTAACGTCCTCACCAATCAAACCGTCACCTCTGGTCTCAGCCAGCTTAAGCTTAAGCTTTCCGTGACTATCCTTCTCATATCTGAGAGTCATGCTGAGGCCATCAATTTTTGCCTCCACAGAAAAGGTTGCATCAGGATGAACAGCCTTTACCTTTTCAACCCAGGCGGTAACATCCTCTTTGTTAAACACATCCTCGATTGAAAGCATTGGCACATCGTGTGTAACCTTCACTCCCGCCTCTCTTTTAGCCACTCCGCCAATCTTTTGAGTTGGAGAATCTGGTGTCACCCACTCAGGGTGCTCCTTCTCTGCCGCCTTAAGCTGAAGCATCAGCTGATCGTACTCAAAGTCGCTAATTTCTGGCTCATCATCGTTGTAATATTTATCCATGTGATAGTCGATGGTATCGACTAGCTTCTTATACTCTTCAAATAACATTATTCTAGTTCCTAGATCCTTCCAACATCTTATTCAGCTTCTTCAGCTCCGCTGTAGTCACATCCCTGTATGTGTCTTCCTTCAAATCACCCAACTCGATATTCATAATCCTTACGCGCTTCAAAGTCCGTACCCTGTAGCCCAAGGCCTGGCACATTCGCCTAATCTGTCTGTTCAATCCCTGGGTAAGAATTATATTAAACTTATTTGGAGCCAACTTCTTCACCTGACATTTCCTGGTGGTGACTTCAAGCTCCTCAAGGTAAACTCCGGCAGACATTTTCTTAATAAAATCTGCTGTAATTTCCTTATCAACTGTAACTACATATTCCTTTTCATGAGCGTTCACAGCTCTCATAATTTTATTAACCAAATCACCCTGATTTGTAAGAAGCAAAAGACCTGTGCTGTCCTTATCAAGCCTGCCTATAGGGTATATTCTCTCAGGATAATTCAGGTGTTCAACAATATTGTTCTTCTCACGCTTTTCCGCAGTGCAAACAATTCCTGCCGGCTTATTATAGGCAATCAGCACCTGCTTTTTCCCCACATTTGAAACGGGCTTTCCCTGAAAAAGCACCTCGTCATCTGAGGTAACCTTCATACCCATGACAGCCACCTCACCATTGACCATTACCTGACCTGCCTCGATAGCCGCATCAGCAGCCCTGCGACTACAGACACCGGCATCACTTAAATATTTATTTAATCGAAATAGTTCCTGGCTCAACCTGCCCTCCTATTTAATAAAAGGAGACCAATTTAATGGTCTCCAATAATCGCTTATTTGTCCTGTGGACTAATTTGAAAGAAGGTCTGTACGGATGAAGCCTTCCTTATTCTTGAACTTAACCTTTGTCCATCCCTCAGCATAGCTCATAACAACCTCAACGGTGTCACCCTCGTATGCCACTGCAACCTTAGATGAAGACTTGTCCATCTTTGAACGGATATTGGTTGTAGCCTTTATTGTAATCTTTGTGCCCTTTTCAAATGAAGAAGCTGTATTTGTCTCCTGTTCCTCTGTGGCTGTCTCAGTCTCTTCTGTAGCATCGGCTGACTTAACAGTTACAGCATCCTTTGTGATATAAGCTGTAGTGCCATCATAATCGAACTTGTAGAAGTCACCCTCTTCGCCGTAAATAGTGATTTCCTTGCCCTTATCTATAGAACCAAGTCGGTCGCTATTTTTATCAGCGGCTGCACGGACATTAGCTCTGGAATTAACCTTGCCCTCGAAAGAATTAGCCTTTGCTTCCTCTTCTGCTGCTGCTTTAGCTTCCTCTTCTTCCTTAGCCTTAGCCTCTTCCTCTGCCTTGGCAGCCTCCTCTGCAGCCTGTGCTGCTTCCTCAGCAGCTGCAGCAAGCTGTGCATTGTAATCTGTGTTCCACTGAACGATAGCAGCTGGAAGTGTGTTAGACATAAATGACTCCAATGCGGAATCACTCTTAATGGCTGCATTGTATTCGTCTGTGACTTCAGCTTCCTTATCAAGCAAATCCTGCTGACGGATAAAAACAGAAATCAAATCTGAAATCTCTGTATCCATCTCGTAGATGTTGTTGTTCTGATTGAAGGAACCGTAAACATTGTTGATGTAAAGCTTACCATCAGCGGTCTCCACATAAAAGAAATCAAGTCCAGGTGCTGATGTCTCAATATCCTTATACTTAAGATTTACCTTTACTGATGTAAGATATGAGCCCTTATCAAGACCTTCCTTTGTGTAAATCTCGATATCTGAGAACTTCTCAATGTACTGGCTGTAAAATTGAATGTAGCTAACCTCCTGATCACTTACCTGTGAAGGTGAAGCTAACTCCTTTATCTTGTCAGTGTTACCATTTGCGTAAGCATCGTAATAATCTGTAATTAAAGCTGTAAGCTCTGCACTCTTATTTTCCTTGAAGTTCTTGTAAACTCCCTCGGAATTCTTTTCCACTCCTGTGCTGCTGGTACCCATAAACAGTACAAGATTCATACAAATAAAAATGCAACCTGCTAAAAAATATCTTTTATATTGAACAATAAAATCACCGCACTTTACGGCTATTTCTTTAACCTTATCTAGTATTTTTTGAAAACTCATGTGCCCCTCCAGTGAGTAAGATAAACAGCATGTAACTGTAGACGGCCGGATTCGAACCGGCGGTCTTCGGAGTCGGAGTCCGATGCGTTATCCAACTACGCTACGCCTACTAAAATGCCTGCCGATTTATTTTAACATAACTTACTATACACATCAAATTTAATAAAAACTTTAGTTGATTAAAGTGTAATAATAAACTACACTATAATAAATATTTTTGCAAATTTTCAGGGAGGTATATGTATGAATCCAACAGGCACAACCAGATTAATTTGCTTACTTGGAAACCCTGTTTCCCACAGCATTTCACCAGCCATGCACAACACAGCTTTTGACCAGCTTTCTCTGGATTATTCCTACATGGCTTTCAATATTGAAGAGGACAATTTCAAAGCTGCCGTAGACGGTCTTAAGGCCATGAATTGCGCTGGCTTCAATCTTACCATGCCATTTAAAAATGCCATCATTCCTTATTTAAATGAACTTGATGAAGCCGCTGCCCTTTCTCATTCCGTAAATACGGTAGTAAATGACAATGGCAAGCTTAAGGGCTACACCACTGATGGTATCGGCTTTTTAAAATCCATGGACGAATGCAAAATTAAATATAAAGGCGCCACAATCACCATGCTTGGTGCTGGTGGAGTTGCCACCTCAATCATTACTCAGGCAGCCTTGGATGGTGTTTCAAAGATAAATATCTTTAAGCGCAAAAATACCACCTTCGACCGGGTTGTTGACTTTGCTGACAAGATATCAAAATCCACCGAATGTGATTGCTTCGTTTACGATATGGCAGATAACGATATCCTGGAATTCTGTCTACAGGAAAGTGATATTTTGATAAATGGCACAAACGTTGGAATGGGCGATGATGACACCTCCCTAATTCCTAAGGATTTCCTGCATCCTGGCCTTACCGTTTGCGATACAATCTACCATCCTGAGCAGACCAGACTCCTTAAGGATGCCGCTTCAAAGGGTTGCAAGACTATGAACGGAAAGTTTATGCTCCTTTACCAGGGTGCCGCTGCTTTCAAGCTTTGGACCGGTCAGGATATGCCAGTTGAAATAGTTAAAGAAAAATATTTTAAATAGAATCGAGGAATAAAAATGAGTTTCACTTACTTAAAGAAAATGCCCACACCTGAAGAGATTAAAGAGATGCTTCCAGTACCTGGAAAGGTCCAGGAGCTGAAGCTAAAGCGTGACCAGGAGGTAGCTGATATCATCACCGGCAAGGATGACAGATTTTTATGTATCATCGGTCCTTGCTCTGCCGACAATGAGGATGCTGTTTGTGAGTACATCAGCAAGCTTTCACGAGTAGCTGAAGATATTAAGGACAAGGTCCTTGTAGTTCCTCGAATCTACACCAACAAGCCTCGTACCACCGGCAGTGGCTACAAGGGAATCGCTTCACAGCCTGATCCAAACGAAGCTCCAGATATGTTAGCCGGACTCATCGCCATGAGAAAAATGCACATCCGTGCCATGACAGAATCTGAAATGACTGCAGCCGACGAAATGCTCTACCCTGAGAACTGGGGATATGTAGATGACCTTCTTTCATACGTTGCCATCGGCGCACGTTCCGTTGAGGACCAGCATCACCGCCTTACTGTTTCAGGCTTTGATGTAGCATCAGGTATGAAGAACCCTACCTCAGGTGATTTTTCAGTTATGCTTAATTCCGTATATGCGGCTCAGCATCCACATCACTTCACATTCTCAGGCTATGAGGTAAAGACAAGTGGCAATCCTCTTGCACACACTATTCTTCGCGGAGCTGTTTCAAAGCACGGCAACAGCACTCAGAACTACCACTATGAGGACCTTATTCGTCTTCACAATATGTATGAAGAAATGGATTTGGTTAATCCATCCTGCATCATTGATGCTAACCACTCAAATTCAAACAAACAGTTTAAGGAACAAATCAGAATTGTTAAAGAAGTGATGCACAACCGCAATCACTCTGACGCTATCAAGAATCTGGTAAAGGGTGTCATGATTGAGTCCTACCTTGTTGAGGGATGTCAGCCTATCTCTGACCACCAGACCTACGGCCAGTCAATCACTGATCCTTGCCTCGGCTGGGAAGACACTCGTCATCTTCTCTACACTATTGCTGAAAGAAACTAGCATAGATACAAAAATCCCCTCGCTACTTTTCATTGTAACGAGGGGTTCTTTTTATGCTATAAGTGAATCTACTTCAAAAATAGAAATAAGATTATCTTCTTTTTTACCAACTCCGCTTATAAAGGATTCTTCCTTCTTAAGTAATGGTGAAGGCTCTTCAATTTCACTCTGAGAAATTCTCATAACCTCCTTTACATCATCAACGATAATTCCCATAAGCTTATCATCCTCAAGATTCAAAACTATAATACGATTTTTCTTTGTAAATTCCTCATCAGTATAGTTCATTCTCTTGCGTAAATTAATAACAGGAATGATTCTGCCACGTAAATATGTTATACCCTGGAAATACTCAGGCATCTTTGGCATTTTTGTAATCTTTGGCATCTGAATAATTGTGTTAATGTTAGTGATATCAATGCCAAAGGATTCATTGTTGATTTTAAAAATGATGTACTGCTTATCACCATTGTTCTTTTTATTTATAACTGCTAATTCGCCCATTTTATCCTCCAATTATTATGACGCAATCTTGAAGAACTTCATTTCTTCGTTTAACTGCTCTGCAATGCCCTTAAGATGTGTTGCTGACTCTGCAAGTGTTGAAACTGTTGCAGAAAGCTCCTCAACAGAAGCGCCTGTTGTCTCTGTAGATGCTGCGTTCTCCTCTGAAATAGCAGAAAGTGAAGACATAGCATTTGCAACTACATTATTTGAAGATACGCAGGTGTCTGCTTCATCAGAAATCTTTGTAACACTTGTTACAGTCTCATCAATATCCTCAAGCATTCCGTGAACAGCATCAAGTGTCTCGCCGAGAGCCTTCTGCTGCTCCATATTTCCATCCATTACGAAGCCAGCTGCCTGAACTGCCTGCTCAGCCTCACGTAAAAGGTCATCCATCAATACTCTGATTTCTGAAGCAAGGCTCTCAGAATCATCTGCAAGCTTTCTAATTTCCTCAGCGACAACGGCAAAACCATTACCAGCCTCCCCGGCTCTTGCTGCTTCAATTGAAGCGTTAAGTGAAAGAAGATTTGTCTGGGCAGCGATATCTGAAATACCCTCTACTCTCTCATTAATATTAGAAACTGCATTCTGTGTTGAAGAAATCTTTGTGGCAATCTCCTCAATCTTCATTGTCATTGCTGTGCTTGTATTCTGAAGTGTTGCAAGTGATGTACTTGATGTCTCAGATGCCTTCTTCATTCTGTCAGCAAGTGAAGTCATTTCATTAGTAGAACCCTGAACGTTTTCTACAGCATCTGTAATCATATTTGTGCTCTCAGCTGCAGACTGGATTTCCTCTGCCTGCTGAACTGCTCCGCTGGCAATCTGCTGTACTGCGACTGCAACGCTTTCTGCTGTAGCTGCAATCTGATCTGCCATCATAGAAAGCTCATCAGAAGACTCTCCAACTGTGCTTGATGAATTAACAATGTTTCCTACTATAGAAGAAAGCTTATCAATAAGTGAATTTGTGTTATTTACAATATGACCAAACTCGTCTTTTCTATCTGTATACTTTTCAATCTTCTTGAACTGACCATCAGCAAGCTCTGAAAGTGTCTCATTAACTGCAAGAATTGGCTTTGTAAAGCTGTTTGCAATAAGGAATGCAAGCACTGCGCCGATAAGGATAAGAACAACACCAATAATTACAGTTCTAAGTGCTGACATTCTGGCATCGTAAAGTACCTGGTTAATAGAAACTGTATAACAAGCTGTCACACCTGTAACAGGCTCCTTAACAAACGAAACGTACAATGGCTCGCCATTAAGCTCTGCCTCATAAGTACCTTCAATTGAATCAGTAGTTAAAAATGGAGCATCTGCTAAAACAGTAGGCTCGTCCTCAACAGTGATTTCATAAAGTGAATGAGCTGCTACTGTACCATTTCTATCAGCGATAAATGACTCTCCACCTGCATCAACAAGTACCTCATGTAACTGTGCTAAATCATAGCTTCTATATAAAACACCTATAACATTCTTTGTTCCTGGCTTAAATACTGGAACTGCAAGACAAATACTTCTAAGCTTTGTAGAATTACTTACCATAACCTCTGAAGCAAAGGTCTCGCCCTTCATAGCACCCTGGAAATAATCTCTATCTGAAACATCATTTAATGATCTGTTATCACTACGGAGAACCATCTGACCAGATGTATTTACAAGAGTAATAGCATTACCATCTTCAAAAAGATCATTAATGGCGTACATCTGAGTATTTACTTCATTACCTTTCTCACCAGTAGTAAGGAAATCAATGGTATCCTGTGAAGCTGCAAGTGTATATAAAGCAGATTCACCCTTGGCAAAAATGGTATTAAGTGAAGACTGTAAATACCATGCTGACCATTCGTTTTGTTCCTTGGCCTGTTCCTTAGCATCTTTAGTTGATGTATAATAACTAATAGAAGTAGCAACAATAAGTGGAAGAGCTGCAATAGCTACCATAGCTATAATCAGCTTCGTTTTCACACTAGAAAATAGTGACGCTGAAATTTTCATTTTTATACCTCCATGAAAAATCTGTGTTGAATTTGTGTTATTTTTGTGAACATGTTTTGGATTATATCATCGTTTTGTAACGTTGTCTTGTATTTATTTAAGTACAATCAGTGATTTAGCACAAATTTTCATAGGATATTTTAGTGAATATTGCACAATTAAAAATAGACACCTGAGTATTAACTCCCGGTGTCTATTTTGTATTTTGCACAATCATTTATTTAGGCAGGTAATTCCTTATGTTAGATTATACGGACTACCTTCTTGCAGCGTAGGCCATTATTGCAGCCACAGTTTTTGCATCCTGGATTTTTCCTGAATAACACATTTCCATTAAATCTTCCAGTTTCCACGCTTCTACGTCAATATCTTCTGATTCATCCAGGTTCTGCTCTCCCAGTTTCCTCAAGTCAGTGGCCAGATAAACATCAATCATCTCATCACAGAAGGCCACAGTTGACTTTAAAGAAAGAAGCTTTTCAAGCTTACCTGCCTGATAGCCCGTCTCCTCCTCAAGCTCTCTTGCAGCACAAATGCTTGTATCCTCATCTAAAGAATCGCGCTTTCCAGCTGGAACCTCAAGAGTCTCCCTCTCCAGCGCATTACGATACTGGCGAACCATAAGTATCTTCCCATCAGGCTTTACTGCAAGCACACATGCGGCTCCCATTCTATGACTTACAAAATCCCATTTCTCTGTCTTTCCATTTGGGAGGAGCATAGTATCCTCGTATATATCTAATATGGTGCCCTGATGAATTAATTTTCTATCTATTCTCTTTATCTCTTCCATGTTTTCCTCATTAAGAATGGCGGCTGGAATCCAGCCGCCAAAAATTTACTTCGCGTAATCGGTAACTCGTGATTCACGAATTACATTAACCTTGATCTGTCCAGGATACTCAAGCTGATTCTCGATCTGCTTTGAGATATCCCTAGCCATGATGACCATATCGGCATCTGTAACCTGTTCAGGAACCACAATGATTCGAATCTCTCTACCTGCTTGAATAGCAAAAGATTTTTCAACACCCTTAAAACTGTTAGAAATTTCTTCTAATT
>JAEEGL012316834.1_pt1 | contig 10046 bp, 6 predicted proteins | sample 9134231 | NCBI WGS metagenome assembly JAEEGL01 (sample SAMN16246548, study PRJNA631951) | gut metagenome | biome: gut microbiome; feature: rumen; material: fiber-attached | host: Bos | place: Iran: Karaj | collected 2018-10 | reverse complement strand
TCTTCCTTTTCCACCGTGCCTTCATGCAGTTCATCGGAGGCGTCGGTCTTGTCCTTCTCCTTACCTCGATCATCGCAAGCAGGCAGAACTTCAAACTCTACGTCGCTGAAGGCCATAACGACCAAATCGTCCCTAACTTAGCCAAATCCGCGAAGATCATCTTCCTTGTCTATGCCGGATGGGTCGCTGCAGGCTCATTAGGCTTATGGCTCGCTGGCATGCCTCCGTTTGAGGCGGTTTGCACATCCATGAGCTGCTTAGGAACAGGAGGCTTCTCCACGAGGTCGGAGTCCATCTATTTCTTCTGTCAGAATATGCCGCTTGGTGAGATCAACAATCTCTCCTATACGGTCACTAACAGCATAGGCATCGAGATCATAACCTGCGTCCTTATGCTTGCCGGTGCGACGAGCCTTGTCCTTCACACCTTTGCGTTAAGAGGCAAACTCAAAGACTTCTTCTGCGACATCGAGATCGTCTTGACTGGCGCTCTCCTCGTTGTCGGCATCCTTCTTTGCTCCCTTTCGATGACATATCTCTATAACGAAGGCCAAGGACTCGATTTCCTTTCCTCTCTCAGATATGGTACTTATTTCACCATCACGTCCCTCACCACCTCAGGATTCGCGAACTTCCCATCCATCCTCAAACTTGGCCCGGTTTGCTTCTTCCTTGGCTGGGTCTTCATGACCATCGGCGGTGGAATGGGTTCGACCGCAGGTGGCATCAAGCAGTACCGTGTCGGCATCCTTGGCAAGGAATTCTATTGGTTCCTTAGATACCACGACACCTCAGATAGAACCATCTCTCCTCGCGTCGTCAGGCGTTTAGGCGTCCTCAAAGAAGTGGATGAAGCTTCAGTTAAAGAAGCGAGAAACTACACCCTTCTCGTCTTAATCGTCGCGGTAGTGGGAGGAATGACCTTGATGTTCTTGCCTCCTCTCCCAGGACTCAACCAGGCAGAATGGTTCCAGCGCTGCTTCTATGAATTCATGAACGGATTCACCTCGGAAGGCATGTCCATGATGGATTATGTCGGATATAAGGCCGCTCATCCGCTTGCCTACAACGGCTTCATCTGGGTTGAGACGGCTGCGATGTTCTTCGGACGTTTAGAGATTCTTCCTATCATCTTCGCTCTATGGAGATTCATCATCGATCCAATCCGCGAAGCGAGGCTCAATTCCAAAAAAGCCCGTCCATCTTTGGATTAATCATTCTTTCTTCTTGTCGCTAATGTTCACGAGGGTTATAATAACGCTCGCCTGAATTAGGCCGTAGGGGCGTGGTTCAGTGGTAGAACAGAGGTCTCCAAAACCTTTGATGAGGGTTCGATTCCTTCCGCCCCTGCCATTAACAAATTAGACCTTCGGGTCTTTTTTCTTTTTCGCTACATTGCGTTTTGCGTTGTATATCAATCTCACCAAATTATGATTAAAATATATTACAGAAAGTAATATCTTTTGAAATGCCCATGTTTTATCGGCAGAGATGATTTATGAATAAGACTCGTTTATTATTCGCTTTTGGCATTTTGGGTTTGCTTACAGCAGGTTGTTCAAATAATGCCGAAACGCCTACGGGGCATCAACATAATTGGGGCGCTCCTACTTATACATGGTCAGACAATTACTCTAGCTGTACCGCTGAAAGATCGTGCCAAGACGACTACAAACACAAAGAAACCGAAACAGTTGATGCCACCTATTCTTTATTAATCAAGCCAACATGCGATTCGGATGGTCTTGGAGAATATACTGCAGTTTTTAAAAATAACGCATTTAAGACCCAACTTCATAGTGTCACATTTGATGCTACTGGCCATGATTGGGGTGAAACAGTTTATACGTGGAGCGCTGACAACTCAACATGTACAGCGCAAAGGGTTTGCAAGACGAATTCTAGTCACAAACAAAAAGAAACGGTTAAGACTTCCTTATCGGTTTTAATACCCGCTACTTGTGAAGAAGATGGGTCTGGCAGATATATAGCATCTTTTACAAACCGTGCTTTTGCTATCCAGAAAAAAGTAGTCGCCATCGATGCCACTGGGCACGTTTGGGAACAACCAACTTATGTTTGGTCACAAGACAATTTAAGCTGCACAGCGGAAAGAGTTTGTGCCAACGACAACGAACACAAACAAACCGAAACCGTTTCTACAACCTATTCAGTAGTAAATGAAGCAACTTGTGAAAAAAACGGCCTAGGCAGATACACAGCGACTTTTACTAATAATGTTTTTACTCAACAAACAAAAGATTTAACCATCGATTCAATAGGCCACGAATGGGGTTTGCCATCTTATTCGTGGAATATTAGTGGGCTTATCGGCGTTTGCAAAGCCGAAAGAGTGTGTTTGCGTGACGAAAACCATAGACAAACCGAAACAAGAATGGCGTCCTCAACACTTATCAAAGATGCCACTTATGATGAGACTGGTCTTAGGAGATTCACAGCCGCATTCACTAATACAGCTTTTGAAACTCAGACAACCGATGTGGTAATTCCAATTAAGGACATGTTCTCATTCATTAACCACGGAACATACTGTGCGGTTAGAGCAGCGTCTACGAAAATCTATGGTGCAATTGACATACCGGAGTATCACGACGGATTGCCAGTTGCAGAAATTGACGATTTCTCTTCCTGCAACCGAATCACATCGGTTTCTATTCCGTCAACCGTCGAAACAATATCCGACCGCGCCTTTGAGTATTGCGATAAGTTGGAATCAGTTACTTTTTCAGAAGGCCTTAAAACTATTGCTGATTCTGCATTTAGTGGTTGTGACTCAATCACGAATATTGAACTACCTGAATCGGTCGAGACTGTTGGTTCTCATGCATTTACTAACTGTACAAATCTGCTGTCATTCAAATGTGGTGACAACATAGAACAACTTGACCAGGGTATTTTCTTCGGTTGCTCTTCCCTTGAGACTTTAACTGTTCCTTTTATTGGTGAAACAGCCTCAACCGAACAGTATCTAGGGTATTGGTTTGGTTTCGGTCAGGGTTACGTTTATGACAATCTAAATGTTCCTTCTTCATTAAAGAAATTAATTATTAGCGATGCCTGTTCTTCATTAGGCAACCACGCATTAGACTGGTGCAATTCAATTGAACATCTAAGGATACCGTTCATTGGCGGTTCAAAAACCGAGAATCAATTCTTCGCCTATATTTTTGGAGGATCCACTGTCGATGACGAGGTCGTGAAAGTCCCGTCATCTTTGAAAAAAGTAGTTGTTGGCGACGCTTGCACTGAGATAGCCGATAAAGCCTTTTACAATTGCGCTTCTCTAGAAGAAATTGAACTAGGCAGCGGCATTTTGACAATTGGTTGGAGGGCATTTTGCGGTTGTTCCTCAATCGAGTCGTTGATCATCCCTGAAAGTGTCACCTCAATAGGCGATTCTGCTTTCGGCTATATGACATCGCTCGTTTCGCTTAATATTCTGGGCCTTGATACAAGAGTTGGCTCGAGTGTTTTTGCCGGTTGCGTATCGCTCATTTCAATAAATTTACCGTCAGAAAACATTTATTACTCGTCATCTAATGGGGCCATTTTTAACAAAGATGGCACAAGACTTATTTGTTGCCCTGGCGGCTTAGAAGGCACATTTACTGTTCCTACCACAGTAACAGAAATCGAGGAATATGCCTTTTACTCTTGCGATAAATTAACTAACATCGTCATTCCTGATAGCGTAACAACCATTGAAAAAGCCGCTTTCGCACACTGTTCATCTTTGAAAACGATTGATTTGCCAGACAATCTTAACGTTTTAGCACCTGATTTATTTTATGGGTGTTCATCGTTGGAGTCGGTTTCTCTACCGAATGGACTTACTTCAATCGGTAGTGGCGTTTTCTATGGGTGTTCGAGCTTAGCGTCCTTGGATATTCCATCAACCGTCGCCTCGATTGGTGATAGGGCGTTTGTTGAATGTTCTTCTTTAGAAGAACTCATTCTTCCTTTGTCTCTACAATCGATTGAAGAATACTGTTTTGCTAAATGTTCGTCGCTTGAATCGATAGATATTCCTGCCGGCGTTTTGTCGTTGGAGCAGGGGTTGTTCTTTGGCTGTGGTTCTCTAGAAATTGTTGTTTTGCACCAGGGTCTAGAAACGATTGGACAAGGTGCTTTCTTGAATTGCTCGTCTTTGACGTCTATTGATGTTCCGGATTCGGTTACAATCATGGAGGCTGCTGCATTTGAAGGGTGCACGTCCTTAACGTCTTTCGAAATGCCGCATTACGTAACAGACATCAAACAAGAATTGTTTAAAGGTTGTACATCGTTGGAAGAGATTGAACTGCCATATATTACAGCTATAGCCGACAATGCGTTCTATGACTGCTCGTCTTTACGGGAAATCAGTTTCGGCGAATCGTTATCGTCTATCGGAAACTATTCTTTTTACAACTGCAATCATTTAACCGATATCTCTTATGCTGGGACAATAGCGCAATGGGCAAGCGTCACAAAAGGCAGCGGATGGGAATACTCATTCCCGGCGATCTATATTTCATGTAGTGACGGCGATACCTACGTTTTTGAATTTGATTTTTGATTCTTTTAAAAGCAACACGCCCATTCTTCGGAGTGGGTTTTTTCGTAGGCAATTTGGCGCGGTTTTGCAGAGGATTTTTGGCCATCTAGATTTACGAATATGAAAAATGCTAACATTGTTGGGCAGATTCCTATTTTTGATTCGTCACATTTGGCGAGAGGCATAAATGAGCATTACCAGAAGTGTGGCCATGGCTTTCATGGCAGGGGATGAGTCCGCTACAGAAAAGGTCTACCTCGAGTACAAGAACCTGATGTTTTTCGTCATCGCATCTTATGTCTCTTCCAAAAGCGATATCGACGACATCTTAAGCGAATCATTCCTCAAAGCGATTGAGAAAAGAGAGCAGATCAAGGAACCTCATCACCTCAAAGCTTTCTTAGTCGCAACCGCCAGGAACCAAGCTATCGACTTCTTAAGGAAAAGCCGTCTCGTCCCTTCTAGCGACGTCCTAGATGAGATTTATGGGGACGATGATAGGTCAAATGACTTCCTTTCGCTCATCGAGCCTTTGCTCTCCAACAAAGAAACCATTGTCGTTTATTACAAGATCGGTTTCTCCTACACTTGGCCTGAGATCTCTAAAGAGACTGGCATCCCTGTCTCAAGCGTCAGAAGGATCTACGACAAGGCCAAGGAAAAGCTTAGGAAAGGACTTGCAGCATGAAATTCGAAAAGCAAATGAAAAAGCACATCGACCAAGTCTTTGAGGAAAATGTGCCTAATCCATATCCAACTCCAATTAAGGAAAAGAGATTCCCATCATGGTTCAAATACGTCATTCCAGCCGGGGCCGTTTTGGCAGCGGCTTCCGTCGCAACGGCGATCATCGTCCCTAATGCGATTGGGAACGCCCTCGGACCAATCGGTTCAGGGAACGGTAGCAGTCAGCTTGCTAGCACCTCTCTCCCGTTTAGCGGCACTGACTGCACGGAGATGACCAATTTCGTCTTTGCTCCGAAAAACGATAGGATGGTTCCGACATTCGATAGCAAAATCGTCAGCAGAACTGGCTTAAAATCACTTGAAAAACTCACTCCATATTTTAAAGACCCTCAAAATAAGGACTTTGTTCTTTCGCCAGCTTCCCACCTTCTTTGCGCCTCTTCTTTGATTTCGGTGTCCGATGGCTTTGACTTGGACGCTTTCGGTTTAGAGGATGCCGGAGAAGATACGAAAGCCTTGCTTGAGCAGTGGAACTGTTCTTATTCAACGACGAATGATAGGACCGGCGTTGTTTATGATTGGGTCCGTTTCGATAGCGCAGTTCTCCATCAGCAAGTAGGCGGAACATTTGCTTTCGATTCAGCGAAATGTCAGGCAGTATCTGACAAATACATTGCCACAAGCGCAGCCAACCATGCAAACTACGTTGACCAGGCAACACAGTATTTCAAACAGGCCATCAATCTAAGCATCCCGATTCCAAAAATTCCGATGAATGGTGACGGTGTCATAACTTATGCCGCTCTCAAGATGAAAGATCTGGCGATGAGAACGTATACCACTGAAAAGAGGGTGTTTCATGCCGACGGTTGAGATACCGAAATCGATTATGCCTTATTCGGAAAATCAGATGCCGGCATGACCGTAAGGTATTTCGATGGCAGTAATTACACCACGTTCGCCTTCAGGAATAACTCCACGTATCTAATGATCGTTATGCCTAAGGAAGGCATTTCACTAGAAGCCGTTCCTCTCGAAGAAGCCTATTCTGAGATTACGAGCAAAAAGGTCACTGAGATTTCGGCTTATGGCTATGTCCCGTATTTCCATGTCTCTTCCGATTCGATTGACTTATCAAGTTCGTTCATTAAGCACATGAGCGGCAATGAGCTTTTGTGGTCGAAACTCTTAAGTAGGGGTGGAGTCCCAACGCATGATCTTAACTTCTATGTCCTTCAATCCTCGGACTTCGAATTCTGCGAAAAAGGCATATTTGGCGAATCCGTCACTTCTTCTGGTGGCAGTTCTGCCGCAATGCCTCCAAGGAACCCGTTACTGATCGACGTCAATCGCCCATTCTACGCGATTTGCCTACAAGACAATTTCCCTCTCTTCATCAACAAGGTGAATAACCCAGGGCAACAACCATCAGCAAAATAAAAAAGACCCCCTTTTGCGGGGGTTTTTCTTTAAAAGAATAATCTTTTTCTTGATTAGAGGCGTTTTCTAGGATAGTTTGGTTACGTTGTGGACATCCTAGGAGGATTATTCTATGAATAATAAGAAAGCAGTAGTCCGCCTCTTCTTTACCTTAGACGACAACTACATCCCATTTCTCTCGACAACCCTCGCGAGCATCGTCGACCATGCCTCGCCTGAATATAAATACCAAATCACGATCATCCATGACGGATTATCTTTAGAAAGCAAAAGGGCCATCCGTCAGTTCCATAAAGACAACATCTCCATCTCTTTCTTCAACGTCTCCGTCAAAGTCAATTCTTTGGCGGTCAAACTCGACGTCCGCGATTATTACACCATCACGACCTATTACCGTCTTTTCTTGCCTGACCTTTTCCCAACGTTAAGCAAAGGCTTATACCTTGATAGTGATATCGTTCTTTGCGATGACGTCGCTAAACTCTATTTCACTGACCTTGGCGACAATCTCGTCGGTGCGATTCCTGACGCTTCAGTCCAGCTTTTCCCTGAATTCTCTAACTATGTTGAGAAAGTCTTAGGGGTTGAGCATCAGAATTACTTCAACGCAGGTGTCCTTCTTATGAACTTCAAGGCCCTTAGGTCCTTTGGTTTAGAAAGACGCTTCCTTGCCCTCATCAAGAAAGTCACTTTCAAAGTGGCCCAAGATCAGGACGTCTTGAATTACCTTTGCAAAGACAGGGTCACCTATGTCGACAAGAGGTGGAACGTCATGCCGCTAGGCGAAGAAGTCAAAGATCCTTGCCTCATCCATTACAATTTGATGTTCAAACCATGGAACCTCAAAAACGTTATGTATGAAGACCGTTTCTTCAAATATGCCGAGATTGCCGGTGTCAAAGAAAACATCGTCAAAAACCGTGAACTCATCCCACAGGATGTCGTCGACAAAATCCTCAAGAGTGTCGATGGTGTCAAGTCTTTCTGCAACCAAGAAGCCGAGAAAGCCGATGAATACCATGAGAAACTTGGCGACACCAAAAAGAAGTGGACACCATACCAGACCATCGAACAAAGAATCAGGAAAGGCGAGCAAATCGCCCCAACCCTCAGCAAAGAGAGACAGGATATCCTTAACAAAATCCAAGAACTTGAGAGAGAAGGCCGTTTCGACGTCGATGTTGAGAATGATCCGCCTTTCCGTCACCTCATGCCAGGAGATGTCGATTACTTACGCAAGAAGTGGTCTAGCAAGCTCAAGACCTTCTGGGCCAATTATTATTCAAACCGCTATTTCAAATACCAAATCAAGAAAGGCCGTATCGTCCTTGATGGGGTGACAGGACTCCAGAACCTTAGAAGCGTTAAGAAAGGCGCGGTCATCACCGCCAACCATTTCTCGCCATTTGACAGCATCCCGATCCATCTCATTTGCAAGAAGTACGCTAGAAACAAGAAGCTTTTCAAGATCATCAGGGAAGGCAACTTCACGATGCCAGGCCTCTATGGTTTCTTCCTTAGAAACTGCTACACCATGCCTCTTGCCACGAACCCAACCGTCCTTAGACAGTTCCTTAAGTCGGTCGATACCGTCTTGACCAAAGGCAACTTCATCCTCATCTACCCAGAGCAGTCGATGTGGTGGAATTATCGCAAACCAAAACCTCTTAAGAAGGGCGCTTTCGTCTTCGCTGCGAAGAACAATGTCCCAATCATCCCAACCTTCATCACCATGCGTGATACCGACAAGGTCGATGATAGTGGCGCTTTCATTCAAGCCTACACCCTCCATATCCTTGAGCCTATCTATCCTGATGTCTTCCTCTCTCAGGCTGAGAACGTCATGATGATGATGAAGGCCAATGAGGAGGAGTGGAAAGAGGTCTACGAGAAGACCTATGGTGAGAAACTCACTTACATAACCGAGAAATAAGATGCTTCTATATTCGATCATCATAGTTATCTGCGCTGCCATAGTGACTACGCTAAACATCTTCCTTAATCCGCAGTTCCAAGATATGCCTTGGCTCTACGCCATTTTGATGCTCGCTTTCATTGTCGGCGCGGTCTTTCTCGATGGCATCGTCGCCCTCATCATCAGGAAACTCCCTGAGAAATGGTTTCAAAAGGATAAGGGCATCTTCAAAACGAGCAACGCTGAGATGAAGCTCTATCGTTTCCTTAGAGTCCAGAAGTGGAAGAACCATGTCCCTGAGCTTGGCTCCTTCACCGGTTTCCACAAGAATAAGGTGGTCAGTCCCTTCGATAACGAATATATTGGCCGTTTCATCCTCGAAGCCAGATATGGCGTCGCCATTCACCTTTGGAGCGTGCCAACCTCTTTCCTCCTAATCCTTTGTGACTTTGGACTCTACACGGGAACATCAAACATTTGGCTGACGATCGCCTTGCCTGTCGCCGTGATCAATGCCATCTTGATTCTCCTTCCTGCCTTCGTCCTCAAGTTCAATCTTCCAAGGCTCATCGCCATCTATAACAACAACATTGTGCTCGAAAAACGAAAAACCGAGCAAAAATAACAAAATCCGCTGCAAAACGGCGGTTTTTTTATTTGTTTAACTAAAACTGCCCAGGAAAAAATTTCTTCATGTAACCGCTATTATGTTTGAATTGAAATAGCAGGACCTATAATCAAATTGATACAAATGGAGATATCAAAAATGAAACCTATCAAAGAAGGAAAAGTCAGAGAGATCTACGATAACGGTGATACCTTAATCATGGTCGCGACTGACCGCATCAGCTGTTTTGACGTCATCTTACATAACGTCGTCACCAACAAAGGCAAGGTCTTAACCCAAATCTCAAAATTCTGGTTTGATTACACGAAAGACATCTGCAAGAACCACATGGTCAGCGTCGATGTCAAAGATATGCCTGAATTCTTCCAAAACGAACAATACGAAGGAAGAACGATGATGTGCAAAAAGCTCACCATGCTTCCTATCGAATGCATCGTCCGTGGTTACATCACCGGAAGCGGCTGGGCCAGCTATCAGAAAAACGGCACAGTCTGTGGCATCACCCTTCCAAAAGGTTTAGTGGAATCCGATAAGCTTCCTGAACCAATCTACACCCCATCCACCAAAGCGGAGATTGGCGATCACGATGAGAACATCTCCTTCGAAAGATCGGTCGAGGTCCTTGAAAAGGAATTCCCAGGCAAAGGCCTTGAATATGCGACCAAACTCAAGGAATACACCATCGCCCTTTATAAGAAATGCGCCGACTACGCCCTCACCAAAGGCATCATCATCGCCGACACCAAATTCGAATTTGGTCTTGATGAGAATGGCGAAGTCGTTGTCGCTGACGAAATGCTCACCCCAGACTCATCGAG
>JAEEGL011673611.1_pt1 | contig 10046 bp, 11 predicted proteins | sample 9134231 | NCBI WGS metagenome assembly JAEEGL01 (sample SAMN16246548, study PRJNA631951) | gut metagenome | biome: gut microbiome; feature: rumen; material: fiber-attached | host: Bos | place: Iran: Karaj | collected 2018-10 | reverse complement strand
ATCCCTTCCGAAAAGAGGAAGTTTTATAAAGACATGGAACGATTTGTGGAGATCATATTTAATATGGAGTGCCTGACATATAGCGATATAGATTATTCGCTTGATATTCTGCATATGAATGAAGATATGCGTCTCTTTTGGATTGAAGATGGTAAATATGGTCCCGAGCCTGAGGATGAGGATTTAAGGCTGGACAGGGAGTTGAGTGCCGATAAGGTTTATTATGAGATGTTTCCGGGTACAGAGAAAAAGGATTTTGAGCGTGATATCAAGTTTTTGAAGGATATAGGATATCCGATTGAGTATGATGAAGAGCTGGATGTTTATTATAAGGATTTTCCGGAGGAACTGCCGGCCTGATCAGGATGGAGAGGGATATTGGTCAGAAAGTGTCATGGTGAAAAATACTATGCAATAGTTATACGACATTCGGAACCGGATACTGATGGAAAGGCAGAAGTGTCTGAAATTGCTGCCGTGAAGAATCAGAAGGGTATCGAAATTGATATTTTACATGTCCTTATTGATAAAAATGAGGTTATTTTAGATAAGTGCCTAAATAAGAATTACAATGAGGGTAACCTTGTGAGTGTCAGTTCGGAAAGTGCTTTGAAGCGACTCGCCGATTTCATGCCGGATGCATTGGATCGAAGTACTCCTCTTATATGCATGTCTCGAGTGGAGAGAATGGTTTTGCATCATTTTCTTCGAGATAATGGAAATGAGGATTGTCCGGAGTTTATTGATCTGCTTGAGAAAAGCAACGAATGGTTTGGGAGCAGCTGTTTGACGGGCGATGAGCAGACGGATTGTGATAGACATATTATTGATGAACTGACAGATCTTTCAAGGCGCTTCCGGCAGTTGTTGATGAGAAGGATAAGCGAATCCATAGATGTTTATGACTGTATGCGGTCAAAGGAAATCAGGGAGTTCTACCGAGAGAGATGGCTACTTGATACGGACGAGAAAATATCTCTTGTATGGCATTCGATGCTTCCTGTTCAGGAGAAACTGGCGATCTATCGAAAAATAAGAAACGAGGCAGTGGGTGAAAACAAAGAGATGCTAAGGCTGGCTATGGATGCAATTACTGCATTCCTTGAGAGCATTGAGCATCCGAGGTGGCGCACGTTATATGCTATGGAGCGAAGATCCTCACCAGATGGCATGATGAAGGATGATGAGATGCAACTTTTAATCTCAGATAAGTATAATCATCTGAATTGCACTGATACAGTATGTACGGATTTGGTTTTCAAGGATTCTATCGATGAAGTCTTTGCCGAAGTGAATGAACAGATTGAGTGGAACCAGGAACAGGGAAATGAGAAATACCATGAATTGTACTATGTATATCAAATAATAATCCCCGAGAACGGACCTTCCGAAGATGCAGCTGAGTTCTATGTCATGGATATTGATGGGAAGGCAGCGATAACCCAACTCTTCATGGGAGATAATTATTGTAAGAAGAATCCGACACATGGTCGTTTGGATTTTGCTTTAGACGGCCCATTTGGTCAGAATATCGATTTGCCATATGAGAGTGGGGATATATTGAAACTGCAGACACCATTAATGGAAAAACCGGCCTATGGTTATTTGCACAGGGAATGGGCTTTGGGATGGTACAACCATCTTTATGACGAAGAAGGAGATCCGGATTCTGATGATAAAGACAGAGACATAAGGTTTCTTTCGTTATCTTATATTTTTCCAGACCTTGCGCCGTACACTTTATTTGATTGTATAGAGCGTGCGTCAGAGGAAAAATCAAGAGAATTAAGAAATAGATATGGATAAGGACGATAAGAGAGATTTGATTTTCAGAATTAATGAAGACGCAAGTCGGTACTATCATTTGCAGCTTCTGGGCGAATATGGCTTCAAAGGAATGGACTATCTTAAACCTTATGGTCTGGACATAGATACTATAGAAAAATTTGGCATAGGATTCGCTGCTGATGTTTCCGGTATTGGTCTGATCAATTATTTGAAAAAAAATGGATACACAGAAGATGAGATAAGTTATTCCGGGTTAGTAGCAAAAATTAACACCAAGCTTGAAGAGAGACCGGACTGTGATGATGTTGACATGTTTATAAATGAAATTGTTCTCCCAATAATCGATGAATCCGGTCTTACGGTCGGACTCTATGCTCAGGAAATAGAAGAAGACGGATTTGACGAGTTTTCCGTATCACGCCCGTATTCAAATTTAAGGAAGGCGCTTTATGGAATAAACTATGCCGTACATTCCGGAGAGGATTATTTGATTGTTTGTTATGGGGTTATGGATACTCTTCTTATGCATCAAGCTGGTTTTGATATGACAGTATCTTTTCCCGGAATAGAGGAAGCGGCTTTTCAAGCAGGGAATATAAAAAGCTTTACCGAAAAAATCGTGTTGTGCGTTGATCCTTCCGAATATGAAATGGAATGGGTGGAGGATGTTGTTCAGATACTGGAGGAAGATGGAATCAGAATATCCTATGCAGATATTTCACCATATAAGAATGCTGCGGAGTTGATAATCAATGCAGGCGCTATGGAAATGAAAAAACGGATTCAGTTTGCAAAGAGATGCTTTACGAGAGGATAAGCATATGTCAAAACCATCTGAAACACAATTACAGGATGAGAAATTAGATATTTTTCGCTTCATCAATTCCAGAGATATCAGGAAACATCTTGAAGATCTGAAATATGAGTTTAATACACGTGAAGCAGCATGGCTTGTCAGTCAATGCTCGGATGCTACGATTCATGAAAAACATGAGGCATGGAACTGGATCATTAACCATATGCCGGACATGGAGGTCAATGAACGTATCAATTGCAAATACCGGGGAAGCCTTCATGATACTTTGAAGAAATACATGGCTATGGAGGACGATCTTCTTCGAAACTTTGCAGACACTAAGGATGCGGTATATACGCATGAGTACTATTTTGATGGTAGACGGGCTATCCTTACCGGATATGAAAAAGTGTATTTTAGCTTGGAAAGCTGTGTAGATGGAATAAGAAAAACCTGGGATGACTATGAGGAGGAGAAAAATAAACCGGGAACTTGTATTGCTGCTATACGGCACTTTCGTGATAAAGATTATCAGATAGAAGTAGCATATAGTTCTGATTGTGAAATCAAGGCTGTAGATGTTCGAGGGAAAATCCTTAATGAAGAATACGAGGAACTGCTATACGAATTTTTTGACGGCTTTTGGTTTGATTTTCCGACACCTTTCAAGGAGGGGGATATAGTCTGCAAATTTGATGATGATCCCGATGGACCTTATGCATATGATTTTTGCAGAGGGATCATCGTACTGAAGAGTCTGTTCACATGGAATCTCAAAGAAGAGGGTATCCCAAACAAGCAGAAATACATAGAAGGTCATTGTGGTGATACCAGTGATATGACAGTGTATGGCTATTTTCTGCGAGAAGATGGCAGTATCTATAATGAGTGTACATGGAATTATATGGATTTGGAGTATTACCGTGGACCGCTAACCGGAATTAAACGGATATGTAAGGCATTGAGTAGTTTCGTCAAAGGTGAAATAGAAATAGAACTCTTTACTTATGCACATAGGATATTCCTTTTAGAGAAACAGCATGAAGATTATGAACATCACAATTGGTTTACGAAAGAAGGACTGGAACTTGCTGGTTTGTTAGAAAATGAAGGAGAGCAAACAAAAGATGATACGGACAGGGTTAAATAGTATAGATGAGATGCTTGGTGGCGGACTTAGAGAGGGCTATCTGTATCTGTTTGGAGGCAGACCCGGCATGGGAAAAACAGCATTTGCTCTTTCTGTGATTGACAATATTTGTGTAAAAGAGCATGAACCCTGTGCCTATTTCTCAATGGATTATCCTAAAGAGAGATTAGAAGACAGGCTGGCGCAGATTCATAGCAGGACTCATTGGTATCCACGTTTTGAAGAAAAAGATATTCCTAAGAAAAAAACGGCTATGGAGGAACTCAGGGATATTTCTTTATGGAGCGTAAGCGCAGAATACATGACTGTATCTGAGATTGCTGAGCATAGTCGCGGAATGAATGATGGCCATTTGTCGCTTTTGATCGTAGATTGGATTCAACATATTTCAAAGAAAAAAGGGTTAGCGGCAAATAAGGAAATTGCATCTGGATTGAAGGATTTGAAGCAATTGTCCATGGATATGAATTGTCCGATATTGATTCTGTCGCAATTAACTAGAAGGCTGGAGCGTAGAAAAGATAAACACCCACAAAAGGGAGACTTCAGAAATATCATAAGACCGGAAAAATATGTTGATGAGATTATGATGCTATATCGTGATGGTTACTACAAGAACAATTACTATGCCGTGGACGCATCGGACAACTGCAGAAAGGCAGAAATACGTTGTATTCATTGTAAAGACATGAGTAGTTCGGTTTCTGAATTAGTATTTAATCATGATGTTGCCTGCTTTGAATAGGTATATTGATCGAGGGTTTGTGGTATAAAAATGAATTTAGCATGGATGATATCAAGAAATGGAGATGCAATTCGGACAAATATGCATCCGTACATTGACGAGGAATTGGAGGAAGAATCTCTTTATTCCGCTGAATGGCTTTACCATAATACAGAAGCGCCGGAGACCAAGAAAGTAATTGAGACCATGGTATGTAGTTGGATCCGGGAAGGTTCTGAACGTGAAAATCTGTCCTATTCCGAGTATGTTGATCAGTCGCTTCAATGGGCTACAGAAGATCATATACGGATATGCTCACCTGCCTTCATACATGGCTTTCTTTCTAAGGTCGATGAATTGTCAAAGGATTATATTTCAACTATGAGACTGGCAAGATATGATTTGAACCAGGAATTCTTAAGGGCAAGGTATGGTGGTATGGTTGACTCTTCCGATAGTTCAGAGGATGCACCCAAAACAACGGGTATATTCTTTAGGATTTCGTCGAACTGTTTTGATTGGATGCCTATAATATATGAGTTTGTATATTCAAATCGTAGTAGCCTGAATATCACGGAAGTGACTATTGTAAGAGATCTATTCTTTGGTGGTAATAAGCATTTGATCTATATAAACGGTATCAATGGACAAGGCTATGACAGATATCCGGTAGATGCCTTTTTGACAGAATGGATGCCTTACAAATTGGATTAAAAACATACTCGGTCGGGGAGTAATCATTATGAGCACATATGTAATGTCTGACATTCATGGGCATTTTGAAGAGTTTCAGCAGATGTTGAAAAAGATAGAGTTTGACGATAATGACGAACTGATTATCGCCGGAGATTATGTGGACAGGGGGACGCAAACATGTGAAATGATGCGGTGGATTGATAAGTGTCCTGAAAATGTACTGCTCCTAAGAGGCAACCATGATGTTGAGTATGCCGAATGTGTCAATATTCTGGACATATATTGTAGAAAACTCGAACTGGATGAATGTAGCATTGATGATACAAAGAAACTATACCAGGCAGTAAACAGTATTCCGGCTATAAATTCAGCATATTTTGATTATTATGGCACGATCTGTAAGCTTGTAATGAATCATGGGGTGACATTGAGTGAATTAAAACGATGGGCTGAAATTATTAGAGAAATGCCATATGTATATAAGCGAAGTGTAAACGGAAAACGCTATATAATCGTTCATGCAGGCTATTATGAGGACAAATCTATCCCTGTAAATGAATTAGAGCAGTTTTATATCTATGCTCGTGAAGATGCATATACGGTTGGTGGCGTATCTGGCGCTACAATTATAGCAGGTCATACACCGACTGTAATGAAAGGATTGCCAATGTATACTGGGGGTGAAGTATTCAAAATGTATGACAGAAGAAAGAAATGTACGTTTTATAATATTGACTGTGGATGCGGCTATATGGATTCAGAAAAGTATCAGAACTGTAAGCTTGCTTGTATTCGGCTTGAAGATGAGCAGATTTTTTACGTTCCGTGAACAAGTGTCTCACTTTAGGACCGACGGTCCTAAAGTGAATGCTTCCTATAATTAGGACTACCATAGTCCTAATCTTTATAATTTCGCGGTATAAGCTATTGTCTTAAAATTATGACGTAAGTATTCCCAAAGAAAGGAGGTGCTTATGTCATGGGCAAGGGAAAGACGGAGCTTACCGCGTCGGAAATTGCGGAAGAGGCTGAACTGGTCGCAAATATCTCGTCCCGGTTGAAACATGTACTGGATGAGCGGGGCTGGACGGTATATAAGCTGATCAGTGAGAGCCATATTTCCAAGAACAGTGTGTATAATGCCTATTATGGGCGGGCCGGAGTAATGGTTAACACGCTGAACAGGATCTGTAAGACAATGGACATGGAGATTGTGGATTTCTTCAGTTATCAGCCTACAGAGGACATCAACCTGTCGGAAGCGGAACGGATCGACATCATGAACAAGCGAAAGCTCGACGAGGCCGCGCAACAACGTATAAGTGCATACATCCAGGCTCTTGTGGATGAAAAGGAAGACTCTAAGAAGAAATAGTCCGATGCTTTTAAGGTAAAAAAGCACCGGGCTATTTTCACAGTGACCGTTTCTTTTCGCGTTCTATCTCCTGGGACAGTTCTGAACCCATGTAGGACGCCAGCTCATCTCTCAGTTTTTTGAGATTTTCACACTCTTTTTCGGCATTTTTATATGTGGCGTAGGATTCAGCCCTTTCTTTGGAAAGATTTCTGTATGATTCCTCAATTTCCGCAAGATCAAGGGCAGCCGGATCAAGCCCCAGATTGGTCAGGGCTGTCCTTGCGCCCCACGCCTGTTGGATATCGGTATAGTGTGTGCGGTAATATCGCTCCGGATCCTTGGACTTTTCATATCCTATTTCATATTTGCGCTTCTCAGAATACTGGCGGGCATATCGCAAGATTTCACCGGCGGTTTTAAGCTCCTTATCGTAGGAAACGGTGGTCTTTCTGGCGGCTTTGGATTCCTGATGAAGAGCTTCGATACGATCATCCAGCTCTGCGAAACCTTGCAGGCCTTTTTCGGCGAGCATGGATTGTATTCTGGCGGCTTCTTTAAGGTTCTGTTTCTCCGCCCATCTTTTCAGCCCCGGACTTTCAGCAAACTTCGCCTCGGAGGTGTCAATCAAGCCCATACTGCGACGGTATGTGCGTTGCATCTTTTCGGTTCGGATACGGGCGCCTTCTTCTATACGTTCTTTGATACGTTCCTTGGTATATTCCGGTCCCAAAGATTTTGCTCGACCCCTGATCCAGCGTTCCTGTCCCGGAGCACGGAATCCGATATACTTATGAGCATCCGTGCTTATCTCAGAATCCTTGATTTCGTATCCCTTTGCTTGCATCAGAGACAGAAACTCTTCATATGAATGGGACTGCTTTATGGCAGCATTTATATCTGACTTGAGCCGGGATTTCCAAGAATTACCGCGCCTGTCTTCCATCCACTCTTTATAGTTCTTGGACAGATGTTTGTTTTCGTGCAGGACAGACAGATCATGCTCCTCACAAAGTTCATCACTTAATTGGCGGATATGCCGGTAAGTTCGCTTGCAGTCGTTATACTTCTTGTAGTCAATATTGTCTGCAGCGCAAAACAACAGATGATTATGGATATGCCCCTTGTCATTATGGGTGGCGATCACATAAGAATACCGACTCTGCAGGAGCCTGTCTGCAAGCTCTATTCCTATCCGATGAGCCTCCTCCGCACTGATCTCTCCTGGAGCAAAAGACTGTATCAAATGATAGGCCTTGGTTTCATCGCCGGGATCCTCTCTTTGTGACATTATGAACTTGAAGTCTTCGGCCGCTGATGAAGGTGTTGTGCCATAGCTGGAAATCAGCATTTTGCCATCGGTTTTATCAGGGTTACAGATATAGTTTACTGCTCCCTTAACGGTTGCTTTGATAGCATGGATTTTTGTAATTGCCATATCTGATTCATCTCCTTTTTTATCTCGTTAATATCGGTCTGATATATACTTCTTGTCTCGTTTATACGGTGTGCAATCTGATTGATGTTTGTGCCGATCCTGTTCAATTCCGTGCTGTATTTTTGAAGCTCTCTGTAGTCAACATAGTACAGCTTCTCCTCAATCAGGAGCTTACGCAGAAGCTGGGCCTTTGACTGCATTTTCATATATTTGGTTTTTGCTTCAAGGATCCGCATTTCATCATCGCTCAGATAGAGTGTGAATTTATGATTTCGTGTTCTTTTCTTCATAGCATTTACTATTCCTTTCGTGAATATCGCCGTAGGGGCGATGCTTATGAACATATTGCCATTTCCAGCATTTTTATCGCTCCGAAGATGGAGCAAAACAAGGGGTCAGGGGATATCTCCCCTGCAAGCACCAAAAGCGGTAGATTTTCCGGACAGGAAAAAGTGCCGTTTTTGCGTGGGTGACCGTTGGTCACCAGTGCTTGCGTTAAATGCACAGTTCCCGGAGGGACTGTGCGAGTTCTGGCCGCCATAGGGCGGCTGTTTAGAACTCATAACGCCGTATCCGGCGGGAATTGGTGCGCAGCACCCCATGATCGGAAAAATAAAAAAACTGCCATAGACCCGATGAACGGGCTACAACAGTTTTTGTGATCGGTTTTTATGCTTTATCTGCCACCGATTTTAGCAGAGGTAACTGAAAAAAACAATACCGGTTTATCTGCCGATATCAATATACGAGTACGGCTTATTGGACACTATGCTTGATAGACTTGTGTATATTAGGGGAGGTATTGCCTATCGGTATCGCTTTTTTTATGGAAGGAGGGGTGCTTATGAGGTGGCGAAGATACTATTCAAAATACGGATAACTTGGAACGTCTGACTCGGATCGGGTCGGGCGTTTTTTTATATGGCTTCCCAATATTGGGAATAGCAGTAATCGGACAGGAAAAATTTTAAAAGATTTTTTCGTCTGACCTGTCCGATTTTCGGAGGGTCTCCCTCTGTATTATAGGCGACAGGACAAAAAAGGTATGCGTCTGAGAAAGGCAGGCGCAAATTGCAGGAGTTAAAAAATGGCGGCGGATGGGTGGATTCATCCGGGAAGGTATGGACTGATGAGCAGATAGAGCACAAGTTTGATGCGCTCACAAAAGTGTCGATACCGCACAGGGCAAAGGATGCCATCGAGAAATATGTGAGCCAGCTCAAAAAGTTCCCGATCGTATCGGAAGAATATCTGGAGTCCGTGTTGCCGGTAGGGTTCGAGTCGAAATATGACAAGAACGAAGTAAGGCTTAAAAATGCCTCCATGTTCTTTGAGGATGATCTTGTCGCCGAAGCGATATCCAAGCTATCCGATGAGGACAAGGAAATCATCGAGTGGCTATATATCCGCGAGTACACAGAAAAGGCCATTGCTGAATGGTTACAAATCAAAGAAGAGTCTGTAGCTAAACGCAGATATAGAGCCATAAGAAGGATCAAAAAGATGTTGGGGGTATCGGAAGATGATGAAAAAGTTTAATGAAGAGGATTACGAATATGTGAAGGCAAGTGTCGTTATGAAAGCCGCTGAAGGAGATCAGGGAGCATTGCTTCATGTTTACGAGAGATTTGTCGGTTTGATGGTAGATTATCTTGTTCAGTATGCCAGGATAAATCACCTGAAACCGGAACTACTCCCGATGGGAGCACTGATCAACGAAGTATGGTGCGGTTATCAGAAAGATTTGACGGGATTTTTCCCAAGGTAGCATTTGAGTTTTGATGCAGACAGCATAGCTTTTTCCTGTCGTTTATTTTTGGAAGATTTGTCAGTCTCATAAAGCACATAATCAATGTGAAAGGTTCACAACAGTACCTTGTGCGCTTATGTGCTTTTCGGGCGGACAAAGCCCGTTATGCTTTATCTGATTCCGGTACAATACCGGGCTTGTACTTTGAAAACTGAATAACAATGCTTTGTATAACACAGGGAGTACCGAGTCGTGAACCGGATACGCCATGATCGCATTCGCTTACATATGAAGAAAGCGGATTCATTTTGCGTGCGCAGGAGCGTCGAATATCCGGTCAAAATGGAGCT
>JAEEGL011557260.1_pt1 | contig 10046 bp, 5 predicted proteins | sample 9134231 | NCBI WGS metagenome assembly JAEEGL01 (sample SAMN16246548, study PRJNA631951) | gut metagenome | biome: gut microbiome; feature: rumen; material: fiber-attached | host: Bos | place: Iran: Karaj | collected 2018-10 | reverse complement strand
GTGCGGCTGTCGGGTGTACCCTTGCGGTTCAGGTAGTCTTGGAATGCCTTTATGGCGCTGGGGGTCGAAGTCCGGTAGGGTGTGCCGGGGGAGGAGTGGAAGCGGATGAGATTGACTCGACAGTCCAGCCCCCGCAGCACCTCGATGAGGTGGGCAGCATGCGCAAGGTCGTCATTCAGGCCGCGGAACATGGTATACTCGAACGAGAGCCGCCGCTGGCCGCTCCAGTCATATTGCCGTAGCAGAGCGAGTACATCATTCAGAGGGAAGGCTTTCTGTACAGGCATGATGGCCAGACGCTCCTGAGGAACGGGGTTGTGCAAGCTGATGGCGAGGTGGCACTGGCACTCCTCGATGAAGCGTTTCAATCCCGGAACAATGCCCACGGAGGAGACTGTGATACGCTTAGGACTCCATCCGAGGCCCCATTCGGCGGTGAGGACAGAGCAGGCGGCCAGCACGGCGTCGAGGTTGTCCATCGGCTCGCCCATGCCCATGAAAACCACATTGGTGAGCTGCTCGAACTCTGGGATGCTGAATAGCTGGTTGAGGATGTCGCCCGCCGACAAGGAACCGTGGTATCCCTGCTGCCCTGTAACGCAGAAGCGGCACCCCATCTTGCAACCCACCTGACAGGAAATGCAAAGCGTGGCGCGGGAGAGGTCTGTGGTCTGACGGCTGAGGTCTGACGGCTGATGGATTTGAGGGATGAGGTCGGAGGTTTTGTTTTCGGGAATGAAGACGGTCTCTATATAGTGCCCGTCGAGCACGGGGAAGAGGTATTTCTTCGTGCCATCTTTCGAGACTTGGCAGTTCACGGGGAACTCGCGACCGATGTAGGCTACAGACTTCAGCTGTTCTCGATTGGCCAGCGAGAGGTTGGTCATGGCGTCGATATTATCGACACGCTGTTTGTAGAGCCAATCGCACAACTGTTTGGCCCTGAAACGGGGGAAGCCAAGGTCGGCGCACAGTTCTTGCAGCTGCGCCAGCGTCATACCAAGGAGATTGACCATAGTGATTAGTGAATAGCGAATGGTGAATTGTGAATTGTGTCAAAAGTCCCATTCATAGTCGATGGTTTCGCTTTGGATTTCCTGTTGGAAATTGGAGCAGTCGAGCTCGATGGGGATATTGGGGCGATCGAAATCGCCGCGGTAGAACTTGATGGAGGGATCGCGGTAGATTTTTTCCATGTAGAGGCCGAAGATGGGGAGTGCCATCGCCGCCCCTTGGCCATAGGTCATGTTGCGGAAGTGGATGGAGCGCAACTCACCTCCCGTCCACACGGCTGTAGCCAGACGGGGAGTGATGCCGACAAACCAGCAGTCTGAATTGTTCTGCGTGGTACCCGTCTTGCCCGCAATGGCGGTGGAGTAGTTGTTGAGGTGATACTTGTAGTTGAGGCGCACGCCAGTGCCACTCTGGACGACACCTTTCATGAGTTCGAGCATCATGTAGGCTGTGGCTTCACTCAGGGCCTCGCTGCGTCGCGGCGTGAATCGCTCGAGCACCATGCCCTTGCTGTCCTCGATGCGGGTGATGAAGATGGGTTCGACGTATTCGCCCTTGTTGGCGAAGGTGGCCATAGCACCGGCCATCTCGGCAACGGTGATTTCGGGAGTGCCCACGGCTATGGCAGGCACCGCGTCGATGGGGCTGCGCACCCCCATCTTGCGCGCTATGTCCACCACCTGCTCGGGCGACCCTTGCTTCATGAGGTAGGCGGAAACCCAGTTGATGGAATGGGCAAGAGCCCACTTGAGGGTCACCATCTCGCCTTCGCGCTCATGGCTCGAATTCTTGGGACACCAGTCGGGCTGTCCCCACACCTCGAAGCAGACCTCGCTGTTGGGCACTTCAGTGCAGGGATACATCCCGAGGTCCTGCAGGGCCATGGTGTAGACAAAGGGTTTGAAGGTGGAGCCCACCTGTCGGTGGCTCTGTACATTGTCGTACTTAAAGAAGCGATAGTTGATGCCTCCCACATAGGCGCGGACATAGCCTGTGCCGGGCTCGACGGACATGAGGCCTGCGTTGAGGAACTTTTTACAATAGATGAGCGAATCCCAGGGGGAAAGGGTGGTGTCCACGGTGCCCTTCCAAGAGAAAACTCGCATCTTGACCTTCTCGTTGAAGGCTTGGCGGATCTCCTTCTGGCTGAGGCCGGCGGCCTTGAGGCTGCGGTAGCGGTCGCTGTTTTTCATGGCTTGAGTGAGGAAGCGCTCCTGCTGCTCGGCCGTGATGTCGCAGAATGGGTTGCCCTTGCGGGCTTTGAGCTCGCGCTCGAAGGCAGGCTGTATTTCCTTACTGAAGTGTTCGCGTACTGCCTGTTCGGCATAGCGCTGCATGCGGGAATCGATGGTGGTGTAGATCTTCAGCCCGTCCTTGTGGACATCGTAGTAGTCGCCGTTGGGCTTCCGATGGTGCTTACACCAGTCTTTCATGTAGGAACGGAGGTATTCGCGCAGATAGGGGGCCAGGCCGTCGTTGTGGGTTTGGGGCGTATAGCGCGACATGTCGATGGGCTTTTCCTTGTAGATGGCCAGGCTGTCGTCGCTGAGGTAGCCGTAGTTGTTCATCTGGGCGAGGACGACATTACGCCGCTGGAGGGAGTGGTCGGGATGGAGCACGGGGCTGTAGGCCGTGGGGGCCTTGAGCAGTCCCACCAACACGGCAGCCTCGTCTACATCGAGCTCGGAAGGGGTTTTGTCGAAGAAAGTCTTGGCAGCGGTCTTAATGCCGAGGGCGTTGCTGCCAAAGTCTACGGTGTTGAGATACATGGTGAGGATCTCCTGTTTGGAGTAGTTGTGCTCCAGTTTGACGGCTACGACCCATTCGCTGAGTTTGGAGAAAACGGTTCCGCGGCTGGCGTTGGTTTCTCGCATCTTGTAGAGGTTCTTGGCCAGCTGCTGGGTGATGGTGCTACCGCCGCCGGAAGAGCCATGACGGCCGAGGACGGTCTTGAAGAGCACGCGGAAGAGGCTGCGGGCATCGATGCCCGAGTGGCTATAGAAACGCACATCCTCGGTGGCGATGAGCGCGTTGACGAGGTTGGGGGAGAGTTGGTCGTAGGTAACATTTGAGCGGTTCTCGAAGCCAATGTAGCCCAAGACGACGCCGTCGTCGCTGATGACCTCGGTGGCTTGGAGACTATGGGGATTTTCGATATCCTCGAACTGGGGCATATCGCCTATCCAGCCAATGGAGAGGAGGAAAAAGAAGAGGAACACGAAGACCCAAAGGCCTCCGAAAGCCCACCACATGTATTTGATGTATTTGGGGCGATCGCTCTTTTTGAAAGCACTCTTGTTCATAATGGATGATTCATGTTGCTGTATTCGACGCGGAAACCGATATGGGAGAGGCCTACGATGGCGCTATCGCGCATGCCGTTGGTAACAGCGAAGTGGTAGTTGCCCTCCATGGGGAAACGCACATTGCGGCGGAAGAAGTAGCGAGTGTCGACATATCGACCGGAGCGTTTGCCGTACCACTCGCCCGAGGGGTCGGCCAGAGGATACTCCATGGTGTCGCGGGCCATGCTGCCGTCGGGGAAGGTGGTATTGATGAAGAAGAAGGTGTTGCTGTAGGGGTAGCTGACGGTATTGCGTACCTCGACAAGGAAATTGAAGATGAGATTGGTGTCCTCAACGTTGACATCGAAGGCTACACTGTCCGCTGGCAGCCATCCATTCTCGTCGACATCCTCGTATTCGGCATAGTAGACAGTGCCGTCGCAGGCGGCCAGACACAATGCCAATGGTAGGAACAAAAGGGCAAGGTATTTCTTCATATCCTGAGGGGCTTATCCGCGACGCTCACGGCCACTGTTGCCGCTGCGGCGGGGTTGGTCAGTATTGTTGCGGGGTTTGTTGTTACGATGTTGCTGCTGGGCGTCGGGGCGAGGCTCCTTGACGTTGCGCTCGTTGCGACGATCCTGACCCTCGCGCTGGGGACGTTCTTTGCGGTCGGCGGAGGACCGGTCGTTGCGATTGGCGCGGTTGCGGTCGTTGCGACGGTCGGACTGTCGTTCGCGGGGCTTTTCGTCCCGTTCTTCGCCCACAACCCCGTTGCCACCCTCGGCGAGACGCTGTATCTCGCGCTCCACTTCCTCGTTGGTGCTCTCCTGGGCCAGAGCCGAAGTGGACATGAGTTCCACCTGGTAGTCCTCCAACTTCTCGGGGTATTCTTGACGGCGGTTCATCTCGATGATGGCTTTCACATCCTCGGCCTTGACGGCAAAAAGATCGTTCTCGCCCTCGTAGGCGTACCACATGATGCCGCGGAAGACGTCGGTCTTCTTGTAGAGAGCCAGTCCCTTCTTGAAACGTATGGCCTGGTTGGCTGGCGGGAACTTTTTCAGCGCGTCGGCGTAGACCTCGTATTCAAAATTGAGACAGCATTTGAGTTTACCGCATTGGCCAGCGAGCTTCTGGGGATTTGGCAATATCTGCTGGGTTTTGGCGCTTGAGGTGGTGACACTCTTGAAGGTGGTGAGCCATGTGGAACAGCACAACTCGCGTCCACAGGTGCCTATGCCACCGACCTTGCCTGCCTCCTGGCGCACGCCTATCTGCTTCATTTCGATGCGCACGTGGAACTCGTCGGCCAGCACCTTGATAAGCACGCGGAAGTCCACACGCTCGTCGGCGGTGTAGTAGAAGATGGCCTTGGAATGGTCGCCTTGGAATTCCACATCGTTCACCTTCATGTCTAGCCCCAGGTCGGCCACGATGCGGCGTGTGCGCAGCAAGGCGGCCCGTTCTTCTTTGAGTGTTTCAGCCCAACGGTCGATGTCGGCCTCTTTGGCGCGACGGAAAAGTTTGCGAATGCTCTCGCTTTCTGGGTTGATGCGGTGTTTGCGCATTTGCAGCCGGCAAAGTTCGCCGGTAAGGCTGACGATACCCACATCGTGTCCGGGTTGGCCTTCGACAGCCACAATGTCGCCCTCGGTGACCTCCAACCCGTCGGGCAGGCGGTAGAAGTCCTTATGATTGTTCTTGAAGCGCACCTCGACACAATCGAAGGGGCGGTCGGTGGGTTGGCGGATGCCTGCCATCCAGTTAGTCGACGTGACCTTGGAGCAGCTGCGGTGTTCGCAGCTGCAGATGGGCTTGTAGCATTCGGGCTTGTGGTTGCAACCGCGGCTGAGAAAGACGGACTCTTCGTATTTCACCCACGGGATTTCGGGGTCGGGCTCGAGGTAGGGATCCAACTGACTCTCCTCGCTGTGGTACTCCTCCACTTCGGGGTTCTCGCGCTCTATGTTCTTCTTCTCCTGATGGGCCTTGCGACGGTCTTTCATGAAGTTGGCCAGATCCTCGGCAGTGGCCACGGTTTCCTCTTCGTCGATGACGACATCGGCAGGCAGTTTCAGCTCTTCGGGCTGAGGGACAACTGCTTCCTGGGAGACTATTTCATTTTTTTCACTCTTTTCTTCCATTGTTGTTTTCTTCTTGTTTGGTTAGCGATTATAGCCCTAAACTAGCGTTTCTTCAGGGCCTTGCTCATGCGGAACGAAAGCTCCATGAGGGCTATCTTGGCATAGGCGTTGCGCTCTATGGCGAAGACGGCATCGTCGAGGGCCTGCTCGATGAGTTCTATATTGTTGACAGTAATCATTTTCGGAAATTGTGCGTCGAACTTTTCGTCGCCGGAACCGAGGTGGACATCGATACCAGCAGTGGTGTTGAGGAAGCACCCCCGCATTACGCTTTGGGCGTACTGGAGGAACTGCTTCAACTGCTCGCGGTTGAGCGAGGACATCTTGTCTACCTGCGCCGACAGATCCTTCATCTTCAATTTGAAAAGCATGCGAAGCCACCCCACTAGCATGGGGGCGAACTCGGCATTGTTCTCCACTTTCTGTTCGGCGCTTTCGACTCTCAAGGTCTGCACACGGCTCTTGATGGTGGGCAGCAGACGCTCGTCGCTCTCAGCCACAAGGATCATCACAGTACCCGGCATGGGCTCCTCGAGGGTCTTGAGCAGCTTGTTGGCGAAGGACTCGTTCATCTTCTCTGCCATCCAGATGATCAGCATTCGCCACCCTCCCTCGTAGGCCTTGAGACTGAGGTCTTGGATAGCGCCGTCGGCATCCATCTCGCGAATGAGACCCTGCTTGTTCTCAATGCCGAGAGAGTCGTACCAGTCGTCGATATTGCCTCGTCCGGAGGTTTGAAGCATGAAGTCGCGGAACTCCGCCTGGAACTCGCCGCTCCAGGGCCTCTCCTTGACACGCGTAGTTGTGGCCGTAGGGAAGACGAAGTGCAGGTCGGGGTGCATCAGCGAACTGATCTTCTTGCAACTGGGGCATTCTCCACAGGAATCGGCACGTAAGGAGCCTTCATTGTGATGTACGCGGTGCTCACAGCAAAGGTATTGCAGGTAGGCCCACGCCAGAGGCATGGTTGTAGCAGCCTCGCCAAGGAGCATTTGGGCGTGACTCACACGGCCGCTGTCGATTATCGACGTCAGCCGATTGATGATATCTTCCTGTCCGACAATGTCTTTAAACTGCATACTCTTTCACATTAAATGTGCAAATATACGAATAAAATTTAATATAAATAAAAAAAGTTGCCAATCCTCTTCTGAGGAATGCATCTGGACGGGTCGCGTGATGGCTATGTCAAGCCAATGTCAAGTCAATGTCAACACCCACTATGGAGGGGAGGGCATACTGCTTTTTTCATCATCTTTGACCACAGTACACAATAAATGTCCTTTATCCGCGTTAAAAAAAGACTTTTACTGATAAACAACCTACACTGCAAAGATGGAAAGTCTTCCTGCGATATTTATGGATTTGGCCATCATCCTGGTGGCCGCCGGTGTCATTACCGTGGTGTTCAAGTGGCTGAAACAACCTTTGGTGCTGGGCTACATCATTGCGGGCTTCTTCATCGGCCCCTATTTCCCCTGGTTCCCAGCCATCACCGATGCTGCAAACATACATGTGTGGAGCGACATCGGCATTGTGTTCCTCATGTTCGGCTTGGGATTGGAATTCAGCATCAAGAAACTGAAGAAAGTGGGTGCCACAGGAGCCATCACGGCAATGACCGAACTGGCCATCATGTTCCTCATAGGGAGTTCTGTAGGCAAGATTCTTGGATTCTCGTCAATGGAGTGCACCTTCCTGGGATGCATGCTCTCCATCTCCTCCACGAGCATTATCATCAAGAGTTTCGACGATTTGAGACTGAAGCAGCAGAAATTCACCTCGACGGTGACGGCCGTCCTGGTGGTGGAAGACCTGATTGCAGTACTGCTCCTTGTGGTGCTGAGTACCGTGAGCGTCAGCAAGAGTTTCGACGGCGGAGCGCTGGTGGGCCAGATGGTGAAGCTGGTCTTCTTCCTGATAGCATGGTTTGTTTTCGGCATCTACCTGATTCCTACTTTCTTGCGCTGGATGCGCAAATACATGACCGAGGAAACATTGCTCATCCTCGCTGTCGGACTCTGTTTCGGAATGGTGGTGCTGGCGGCGAAGGCGGGATTCTCCACCGCATTGGGTGCTTTCGTTATGGGAGCCATCCTCAGCGAGACCATCGAAGCCGACGTTATCCATCGCATCGTCACCCCGTTGAAGAACCTCTTCGGTGCCGTCTTCTTCGTGTCGGTGGGTATGCTGGTCAATCCCGAGGTGCTGGTGAAATACATCGTTCCAATCTTGGTCATTGCGCTGACAATCATAGTTTTCAAGAGTCTTTCGGCCACTATTGGCGTCACCCTCAGCGGCCGTCCGCTGAAGACCGCCATCCAAAGCGGATTCTGCTTCTGCCAGATTGGCGAGTTCTCCTTCATCATCGCCGGATTGGGATTGAGTTTCAAGGTGATCGACGAGAACCTTTATCCCATCATTGTATCCGTCTCGATCCTGACAACCTTCGTTACCCCCTACATGATCAAAGGAGCGCTGCCGTTCTATGGCTGGATTGAACCCAAAATACCCGCCCGAGTGAAGCGACGTTTGGACCAATACAGCGAGAGTGCCAACAAGAGTGGCGACGACAAGGTGGGCATCCGCACGTTCCTGCGCAAACAGCTGACCAATATCCTCATCTACGGAGTCATATTGGCGGCCATCACCCTGCTCTCCACCTCATTGCTGCGACCGCTGCTGGACACCCTCTTTGCCGACGCCCATATACCTCAGATTTGGAGCCGATTGACGGGCATGGTGGCCACACTCATCCTCATGTCGCCCTTCCTTTGGGCGGTGGCGGTGAAAAATGTCAGCAAAGAGCGCTTCAAACAAATCTTTGAGACCTATCGCCACAGCCAGGCGATGGTCATCCCGGTGATGCTGCTGCGCTATTTCGTTGCCCTCTTCTTTGCCGGATTGGTGGTAGGCAGCTATGTGAACCTCGCCTTGGGATTCCTGATGGTTGTTGCCCTGATGGTGGTGATGGCGGTTTTGTTCTCGCGCAAAGCCAACGGATTCTACGCCCAAATCGAAGAACGCTTCTTCAGCAACTTCAATTCGCGTCAGGCACAGACCTCCTTCCGTATACCCAAGGGCATGGAGAACGAGTTCTCGATGGAGCGCTTGCGTATGTCGCTTTATTCGCCCCTTGCAGGCAAGACCTTGGCCGCGGGCCGAATCCGCGAGGATTATGGCGCCAACATTGTCACCATAGAACGAGGCGACACCATCATCGACCTTCCCGGCAAGGACGACCTCATGATGCCGGGCGATGTGCTGACGGTTATCGGAAACGAAGAACAAGTCGGCAAGATGCGTGCCGCTGTCGAGGTGGAGGCCGACATTCTGGTTCACGACCGCTCGGACCACGAGCTTCACATGTATCGCTATCGGGTAGACCCCGACGGACCGCTTTGTGGATTGGAAGTGGGCAATTCTCCCCTCTCGCGCCATCGGGCCATGGTTATAGCCATCGAGCGTGGCGGCGAACGCCTCGTAAACCCCGACCGCAAAACTGTCTTCCTTCCCGGCGACAGCCTCTGGTTCGTCTCCCCCGAGGAGATGACCCTTCACGGCTTCGAGAGCAAGATGGTCAAAGTGTAACACAATAAAAAAAGAACTTTTTTGTTATTTCTGCATCAAAAATGGTTTCGCACATGAAAAGACACATCATATATGTATGTATGCTGATGGCAGGCTTGGCCGCACAGCCGTTGCAGGCACAAAGCGACCGCAGTTTCGAGATTGCCAAGAATCTGGAGATATTCTCATCGGTCTATAAACAGCTCAATCTGAACTATGTGGACGATGTGGATCCCGGCAAGGCCATCAAGGTGGCCATCGATGCCATGCTGGCCTCCTTCGACCCCTACACCAACTATTTCCCCGAAAGCGACATTGAGGATGTAAAGCTCCAGCTGTTGGGCGAATACGGAGGCGTTGGAGCCATCATCACGCAGCGTGGTGATTCTGTCTACATTTCGGAGCCCTACAAAGGCCTCCCCGCCGACGAGGCCGGACTCAAAGCCGGCGACCGCATTGTGGCTGTCAACGGCGAGAGTACCCAAGGCAAGAAGGTGCCTGATGTGAGTAGCGCCATGCGTGGACAAGCCGGTACCACCGTCACCCTACGCGTTGAACGCGAAGGCAAAGAATTTGAGCGCACGTTGATACGCCGCGAAATCAAACTCCCCAATGTGCCTTATTCTGGTTTCGTAGGAGACAATGGCGATGTTGGCTATATCAAACTGGATGAATTCACCAACGATGCCGCAAAGAACGTCCGCGAAGCTTTTGTCAGACTGAAAAAAGAGAGACCTACCATGCGTGGCGTCATCCTGGACCTACGTGGCAACGGCGGAGGCCTGATGAACGAGGCTGTCGACATTGTGAACATCTGGGTTCCCCGGGGCACCCTCGTGGTGGAGACCAGAGGCAAGGTGGCAAGTAAAAACATCAAGAGTTTCACCCGTCTGCAACCCGAGGACACCGAAATACCCCTGGCTGTGCTCATTGACGGATCATCGGCTTCCGCCAGCGAAATTGTCAGCGGAAGCTTGCAGGACCTCGACCGAGCTGTCGTTATTGGACAACGTAGTTATGGCAAGGGTTT
>JAEEGL011308863.1_pt1 | contig 10046 bp, 10 predicted proteins | sample 9134231 | NCBI WGS metagenome assembly JAEEGL01 (sample SAMN16246548, study PRJNA631951) | gut metagenome | biome: gut microbiome; feature: rumen; material: fiber-attached | host: Bos | place: Iran: Karaj | collected 2018-10 | reverse complement strand
TATATCAGAGCTATATTACATTCAATGTGCTAACCAAGGAAAAAGATAATGGGGTTTATGAGGTTTACAATCCAACCGAAGATATGCGCATATCTGTTAATATTGAGGGTGAACGTCCATCTGGACGTATTCGCAACATGATGATTTCCGAAGATGTTCTACTTGAAATGCGCTCCTGTTATTCAGACAATTCATATGCTTATCGCAGTTGTTGTGCGATTCAAATTTGCAGTTCAAGCAACAAACTAAGACGTTACGGTAAAATCAATCCTACTCCTGATGAATATGTATATTTGTTAATAGAAACGGAATCATCAAATATCGAAAAAGTGGAATTTATTCGGTGTTATGGATAAATTATAGATGTAACTTAAGCCAATAAAGAGCCCATATTTTCTATATATGCCTTTTTAAAGTTTTAAAAATATGCGCATATCATTGGATTCTTGGCCTCATTAAAAAAGCTATTCAATTAAAATTTTTTCATTATCTATCCAGATTTAACAGGTATTGCAGCTGAAAATCAGGCTCTACAGAAACGTTATAACCTTCTGTTCCATAGAACGCATAGGCGACATTAAATGCGCTTTGCATAAGATCGTCTGTGATTGTCTTCGAGAATACAATTTCACCGTTCTTATTAATCAATATATACTCATAGCGTTGTCCGTTGGTCCTGTTCTCTAAAAATATAGTATCTAAATTGGCATAATACAAATAGTATTCATATTGAGAAAAATGATCCCTGGCAAATGAAATAAAATCTGTCCCATTTTCCATCTCCTCCATTAATGCTAAAAACAGCTGCACTTCTCGTTTTTTTAATCTTCCGGGAATATCTTCACTACGCATTTCAGTATGTAACAGGTTCTGAGTAACCGTTACACAATTACGTCTGTTATATAACAATGCTCCAATATTCATGTCGTCAACCAAACAACTTGTATGAACCGTATCGGCAGCTATGTATCCATATTCCTTCATCAATTCTTTTTCACTTTCGAACAAAGGTCTCATCTCCCTTTCTTCTATTCTCAAGTTTATTAGCAGATAATCAGAAGCAATCGAAATCAAACAAATATGAATGGAATCATTTTTTATTATTCTTACATAAATAAAGATTTTTACACATTAGGAGCCAGTTAAAACTTAATGGTTAATGCAGTATTATACAATTGATTGTTCATGACATGAAAGTGTTCTACTTTTCAGCATCATGAAATAAACAACCTTTTTAAGAGCATAAACACCACCATCATTGTTTTACACTCAAGGAAAAAGTGTTCCTTCCAACAACGCGCGTATCATTCTGTTCCCACGTTGATACTTCTTATATACTTTTTACCTATACTACTTTTTATTTCTCATCTTCGTTCATTTCCCTTAGCGCCTCAGCAAACGTATAGCGCGCAGAGTCTTTCATCTTTGCATGCTTTTGCTCGAACTTGAGCAACTTTATGAGAGCGATCTTTGTTTCGTAACTCTCTTCAAGCGAAAGCTGTAAATTCGCAAACATGCTGCTTTTTGTACGTTTTAACACCGATTCAAGCAGTTTTACGAATAAGCTCTTTCTTGCATGAAATCGGATTTTTTCTGTTCCGGCCAGCACCTCGTCAAACTCACCTGCACGCCTCATATGCTCTGCCCACAGGAACTTTTTTTGAGAAGCATTTTTCCGTTTTTTTTCTTTTAATAAGTTCGCCGCCATTACTCTGCAACGGCTTGCGTTCTCCTTATCATTAGAGTCATCACTAGCCCAGGCGGCATTGGTTAATGCCTTGATTTTTGCAGCAACCGGCGCGTGGTCTTCTTTCATAATCAGATAGTGTCTGTAATATCTCTTTGCCAGATCACTTTGAAAATCCATTCCTTCGCACGTCCTATATGATTCTGATTGCAGCCAATCGAGATTCACAAAAGCCGGCGCACGATTATTAATATAGCCTGAAACATAACCGCATTGAGGACATTCCATAATTTCGAATGACAAAGTGATCCGCGCCAATCCAGGAGGTCGAAAATCCAAATCTGCAGATCCAATAGCATCTGTACCCTGAATTACCTTATGTTTTGATTCCTTGCCACAAACTGCACATTTAAATATATTTTCGGAAAGATACATCGTTCTGTTTCTCCTCACTGTAACTGGTTGCGAATTTGAAAAACAGTAATGACCATTCAAAGAGCTTGCTTTCAGTTCTTGTGCCAAGCCTTTCCGTTCTCTGTCCATTACTCTCTTTTCACTGATTTCATTGTAGCATTCTCACATTCAAAGCACAATGGATCGACTAGAAGAATCCGGTTCGCCAATCCATTATTATCAACGGTCACATGCGCATAAGCAGTATTCGCACTTTTACCAAGTGTCTTGGTTAATCGTAAAGCATATTTTGCCTTGCACGTTTTACTCTCCGTTTCATCTGTTTCCGAAACATATTGGCACTCAGGAAATGCTTTTGTCATTGCAATGCTATTTCCTTTAGCGAAAAAATATTTACTGACGGCGTCTTTCCCGACAATTGGAAATCTTCTCCATGACGTATCAAATGCACAGTCATCAGAAAGGTATGGAAAGAGTATACTGAAATCTCCTGTTTCATATCCTCTCTTTAATGCTTCAAGCACAGATGTAATTCCTTTGGAATCTTTGTCTTCCATCTTTAAAATTCCCCCGGCACGGACCATCGGCCTTTATAGGTAAGATCAAAGCTGTCATTTACAAATTCTCCGACAGATCTTCCCATCAAATCCCAGCTCCTTTTATGCGGATTGATTTTTTCCCGCATTTTTGCAGCCTCATCACTGTGGTCGATGATGTTAATCAGCTTGCCCTTATCAAACACGAACTCTTTCAGAATCTTATAGGCAAATGGCATCTGAAATCCCATATGAATATAATAATCGTCAATGAATTCTCTTCCTCCAAGTATTCCACCGGTATACGGGATGAGAAGATTTACATTCGAATAACGTCTGTGATCCCAAAAAGCCTTCTCGACAGGGTCTACAGACACCCCGTTAAAGTCCGGATAGTTTCCTTCTCCGTTATAAATAAACAGGTTCTCCAGATATAATCCATCGCTCCGAATATTATATTCACAAAAATATCCTCTCCAGCACGCGGTACAGCATGACTGTGGTTCCAGGCCGTATTGCCGCGGACTGAACGAGATGAAATCTGTCAGAGCTGTGATGGAATACTCCTCACCCTTGTATCGATAGATATCGCTGATTTGTGCTGTCATATTGATAATCCCCCCATTGATATTATTTGATAGTCATAACAGTTTGTTATTTTTCTTTCTACTTGCGGCTCAAGGTTATTAGCCTGTAATCTTCGGAGAAAACTCGTCCTCAAAATCAATCAGAATGTCAGACAGCTCCCGATCAAGAAACTGCTGCGCTTCGTCCCTGATCCATTCCGGAATTCCGAAGAAGGCTTCTGCGATTGCTCCGGTACACGCTCCAAGCGTATCGCTGTCTCCGCCGATAGAGATTGCATTTCGGATCGCATCCTCAAAGCCTTCCGCTTCTAAAAAAGCCTCAATCGCCTGCGGAATCGTATCCATGCAAGTTTCATTGAACCGATAGGTGCTCCGAATCCCATCCAAAGTGAAATCCAGCGTGTAATAATGATCATTCACGTATTGGCGAATCTCTTCTTTTCCTGCTCCGTGAAGCGCCAGATATGTGCAGACTGCGATCGCTTCCCCGCCTTTGATGCCTTCCGGATGGTTATGCGTCACTTCCGTCACCGCATAGCTCATTTCGATGCATTCCTCTAATGATCTCGCTGCCCAGGCGACCGAGCTGACTCTCATCCCGGCACCGTTTCCATAACTGCCGTACGGCTTTGGGTTCTTGCTGAACATCCAGTCAAAAAACCTTCCGCCATATCCGCAGTCACCGTATCTTCTCCCGATTCTTTGCATATATTCAACTGCTTTTTCTGAAAGATCCTGATAGTTTCCGTCGCATGCCATAACTGCTTCCGCAATCGCGAGCGTCATGACCGAGTCATCCGTAAAGAAACATCTGCTGCTGAAGAGTGGAAACTGTTTTGTCTTGATGTTGTTGAATTCATACCGTGATCCCACGATATCCCCGATAATCGCTCCGAGCATATTAACCTCCTGTGCCTGCTTTTTTGTTCGTATTGATTTTCTTTTTTACTCTCTTTTCTGTGCCTGTTTCAGATAGTTCTTTGCCGCTTTTTCACCGATTCCGCATTCAAGAACCAGTCCGTCCCGGATCACTTCCAGATACAGATCAGATGGAAGATTGGTCACTTTTCTCTGTTTGGAAGAGATGGTATAAACAGGGATGCCTTCCTTTGTGATCTCCACCGGATAAAGGCTGTCATACCAGTTCTCTCCTGATCCTTCCTGCTTCCACACCTCCAGAAGCTGACCGAATGTGATCCTGTAAAGGCGCATATAGGTCTTTCCTTCCGCATCCGGATCATAGAAAGCAACTCCCTTATCATGCCACCGGCTGCTGCTATTTCCGAAATACAGCTGTCCCGGATATTCCCTGATCATACTGTCCGTCCAAAGCGTTTTGTCAATACATCCTTTTTTCGGCTTTCCCCATCTTGGATGCTCGTTTCCAACGATATAGTCCTTGAAACGTTCTTCCCGAAGATTGGAACCGTAGCAGGCGTACCAGACCGGATCATTTTCTTTGCCTGCCCATCTTCCGCCTCTAATCGGATCCCCGGATACTTTATCCAAATAGATATAGGCGTACGCTTCCGCTTTTCCGTACTGTGTTTCCACTGTGACAGTCTTTCTCTGATAAAGCGTTCCTTCCCCTTCATACTCATCCATACCGAGGATCATCTGCTTACTGACATAATAGAGTTCACCGAGCACCGCTTCCTTCTCTTCCGCAACGATTCCCGGGTACCAGCTGACTGGATAAACGGCATATCCGCGAAGGATCGCCTTCCCTGCATATACGGCATCGGCGAGACGGCTGTGAGCGCTCTCTCCCTGCATGAGTGTTCCGTAGGCAAATACCGGCTCCGTGTTTCCGTCCCATGCCGCGATGGTCTGAATGCTTAATCCGGTCAGATCTCTGGGATTGGTCCAGGAAGGTTCGCCCTCCGGCCTTTTTCTGACCAGTTCCAGCTGTTCTGTCAGGACCGGTTTCATCTGAGGGCAGAAATCCGGATACCGGTCAATCAAGGACTTTGCTCCGGTCAGGGCAAACATGCAGAGGATCTTTCTGCGGTATTCATCCGCTCCGTATCCATGACCTGCAACGCCATTGGAAAAGATTCTATTCAAAAGGATCTGAAGTTTGTGCTTTTCCGTATCGCTTACGGAAGACGGATCCTTCAGTAGAAGATAGATCCCGATCGCGGCGACTGCGCAGGACGGTGTATGGACCAGATCAATCCGTACATCCCCGTCGCAGCCTTCCGTGTCGTCCGGGAGCAGGGAAACCTGTCCTTTTGGATTCATCAGGTCCAGTCCCGACTTCAGAAATTCTGAAAGAATCTCTTTAGGAACATTCTCATATTCTCTGCCAAAGAATGACTCGATCATTCCGCTGATAGGCCATCTTTCTCCGTCTTTCCCATATGGTTTCAGAGGTGTTGTAAAATAGTTGGTGCTCATGTGTGTTACCTCCCTCGTTTGTTGATAGCGGTCTTGCCTTCCGGCAGGACCATAGTATAAGTTCAAAGCATAACATAAGATTCGTGTCCCTCTCTTCACGGCATGGATCGTCAATCCGGAAAAAGGCAGACAAAAATCAGAACGTCCTTACAAGAGGAAGATCTTGTTCTTATGCTTTTATTATAATAGAAACAATGAATGAACAGGTCGCCCTGAAAGCGACATTTCATCGGAAAGGTGCTGTTTGTCCGGTTTGTCCCGCCGATAGCGCGGAAACGATCCGATTATCCTGAAAAAGAATCCCGGTTGCAAAAATGCAACTCGTTCAAAAAACCCAGTGAAAATTGGAGTTTCTTCTTATTATATAATACAAAATGAAAATCTTGTCAAGAGGTGGGGCTTTTAAGCCCGTCCGGAACAGAATTGGAGTCTTCAAGTGTTCTGAAGCGATACCTATTATACGGAAAGCGGAAAATCTGTCAAGACCCCCCGGTTTTCATCTGCCGCTCCAGCCATGCCATGATCAGGTTAACGATCTTATTCTGTTCTTCTTCCGTCAGTTCTTTTCCCTTCGGAACACAGTACCACTTATTGAGGCAGCCTCTGCAGCAGCACGCAGTCGCATGCATTGCTTTAAAGACCGGATGCCCGTGCATGGGGGTCTGCTTCCCGTCGTTTACGGGATCAGCCGGAGCAAGTTTTTGCAGAACAAAATCCCTGGCATGACTTTTCATGCAGTCCATACCTTTTTCTGTCAGATATGCCCGCTCTTTTTTTGTCAGATGAAAGCTTGAACGGAATCTGGAATGCTCCAGCTTGTCAAGCGCCTGATCGATTGTCTGCATGTCTAATCTTCCCTTTCTCTGGAAACTGATCCAATACTTCTGCGTCTTTTCAGTTTGATTATATCTTTCCTCGTATCTTTTGCAACCGTGTTATGAGTCTCCGTCTTTTCCCGGTATCATTCATCCGCAAGATGTTTATCCTCTTCTCTGGACAACTGATTCAGAAACTGCCGGATGTCCGTTCTGACCTTTCCAAACGCCGAGATCTTTCTGCCGGTTCTGTCCATGTACAGTTTCCTGTTGATCTCGATCATGACGGAACGTACTTTCTTTTCTTTCCCGTAGTATGGAAGCGGTACGATCGTGCCGATAAAGGGAGCATTGAAATCCGTCTCATATCCTTTTCCGGTAAAGAAATCATAGCAGAACGTGCTCAGCCATTCCGGCGTATGGAACGGATCCGTTCCGATACAGATCTCCGGCCGGTGCAGCTTTGGATGCAATTCGTACGGAAGCGCTTCCGGATAGAATGAATGCCCGTCAACGATCAGGCAGGAGCCGGTTTTCTTCAAGGCGCTTTCTGTCATCCGGATCAGTTTCTGATGATGCGGTTCATAACAGGAAGAGAGAATCTGCTCTTTTCTCTCCTTGGATAGTGTCCGAAGCACTGTTCCGTCCGAGCAGTGCGTGTAGGCAAATCCCATACCGACAGAAGTCATTTCTTCTTTTTCATCTTCTTTGAACCGTTCCACATCGCAGTAAAGCCTGCTGTAAGGAAACTTCAGGGTAGGAAACGGAGATGAAAAGAGTTCATCGCAGAAGTGGTCGGTCATGACCAGAAACTCACGGGGCAGCTGTTCTTTGACATAATCCATCCTGGCAGATGCCGGGATATATAGGGAAGAATGTGGAATGTGAATAATGAGTGCATTTTGCATTTGATGGCTTTCCTTTATGAAAAACTCATAAAGAAAAGGCCCATCGTCAGATGCGCCTTCTTATTTATACTAATTGGCCCATCATTCAAGCTGGAGCACCTTGCCGAAAACGGCAGGTTGCTGAAGGGTCATAGAGCTTGTCTCTCGCCTTCTCTTTATGGCACTCTTATTATATCTAAAATAAAATACAAATGTCAAGTTATTTCCTGTAATGATTCATGATCCCAAATTCATTTTAGAGATTATAAACTATCGCATCTATACAATTTATATCATAAGAACCCTAATCGCTTAATCATTATATTACAAAAAACAGAGGATATCATGCTCCCCTGTTTTTTGTATGCTATAAGGTTAAAAAACGACTAAACGATAACTCACTCTTGATGAAGCAGATGGAACTCGTGTTTACAATTTAATATTTGCAACGAGAATATTCACATTGCTCACCACAGCCTTCATGCTCATCACATGTTTTGCTACAATTGTTGGCAATTACAGCGTTATCCAAGCGCTCATCTAAATTTATGCCCTCAATTTCCAGATTCATAATAAGTTGCTCCTTTCGTTATCATATATTTTTTATGTATATAATCTTCTATATTATATTTACAAGGAATACAGGCTTTCTTTTTCTCAAAAACTCGTTTTGTAATGCATCCTCCCATACATATAGGTAGCACAACACAATCTTGACATTCTTTATCATCAGGAAAACTATAGCCAAGATAATCCAAAGCATACTTTGATAGGTAACTAAGTGTTCCATTAAGATATTCTTCTACATGCCCATAGCTATGATCAATATTACCAATATCGTTCCAACACTTATATAAATACCCTTTCTCATCAAAACAGAATGAATTTTTCCTTGCTGCATCGCAAAAAACAAATTTTGCAAAATGATTTCTTGTCGCTGTAAGCATATTGTTTGACTTCAAGATATCTGAATATTCAGAAGGCCCTAACTCCAAATAATCAACGTTCTCATTATTATATTCATAAACTGACATGTGAGCACTATACAATTGAATATGAGTACCAGTTGTCTTATTCAAGCTGTTAACAAGTTCTTTTAACGCAGTTAGTTCATGTTGGTTATTTCTGTTAAGATTGCATCGGATCAATACATCAATAGATGAATTCATCTTCTTGAGATTTGATACAATGATGTCAAAGGAACCTGAACCATCTTTAAGCCTTCTCGTCTGATTATGAGAAGATTCGATTCCATCCAAAGTAATTTGAAGTGATGTTAATCTTGCTTTTTCAAGAATCGAAACCGCTTCGGGGGTCAACAAAAAACCATTTGTTGACATAGAACTAGAATAATTTAAATGATGACGGTCTACAATCGTCAAGATTTTTTGCGCCATTGAGTCAATTGTTTTTAGAGCTAAAAGAGGCTCTCCCCCAAACCAATATACGAACAATTGCTTTGTATTATTTTCCACAACTTTCTTCTCAATAAACTCAATTATATCATTTTGAATTTTTTGAGTCATATAACCTTTGCCATGGTGCTCGAAGCAATAAGGGCAATCAAAATTACACTCCATCGTGGGAGCAATCAATACTGTCAGCAAATCACTGTTGGTTGTTGTCAATTTGTTTCCATACTTTAGATAGGCTAACTCATCAAAATTATCGATAAGAAATCCATTTTTTTGCAGGAGTTCTTTCTCCTCATTATTAGCCTCTTTTTCAAGGATGCTTTCAAATAATGCTTTACTATCTTCATCCAAGCTCAATAAAGAACCTGTCATGAAATTAAATAAAAGATACTTCTGTATTTCATTATCCCAAAATAAATAGTTATACTTGGAATATTCCAACGCCATTATGCTGGCCTCCTAACATAAAGATGTGATCACTTCTTAAGCATAATTATAAATATTATTATAACAAGATGCATTAAATTATCAATAGCAAAAACAGATGAGGATACTCTCAAGTTTATAGGACTTGATTTAGGATGCAGTATCATGTCGTTAAGCATCAAATATATGTTGTATTTTTTGATATTTGAAAGCGAAACATTTTTACACTCATAATAGTTAGGAATAAATAGGCAAGCGATAGACTCTTTCCAACACTTCATCAGTAAAGCAACCGAATAGTGGACCGTTACATATCTGCATGAAATCAATCGATGCATCGCCGATATTGACCTCAATCAATATCGGTTTTTCGGTTTCATCAACAGCAATATCCCATGCAAGCAGGCCAAACTGGGGCAAACTATTGTGAAGATGACATACTGAGGCGATTATCTCCTGATATCCCGGAACAGAATGCCCTTCAAACGAAATACCTGAAGGATGAGCCGATATCTGTGTTAGTTCATTCGAGCAGCCAAAGGGTTTAAGACATCCATTGTCCTCAATGCCACATGAACATCCTCCGGAAGAAACATTGTCTATGTTTGAACCGTTCACACCCATGCGGAGCACTGAGCTAACCGGGATTGCCTCTCCGTTCTCTCGAAGATAAGTCAGAACCCGAACGGTGTTGACCGAATCCGGGTTAAACACTGCCAGAGCAGGATGCTGACGGATTGGGGCTTGTACGATCAGCCGTTCGTTTGCTTTGATTGACTTCTTTATCAGCTCTGTATCACTGACGTCAGCAAATATGATCTCAGCTCCTCCACATGTAAAAACCGCAGGCTTTATAACTACGCGTTCATATCCCTTTAG
>JAEEGL010606960.1_pt1 | contig 10046 bp, 12 predicted proteins | sample 9134231 | NCBI WGS metagenome assembly JAEEGL01 (sample SAMN16246548, study PRJNA631951) | gut metagenome | biome: gut microbiome; feature: rumen; material: fiber-attached | host: Bos | place: Iran: Karaj | collected 2018-10 | reverse complement strand
GTTCGTCCTTGCAATGCCTTTTCGTCATAGCACAGGCTTCTGCGCCCGACGGGCGATTCCTTTGCGAAGTCGCAGAAAATGAGTTTTCCCGTCTTTACGTCATAACCCATAGTGTCCGGCTCACCGCCGCTATCCTCCATCTTTTGCAAAACCGCGATAGCATCAGGTGCCTCGCTCAGCCTACGTTCCACCTCGGACCATTCCAAATCCGGATGAAGCTCTTTGTGCTCTGAAAATCTCGCTTTCAGTAATTCCAACATCTTACACACCTCCATAAATCCCGATTTGTCGGGATCGTTTTTTTCTTCGCCAAACCGGAATTTACCGAATTGCCTTCAGTGTATACGTTTGCCCCCAGTTTCTGAGAATCGTAACATTGGAGAATCCGGCGTCAGAAAGTGCTTCAGTTTCATGCTTTATTGTCAGAGGAGTATCGTAATGATAAAACTCATCGTCAAGAATGTTCTGCTCACGTTTTAGCCGAAGCAGTTCTGCACGGCAAAACCGTTCTTCTTCTTCGGTCAGAGCAAAATAATCCGTTAAGATGAAGAATCCTTCCGGCTTCAGTGCTTTTCGCAACTTTGAATACAGCGGGATCTTTTCCTCTTTTGTAAAATGATGGAGAGATTCGACAGATACCGCTGCGTCGAAAGCATTTTCTCCAAAAGGCACGTCAAAATACGATCCCAAGATCAAAGTCAGCGTTTTTTCCGGGTATTTCCTCTGCAATGTCTCCAGCATACCAGGTGCCAGATCAATGCCCGTGACCTCTGCCGTTGGGACTTTTTCATAAAAGTATCCAAGCTCCAGGCCTGTACCGCAGCCAAGATCCAGAATACTCGAACCGGGGAACTGCGGAAGGCAGCCTGCAGTAAAAGGATAGAAATCTTCTGCTGAAGCAATGGCTTTCAGTTGGTGCTCCTCATATCCGTCCAATCGAGAGTCAAAGAAATCCCCCATCTTCTCCAACATAATGAATTCCCTCGTCAATCCCAGTTTGTCGATTTCTCCTGGTTACTATTATACCCAGACAGTTATGAGAAAAAGTCGCGCTTTGTAAAGCCCGCGGTCAGGAATCTGCCGAAAGCTCTGCGGTTCGTAAGCCACATGATACGGGCGTTGTTTTTCGTGTTGGCGAGCATTCGCGGCACGCAGTATTCAACGATGGTCTCGGGATAATCGCCGAGGATGTTGTAGACCTTCTTCGTTTTTTCGGGGAGCTCGATCTTTGTTGCGCCTCCGTTTGCCGTTTTGATGAAATCGGTAATCATAATCCCCGGCGTGAGGCGGCAGACGCAGACCTTGCCGTCCGTGATCTCTTTGCTCTCTTTTGCCAGCGAGAGGGTAAAATACGTCACCGCGCGCTTTGCCGTACCGTATAAAGTAAGCCCCATCATCATGGCGTCGTTGGAGCCGTAGCCCTCAACATTGTATATCTGTCCATAGCCCTGCTCCTTCATTCCCGCAAATGCGATCTTTGATCCGTAGATCGTTCCTTTCAGATCGATGTCCAGAAGAAAGCTTATCTCTTTTTCACTGAGCTCATAAGCGGGCTTGTCGGGCGAATTCACTCCGGCGTTGTTGACCCAGATATCGACAGAGCCGAACGTGTTTTTTGCAAGGTCCCAAAGCGCCTGAAGCGCCTCGCAGTCCGTCACGTCGCAGATCGTATGAACGACCTTCGTATCCGCAGGACCGATGCTTTCAAGCTCTTTCGCTGCTTTTATCAGGTTTTCTTCGTTTACGTCTGAGAGGACGACGCTGCAGCCGAGTTCTTTGAACTTTTTTGCCTGACAGAGGCCGAAACCCCTTGCCGAGCCCGTAATGACAACTGTCTTCATGATTCTTGGTTTCCTTTCTGCTCTTGTCTCATAATGCCGGCTTCTTATATCATTCCGCCTGCGGCTTCTTATTCAACCGGGACTCAATTCTGTTCAGCGTCCCGAAAAACCGATGGGTGGCGATCATCGGACCGAAGCAGAAGCATCCGAGCATATTCCACCAGAACATATGCCGCCAGGATGTGTGCGGACCGTCGATCCCGAGTTCGATTGCCTTTGCTTTCAGTTCCTCGGCGATCCTTGCCATCCATACCAGCGTGTAGATAAACAGGGTGGGGACACCCAAAAGATACGCTTTCCAGTAAGGCAGAACTCTGTGCCCCAGGATCTCTTCCAGCTCGTCCTGCAGCCCGCCGAGGGGCATATAAATCAGGAAGAAGAGCCCGGCTGTAAAGAAGTCGATAAACCCCAAAAGGAATCCGGGGCGTTTTGTGTGTTTATACTTCATTCTTCATCGCTCCGATTGTCAAAGTGCCGACACCGAGCAGAATTCCTGCAGCGAAGTACAGCGGCTTTTCCGCTGCGATTCCCAGATGCACCAGCGCCGCAATGCAGAAAGCGTACATGGCCAGCCAGTAGATGAGGACCGGCATGTCCCACTCCGCAGGTTTTTGCAACCGCGGTTTATTCTGTAGGAGCGTCCGGATGATGACAAACAGTACCGAGAGCCACAGGACTGCAAACGCGATGCAGGCAAACCACTCGTCCGTGATGGCGTTCAACAGAAGAGAGAGGCCGCTTGCTGCACCGACGAACGCCACCCCGGCAAGTCCGATCCCGACAGCAGCCAAAAGCTGCGTCCACCAGAGCAGCCCTTCCCGTTTCTTTTCCGTCCGCAGGCTGATCCAGATCATGGCCGGCGTCTCAAACATATACCCGAGGAAGTTTACCCAGATCACACTCATGAACATGTGATGAGTGATATCCGGCGTGATCTCGCGTCCGTCCCAGACCCAGAAGCCGCCGTCCAGACGGATCGCCGCCACATCCAGCAGAAGGTCCATGGAGACGATCAGCCAGCCGCCGACGAATGCCGTAAAAACCGGCGGGAGCTTTAGCCGTTTGGCAATACGCAGCGCGTATACCGTCAGCCCGCCCCACATCAGTCCGCCGAAGAACGGGAACTGATAAGGTCTGAATCCGATGGAGACATAGAATTCCTGGCTGTAGTGGTAGATATCCGTTACCCGAACCGCCAGCAGTTCCAGCGCGAAACCGGCGACGGCGGCGGAAACAAACAGCCAGAACTCATTCCGGCTTTTCTTCCGGATGATGTCGATCAGGAACAGGATCGTGATCGCGTAGCATAACAATTCAAAGCCGTTGATCCAGTTCATAGTTGTTACCCGAACAGAATAGGCACGAGGAAGAATCCGATCATGTTGTTCAGAAAATGCGGAATGAAACTGATCAGGCAGTTTCCGGTCCGGCGGTACAGGATCGCAAACAGGATCGCGTCAAGTAAAATCCCGCCCAGATCCCATGCAACGATCCCTGCTGCGCCCGCGGCAAAATGCGCTGCGGCAAATATTACGGCGCCGACAACAGCCACCGGCCAGAACGGAAAGCGCTTCATGCCCTTCCCCACAAAGAACGCACGGAATTCGATCTCCTCACCGAGTACGGAAACGATCTGAGTAAACAGCAGCAGAGGCAGCTGATCAAGCCCCGGCACGTTTACCCGCTGAAGCACATGATTTATATAGGCACAGCCGAACACTGCCTTGCTCAAAAGCATTTCCGCCGGGGACAAAACGAGCATGAGAAGGATCAAGGGAATGACGCCCGGTTTCTTCAGATCCGAAAAGAAACGTTTGAAGCTGAGTCCGGATTCGGAATCGGGCGTTTTTTCAATGCCCTCGATGATGAAGAAACACGCCAGTCCCGCGATGTGGATCACAGCGGCGGCAATCACGGAGGACGTTGCCGCTTTGACCGCAACCGCGATGATCATGACGGCCATTCCGATGAGAGTTATGACCGCAGTTTTGTCTTTTTTCGATGAATCAGGCATTTTAAAAACACTTATCCTTTCGGCTGTTTTTGCACCTTTCAATGTTTCCGCAGCGGTAACAAAGCTCGTTGTCACAAGCCCCGTCGTTTTCAAAGCATGACAGGATGTTGTTTACTGTCGTTTCGGCAATATTATCAAGTGCCTCTTCGGTCAGAAACGCCTGATGCGAGGTCACGATCACATTGGGCATCGAGATCAGCCGCGAGAGCAGGTCGTCGTCGAGGATATGCCCCGAGCGGTCCTCGAAGAATATATCTGCTTCCTCCTCGTAAACGTCAAGGCATGCTGCGCCGATCTTTCTCGCCTTGATTCCGTCGAGCAGCGCTTCAGCGTCAATCAGCGCACCGCGCGAGGTGTTGACGATAACAACGCCTTTTTTCATCTTTGCTATGGCGTCGGAATCGATCATGTGCCGGCTGCTGTCGGTCAGGGGACAATGCAGCGAAATAATGTCGCTGCGGGCATATAACTCGTTCGGTTCCACATATTCGATTCCGCTGTCGGGAACGGGGAAAGGATCATAAGCGACGACATTCAATCCGAAGCCTCGGCAGATATCGATGAATATATGCCCGATTTTACCTGTGCCGATCACGCCAACGGTTTTGCCATGAAGATCAAAACCGGTCAGACCGTTCAAAGAAAAGTTGAACTCTCTTGTGCGGTTGTACGCCTTGTGGATACGGCGGACTGAAGTGAGAAGCAGTGCCATTGCGTGTTCCGCCACGGCATACGGAGAATACGCCGGAACGTGAACGACGTGGATTTTTTCAAAAGCATGCCGCACATCAACGTTGTTGTATCCCGCCGAACGTAAGGCAATCAGTTTGATACCGAGTTCGTACAGACGGTCAATCACGGCGGCATTTACCGTATCGTTGACAAATACACAGACCGCGTCGCATCCTCGTGCAAGTTCTGCGGTATCCTCGCAAAGCTTTGCTTCCAGAAATTTGAACTGTAGCCCGTGCATCCGGCCATAGTGCTCGAACGACGGTTTGTCGTATGCCTTTGTATCATAAAACACAACTTTTATCATGAATACTGTGCCTCCGGAATCAAGTAATCCCACGCCCCCGGTTTGTCAAGGAAGTTACTTGTACTCAACCGTTCCTTTGCGCTCGCCGCGATCCTTGACCGCAGGGCCGGGATAGCCGAAGAACGCCGCTGCATAGAGCGTATATCCGTCGGGGATCAGTTCCGCTTTCAGTTCGGGATCATGGTTGAACAGATCCTTCACCGTCGCGTGATCCCACCCGCTCATGATGCCGAGCGACGCAGCCGCGATGAACATGTTCTCCATAGCAAGGCAGCAATCTTCAAACGACGTGCCGCCGTCCTTCGCGGAAACGAGGATCATCACCGGCGCGTTGCGCATCGGATCGCCGAACTTTGCGGCGACTTCCGGAGGAATGCCGGGAGGCAGCGGAAGCGCACGGCGCGCCGCGCCGAACTTTTCCATCCCTTCCTTGCTTTTGATGACAGTGAAATGCCACGGCTGACGATTCATCCCCGTCGGCGCATACAGTCCTGCTGTGACGATCGTTTCCAGAGCCTCGTCGTCGATCGGTCTGCCGTCAAACGTTTTGTAGCTTCTCCTCGCGAGAATGCTTTTCATCGTTTCGTTGGTGATCATTTTTTGTCTCTCCTTTTCAATCGTTGTTCCGGGTAGTTGTATTTTAAGTCATGGAAAACCATTCTTCATTTTCGGCAAATGCCTTTCTTTAGGCCATTGCGATCGTCAATATAGCGGGCCGGAGCGCAGATACATATTTGAGCCGGAATTGATAATAAGATTCTGAGCCGCTCAGACAGTCAGACTTCCTCGGGAAGGGAAGCTTCTATGATCTCTCCGCTGATTTCCATGAGACTGTTTACCGGGATTTTGGCTCCGTCTTCCATGTGGATGATCTTTTCAAGCTCATCGTATCTCCTGACCGTTCCTTTGACGGTTACCAGCTTCCCGCCGTCTTTCTTCCGGTCCGGGAGAAAATACGTGACGGTTATTGCCGGTTTGTCGGCTATGTGATTCAGGACAACAGTGAGTTTGCGGGACAGAAGTTCCTTGGCGTCTTCGTCAAGATCCGGTTTCTCATCCGTTATTCTCGCTGTCTCAGAGACGATACTGTCGTAACCGGTCAGGGCGGCAAACGGAGAAAACTGCGCGGCATAGCTCGCGCGGCTCAGCGGCGGATGCCGCTCCGAAACGTGATGCGGGAGGCCGATTATGGTTTTGTATTTGCTTTCATTACTCATATCAGTATCTAAAAAACCGGATACCGTCACTCCCACCGATACACGGTGGCGATCGTCTTTTCATCCTGCATTTTTATCACAAAGTTTCCGAAAAGCATCTTATCCGTATTTTCCTCTCTGTACATCAGGAAATACGTGGACGTTATGAATCCGCTGCGGCATCTTGCGTTATAGACGTTCACACCCGTAAGTTCAAGGGGACCGTTCAGTACCACCTGATTCTTTTCGAGAGCGGCGCGGATGATCGCGTCCGTCTCTTCATTGAAAACTGCGACCGCGTCCGCTGCATTGCGGATGACGTCTGCTGCCCCGGGAAAATCACCGTCGGAAGGATCGACGTCCTTCAATTCGGCGAGGAATGCGGGGCGTTCGGCGGTATCGAAGCAATATCTGCCCGCACCGCGCAGAGCGTGGATCATGAGCGCGCCGGTAAAGTAACTTGAGATCCTGATGGGAAACAGGTATTCGGGATTTGCCAACAGTCCGCGCATCTGCTCCGTCAGTTCGTTTGCCTTGTTTTCATCCAACTGCTTCAGGACCTGCCACTCCACGTAGTTGGCCGTGCCTTCGATCTCCTCCACCTTGGTCTCATAGGAGAATTCATATGGGAACCGTATGCTTCTCCGCTTTCTGTGAGAGAGCAATTCAAAAAGCGCGGTATCGCAGGGACGGTCAAGCAAAGAAAGCAGCAGCTCGTTCTCACGAATCTTGAGACCGAGGTTTTCTGCGCTGTATTCGTACCGATACAAGGCTTCGAGCTCATTCGGCCAGCAGTCCCAGCCCATGATCCTCTGGCAGCCGTGGAACATTTCATGGACGATCTTTGAGGTCAGGACGGGGATCTCCAGCTCCTCCTGAACCATCCAGATCGCGATCTGCTCGCCTTCGTAAACGATCGACGTATTTGCGCAGAAGTCGTTCGTCTTCTCGATATACCGTCCGTCGAAGAAGCAGGTTTTGTCGTCATACAGGGCGAATTTCAAAGGCTCAAATCCGGGCCAGATGTGCCCGAAATCCAGTGACGAGATCGTGTCTCTGACACGATAATACAGTGCTTCCAGATTCATTTTGAATACGCCTTTCTCTTTTTCCCGACTGTCCTGATAAACGGAGAATGTCCGTCTCAAAGCCCGATCTCCGCGTATATCTTCTCTATAAACGCGGACTTATGCTCGGTATATTTCTCCCTGTCATACGGATACAGCCGTGCTCCTTCTTCTTTGATCCGGCTGTACGCGCGCACGGCTTCAGGATGCATGCGCAGATAATCCCGGAAAGCGACGTGCCGCCTCAGCTCCGCCGAATCCTCCGGACAGACGTACAAATGATGCTCCATCAGGTGCTCTTTGCCGTCATAGGCGAACGCCTCTCGCCCGGGGATGCCCAGGTCTCCCTCGTGCCGGTAGCCGATTCGTTCCAGCGCCGCGATCGCCGCGGAAAGCGAGGAGCGGTCTTGGATCACAACATCAAGGTCGATGATCGGCTTCGCCGAAAGACCGCGGACGGACGTGCTGCCCACGTGCTCGATCCGAATGACAAGCGCTCCGAGCGCGTCCGCGATCTCGGCTTTGATATCGAGGAAGGCCTGCTCCCACGTTTCGCTGTACGGCTCGACGACGATTTTCTTTGCTGCCATGTACTCCTTCTTCCGAGAAGCAGGAATTTGTCTATTTGATTAGAACGCAGTTATATCGGACAACAGATCCGTCAGGATAATCAACTAAGATTCGTTACTCGGTAAAGCCGCACTTACGGTAGAATCCGACTGAATCGTCGTCTGTCTGTGCATGAATCCTTTCCAAGCCCTCGGATTCCATTACAAATTGGATCAGGTGTCTTCCAATTCCTCGACGGCGGTTTTTTTCGGAGACAGCAATTCCGATGATTTCAGCCACAGAATTTGAGAATTTCAGAACCATCATACCTGTTTTCTTGCCTCGGTTCTCGTATACATATACTCTCACCGATTGATCGTTTAATAAGTCTTCCATCTGTTTTTTGAAATTCTCATATCTTGGTTGATACATACAAGAAGCATAGAGAAAGAATGCCTCTTCTGAAAGAAGCCAATCTGCATCAATGCATAACACATTTTTCATAATAGCTCCAACAACCCCCGGTTTATAGAAATCTATTTTACTTTGAATCTGTCTGATCATCGCTTCCGGAAGTCATTGAATACCCCTCTCCGGGTTTCAGGCTGTCAAAAACCGGACAGAGCTGATCCCTCAGCCGCCAGTAGAGATCTTCGTTTTCCTCGCTGACGGCGCCTTCCCGACCGTATGCGGCATACAGAAAGCGGCTCTCACCGTCCGGTCCGGTCAGACTGCCGAGAAACTCGGTATACTCGTCCGGCTCGGTGATCCTGCGCTTCAGGCACCTGATACCTGCAAGAAGACCGCTGCGGGAGGGATCTTCTTCGCACCGCAGAACAAAGTCCGTCCGGTATCCTTTTTTTCTGACGTCTACCAATCCCGTCCAGCGTTCCGGTATCTCAAAAGAATACAATTTTCCCGTGATTCGCATAGATCCCCTCAAAAATGCCTCATACTCCGCAAATCTCAGTTTGTCGAAATCACTCGCCTGCCTTATGACCGCCGACCTGCTTGTTCCGCTCGATCGTCGTCGCGCCTTTTTGCAAGTTCATTCCCTTGAGGATAGCGTTCTTGCCGAACTTCTTTTTCAGTTCGATCGCCGTTTCCTGGACGCGGCGCTCTTTATCCCTCGCCGCTTTTTCGGAGGCGCTTTTTCTTTCCGTTTCCGCCGGATCGTCAAAGAGCGTCAGCTGCACCTGATCCGGTTCGGCTGCCGCCTGGGATTCGTCGATCACGTGATTTGCGACCACATACATCCGGCGAACCGTCAGGTTGGGATCGACGATCCTGTCATACAGCTCGGATACCTTATCCATAATGAGTTTTGTGGATGAGGTGTACCCGCCGAGATTGATCGATCCGTGCGCCTGTTTGGGAGCTCTTCGACCGTAGCGGTCGATTTCAACGGCCCCTCTGTACCCGCTCCCTGCGCTGACGTTCTCAACGTCATAGCCTACCGTCAGTACCATCTGATCGGTCACGAGACCTTTTTCGACAAGATCCAGCACGAGCAGATCGGTCATCTCCTGTACGATCAGTCTGCCGTTTTTGAAGTCATAAGGCTGAGACAGCACCTGCCCGGAACTGATGCTGTTGTTCTCGGGTTTATATGCCTTGACGTCAGCAATCGTCGTCGGCTCCCACCCCCACGCATGATTGATGAGCAGTTCCGCGTTGACGCCGAATTCCCTGTACAGTCGTTCTTCATTATTGACGGAGCAAAGCGCGATATCTCCGAGCGTATAGATCCCCATTGCTTCGAGCTGCTTTGCCGTGCCGCCGCCAATGCGCCAGATATCCGTGATCGGGCGGTGATCCCACAACTGTTTGCGGAAACTCATCACGTCCAGCTCGGCGATACGGACCCCGTCCTTATCCGCGGGCATATGCTTCGCCGTCACATCCATCGCGACCTTTGCAAGAAACATATTCGTCCCGATACCCGCCGTCGCCGTGATGCCCGTTTCGGCAAGCACGTTCTTGATCAGCCGCATGGTGAATTCATGCGGCGTCAGTTTATAGAAACTCAGGTATTCGGTCGCATCGATGAAAACCTCATCCACCGAGTACGCAAAAATGTCCTCGGGAGCGACGTGTTTCAGGTAGATCGAATAGATCTGACCGCTCACCTTCATATATTCCGCCATACGCGGGGGCGCAATAATGAATCCGACCTCAAGCGACGGATCGGCTTTCAGGGCGTTGTAATCGTCCGATTTCCCGGAGAAGGGTTTCCCGCGGAGAGCGTTCTTTCTCTGCCGGTTGATTTCATTGACCTTCTGGACGGTCTCAAACAGTCTTGCTCTGCCGGATATGCCGTAGGATTTCAGCGAAGGAGAG
>JAEEGL010328809.1_pt1 | contig 10046 bp, 8 predicted proteins | sample 9134231 | NCBI WGS metagenome assembly JAEEGL01 (sample SAMN16246548, study PRJNA631951) | gut metagenome | biome: gut microbiome; feature: rumen; material: fiber-attached | host: Bos | place: Iran: Karaj | collected 2018-10 | reverse complement strand
GAGGAGATCCGCGGTCTGGAAGAAAACGGCCTGGCCTCCTGCACCAAGCACTGGATCGGCCGCGGCGGCGACTCTTCCTTCGGCAAGGCCCGTTCTGTGGCCCAGAACTTTGAAAACTGGATGGTCGGCTGGAAGGCCGCCCTGTCCGCCGGCTCCGAGTGGGTCATGACCAACTGCGGCGGCACCGGTATCTCCAACACGGTCGATGTCAAGTGGGACAAAGAGACCATGAACTACCTCCGCAACGAGATCGACCTGGGCGACGGCAAGAAAGGCTTCGACGGCGTCGTCGTGACCGACTGGTGGGCACTGGGCGGCGGCCCGAGCAACCCCGGCCGGATGAGCGGCATCACCGCGGAAGGCGTTGACCTGAGCCAGCAGACCATCGGATGGCTGTACAACGAAGCACTGGCCAATGGTACCGATATGTTCGGTTCCGGCTCCATGATCGATGACTACAGCACCTGGGAGAATTCCCCCTCCTCCAACTATCCGCAGGCGATCATCGACGGTCTGGAGACCGGCGAAGTGGAAAAGAAGAATGTGGACCAGGCTGCCACCCGCATCCTGCGGTTCAAGTTCAACAAGGGCCTGTTTGAAGATCCGTACCGTGATGTCCAGAAGGCTGTTGAAATCTGCGCCAGCGCCGAATGGGCTGCCACCGCAACCGCAGAGACCACGATCAAGGATGACGAGGATCTGCGCGCTGCCCGGAATCCTGCTGAAGTCGAGCTGACCGAGAAGCTGCAGGCCAAGTCCGCCGTGCTCGTGAAGAATGACAACAACCTGCTGCCTCTGAGCAAGGATGCCAAGATCTACCTGGATGCGGATGACGCCACCGCCAAGAAAGCCTACGCGAAGTATTTCGAAGAAAAGGGCGCAACGCTTGTTGATGAGATGGACGAAGCAGACGTGATCGTCGGTGACTTCGCCAGCATTAACGACGCGACCGAGCTGTTCCTCGACGACGCCGCGGACGCCGGCAAGCCGATCGTCATCTCCCTGAACAGGACCAAACCCACCCAGTACATCCTGGAGAGCGCGGACGCGGTGCTGTACATGAGCTACAGCCAGGCGGCCGACCACGGCTCCACCGAAGGCGGCTTCCTCACCGGCACCGCTTCCTGGGTCTATGCGGATCTGATCTTCGGCGACCGGGAGCCCGGCGGCGTGATTAACAAGGAAATCGCCCGTGACACCGTTGCTGACAACGAGCAGTGGAAGGATCTGGCCGGTGACCAGGGCGCTTCTCCCTATGTACGGCTGATGGTCCAGGCTGTGATGGAAGATGATCCGAACCATGCTTCCCCCAACAACTGGGGCGATCCGCTGATCACTTACCACTTCGGCATGAGTTACGGCAAGACGCCCGAGTTCAAGTACTCCTGCCTGATCCTGCCGCTCAACCAGAAGACGGAAGAAGTCGAATCCGGTTCCTCCACCTCGACCCAGACCACTGTCTGGACCGAAGCGAAGGCCGGCGAACCCTTCACCATCTACGCGCTGCTGCGCAACACCGGCGACGGCGACGGCCTCACCACGGCGGAAGCCACGGTCAACGGCGATGTGGTCGCGAAGAAGATCATGACCGTTGACGCCGGTTCCTGGCGCGTTGTCCAGATGGATATCACCATTGCCGAGCCCGGTGATTACACCGTGGCCATCGGTGATGCGACCGGAACCATCTCCATCGCGGAATAATCCCTTCCTTTCCCTTACCGGCAGCGGGCTCAGCCCGCTGCCGGGTTTTGCTTTTCCGGGAAAGCTATTGCTCCGGATCCGGAGAAATAGACGGGGCTAAAAAACCGTTTCCGCTGTTCAGAAACAGCGGAACTGTGATAGAATACTCTCATCAACTGAAGGCGGAGGCGGGGGACATGCTTGTACCGGTATTGCTTTTTCTCTTGGGACTGATCCTGTTGATCAAGGGCGGGGACTGGTTTGTGGATGGATCCGTGGACCTGGCGCACCGGCTGCATGTTCCGGAATTGATCATCGGAGCTACCGTCGTCTCGATCGGGACGACGCTGCCGGAAGTCCTCGTTTCCGCTACCGGCGCCATTGAGGGCCACGGCGGCATTGCTTACGGCAACGCCATCGGCAGCGTGATCTGCAACACGGCGCTGATCTCTGCGCTGACCTTCGCGATCCGCCCGTGCAAGGTGGACGGGCAAAGCTTTCGGGTCCCCGTGATCTTTTTTTTCGCCGCAGCGGCGATCTATGCGGCAACGGCTTATATTTCGGGAGAGTTTACCCGGTGGATCGGCATCGTCATGCTGGTGATCTTCGCGCTGTATATCTTCTATACGATCAGGAACGGAAAGAAAAAAGGCCTCTTCGGCGCGGAAACGGCGGGGGAGGAGACCGAAGACAAAGAGATGCCTCTGTGGAAGGCGATCCTGATGCTCGTTCTCGGCGCGGCGGCGATCGCGGTCGGGGCGAAGCTGCTGGTGGACAACGGGACGAAGATCGCCGAAGCCATGGGTGTGCCGGAATCGGTGATCGCGCTGACGTTTGTGGCCCTGGGAACGAGCCTGCCGGAGCTGGTGACGGCGATCACCGCGCTGGCCAAAGGCCACAGCGCCCTGAGCCTCGGGAACATTGTGGGTGCCAACCTGTTCAACCTGGTGCTGGTCAGCGGCCTGGCCACGGCGATCCGGCCGTTTTCCATCTATGAGCTGGGAAGCAAAACGATCAGCAACATTCCCGTGTCGCTGATCGTCGATATTCCGGTGATGCTGTTTGTGATGGCCTTTATGACGCTGCCAGCACTGAAGAGGGGAAAACTGACGCGGGTGCAGGGCATCATCCTGCTGTGCGTGTACGCGGCCTTCTGCGTGTTCCAGTTTGTTCAGTAAACCACTTCGGTGCCAAGGGTCCCGTTCTTTTCGGGATCCGTTGAATCAACGCCTGTATAGCACTCCGGAAACAAGCCGGCAGTGCTTCTTTTTTCACCCGCGGATTCCAGGTGCATGATATCCCCGAGGCGTGTCATCCGGAAGGAGACTTCGCCGGGCACCCGCTCCTCGGTGACCAGCTCCGTGACGGAGGAGGGAAGGGTCAGCGTACGGTGCCAGAGCTCCAGCGGAGAGATGTCCATCAGGTAGCCGGCAAAGGCCATGGAGATTCCGAAATGGCAGAAGAGCGCGATCGTATTACGGCTGTTCATTCCGCTGCGCCAGACAGGACCGTCCTTCCGGAATCCGTAGCGGGCGAGCAGAGCGTCCGCGCCTTCCGCGGTCTCCTTCCAGATCTGCGGGACATCGCTGCCTTCAAAAAGGGGCGCGTCCGTCCAGGTGCTGACGTCATGCGCACCGGGCAGGGAAGACCAGAGACGTGCCGGCAGGTCCCAGGGAAGCCCTTTCCGGCCGGTATCCGGGTTGACGCAGCGGCCGCGGAATTCCGCAAGCCAGGGCAGCACCTCGGCTTTGCGGCCGAGCTTCTGCAGGGTATATTCCGCCGTGTCCCGGGCGCGGCCGAGAGGAGAGACATAGAAGTCACAAATATCGTAGCGGATCAGCCGCCGGCTGAGCAGCTCCGCCTCCACCCGTCCCTTCGGGGTCAGGGAATCAACGGAATAATCCGGTTCCGCATGGCGGATCAGCAAGATGCGCATAACCAGCCCTCCTTTCCACAGCTGTATTATATCGGGGACAGCAGGGAAACACAAGCTTGACAGATCGAAAGGAATACGGGTACAATAAAGAAAAGTTCGTACAACTTCAGACGCGCGCCGGCGCGAAACGGAGGGAAGCATGAGCGAGGGAGCGATCAGCAGCGGCAGATATCCGAACTATCTTTCGGAGATCGGGATTAGCGATGAAGAAGCCAGGAAACGGGTTGAACAGGCCTTTGAGACGATCTTCTTCGACCCGGAGGAGAATTTCTGCCACCATACGGACGAAGACGCCTGGTGCATGGTAGATACCGGCAACAACGACGCCCGGACCGAAGGCATGAGCTACGGGATGATGATGTGCGTCCAGATGAACCGGAAGGACATCTTTGACCGGCTGTGGACGTTCTCAGACCGGTATATGCGCCAGCGAAAAGGGCCGGACGAAGGCTATTTCGCCTGGTCTGTGCGGCTGGACGGAAAACACAACGCGGAAGGGCCTGCACCGGACGGCGAGGAATATTTCGCCATGGCACTTTTCATGGCTTCTGCGCGGTGGGGAAACGGGGAAGGCATCTTCCATTACGAGGAACAGGCACGGGAGATCCTGCGCCACTGCGTGCACCAGCATGAGCTTGTTCCCGGCGGCCAACCGATGTGGGAACCGGAGAACGCGTATATCAAGTTTGTTCCCGGTATGGCCATCTCCGATCCGAGCTATCACCTGCCGCATTTCTATGAGCTTTTCGCGCTGAAGGCTGACGAAGCGGACAGGCCTTTCTGGAAGCGCGCCGCGGAGGAAAGCCGGAAGTACATCGCCAAATCCGCGCATCCGGGGACCGGCCTGAGCTCTGAATACGCTGACTATGAAGGAAAAACCGTGCTGCTGTTCGGGAAACCCTGGGTGTATTACTCAGACGCGTACCGTGTGGCGGAAAACATCGCGCTGGATCATGTCTGGTTCGGTGATCATCCGGAAGAGGATGATGTGGTCAAACGGCTGCAGGATTTCTTCGCGAAGCAGGACCTGGAGGATCTGCGTGCGTACGAGCTGGACGGGACAGCTCAGAGCGAACCGGCCATGCATCCGACAGCGATCCTGGCTGTGCTGGGCGCCGCTTCCATAGCCAGTAAAAGCGAACACCGGGAAAAGTTCCTGAAGATCTTTGCGGAGACGCCGCTGCGCAAAGGCGTACGCCGTTACTACGACAACTGCCTGTATTTCTTCTGCCTGCTGATGCTGACGGGGAACTACAGGATCTGGCTGTGATCCAACCGCGGATTCAAAGCGCTGTCCATGCCGGACGGCGCTTTTTTGCTTTTCTTTTGCGTGGAAAAAGGATATAATAAACTGATATTCACTTTGGAGGGATCGATGTGATATCGGTCTGGACGCTGGCGCTCAACAGCGTGCTGCTTGGTTTCGGGCTCGCGATGGATGCGTTCTCGGTCTCGCTGGTGAACGGTATGCAGGAACCGCGGATGCGGCGCGGCCGGATGGTCAGGATCGCGGGCGTATTCGGCGGCTTTCAGACGCTGATGCCGCTGATCGGGTGGGTCTGCGTAAAGACTATCCTGGAACTGTTCAAATCCCTGCAGTCGCTGATTCCCTGGATCGCCTTCGCGCTGCTGTTTTTGATCGGCGGCAAGATGGTACTGGATGGGATCCGGAACAAAGAGGAACAGGAAGCGGAGAAGATCGGAGCCGGCGGGCTGATCATACAGGGGATCGCGACGTCGATCGATGCCCTGAGCGTCGGGTTTGCAATGTCTGAACTGAACTTCCGGAGCGCGGTCGCCGAAGCGGTGATCATCGGCGCTGTGACGTTCGGAATCTGCACCGCCGGGATCCTGATCGGAAGGAAAGCGGGGACGAAGCTGTCCGGCAAGGCATCCGTGGTCGGCGGGATCGTGCTGATCGGGATCGGGATCGAGATCCTGGTGACGCATCTGGTGCATTGAAATGAAAAACCAAAGTATGATACAGGAGGACAAAACATCGTGAAAAGGATCATCAGCCTGGTTATTGCGGCCATCCTGCTGCTGGCATGCTTCGGGAGCGCCGCTGCCCAGGGGCAGGACGCGCCTGATTATATTCTGGAAGGGTTTGACGGGGAAAACACATACCGCGTCTGGGACCAGAACCTCTTTTTTGCCCGGATGGAGGAAAAGACCGGAATTTCCTTTGAATTCCGCGAATACACCCAGCTGAGCGCCTGGAAGGAACGGAAAACGGCGCTGAAGGAAAAGGAGAACCTGCCGGATGTCCTGTTCAAGGCGGACCTGGACGCGAGCGATATCCGGGATATGTATGATGCCGGCGTGCTGATCGACCTGAAGCCGTACCTGGAAGAATACGCGCCGGACGTGTGGCGGCTGCTGCAGGAGGATCCTGACCTGGTGGCCGCAGTGTCCATGGCGGACGGGGCAATCCCGGCGCTGCCGGCCATCAACACGATGCAGAACAACGACGCGATGTGGATCAACACAAAGTGGCTGCAGCGGGTGAAAATGGATGTGCCAACGGACGCGGCATCCCTGAAGGAAGTGCTGACAGCTTTCCGTGACGGGGATCCAAACAGCAATGGACAGAAGGACGAAGTTCCGCTGACTTTCGTCAGCATGTGGGAACTGCGTTTCCTCGGACATGCGTTCGGGATCACAGACAACGATTACTATCTCTCGGTGAAGGACGGAAAAGTAACCTCTTCCCTGACGACAGAGGAGAACCGGGCGTTCCTGACATGGCTGCACGAACTGTGGGAGGAGAACCTGCTGGATCATAACGGCTTTTCCCTGTCGGACAGCATGCGCCAGGTGACGGACGAGAACGCGGTGATCAGGTATGGGCTGATCATGTCCTCCACGCCGCTGACGGTGCTCCCGTCCAACGCGCTGGGCAACTACCAAATCCTGCTGCCGCTGGAATATGAAGGGAAACGGGTATACCGGGATCTGACCGGCAATGTGATCCGCGGCACATTTGCGATCACTTCCCGCTGTGCCGAACCGGAGAAACTCGTGAGCTGGGTGAATTACCTGTATACGGAAGAAGGCGCGCTGATGGCGCAGTACGGCCTGGAAAACGAGGAGTACACTTTCCGGGAGGACGGGCTGTGGGAGTGGAACGAAGACCTGACAACGGTGGCTCAGAACCTCATGCCCGAGAAAACGATCGGAACAGGTACTCCTGCGCCCGGGATCACGCCGGTCGATTTCCAGATCCTCTACAATGACGAGGAGACACGGAGGGACATCCAACAGCTGATGGGGCTGAAGGAGTATACTGTGCTGCCGTATCCGCTCGTGACCCTGAGCAAAGAGGATGAGGCAGCCATCGCGAAGATCCAGAAGGAACTGGCTGCCTATGCGGAGACAACGATGGCGAGATTTGTGACCGGAGACATCCCGCTGGACGATGAACAGTGGGGGACCTTCTGCAGGACCGTTGAGGAGAAGGGCCTGAATGAGATGATCGCGCTCTGGCAGAAGTATATTCAGTAAACAGATGCAGACCGAATCAGCGGGGGGAAATATGAGCTACAGTGAAAAGATGATCCGGAAACTGGATACGCAGGAAGTGCAGGAGCAGCTGGCAGTGCTGTACGGAAATGATCCCATGACCGTGGAACAGCAGAGGGAACGTTATGCTGCGCTGATCCGCAGGCACGCGGAGCTGTTCGGCGACCGCGGCAGGATCGTCCTGGTAAGCGCGCCCGGGCGTACGGAGATCGGCGGGAACCATACGGACCACAACCATGGCCGGGTGCTGGCAGCAGCGGTCAATCTGGATGCCCTGTGCGCGGCAACAGCCCGGGGGGATATGCGGGTTCAGTTCCACAGCGAGGGTTATCCGGCGATTGAAATGGACCTGACGGACCTGAGTGTTCACGCGGATGAAACAGGCACCACCAGGGCCCTGATCCGCGGCGTCGCAGCCGGTATGAGGGAAGCGGGATACGACATCGGCGGCTTTGACGCGGCGGTGACCTCCACGGTTGCCGGCGGCAGCGGCCTGAGCAGTTCCGCGGCGCTGGAAGTGATGCTGACCGGCGTGCTGGACGCTCTGTACAACCGTTTTGAAATGCCCTACGTCCTGCGGGCACAGATCAGTCAGCGCGCTGAGAACGTGTATTTCGGCAAACCTTCCGGGCTGCTGGACCAGATGGCCAGCGCGGCGGGGGGACTGGTGACGGTTGATTTCCGCGATACCGGCAGACCGGAGGTTCAGGCGCTGCAGTATGACTTCGCCGCGAAGGGGTATTCCCTGGTCGTGGTCGCGACCGGCGGATCCCACGCGGATCTTACAGATCAGTACGCTGCCATTCCGAAAGAGATGAAAGAAGCTGCCGCCTGCTGCGGGCAGGAATTCATGCGGGATGTTCCGGCCGAACTCCTGATGGAGAAGGCCGCGGAGATCCGGGCCAGGGCCGGGGAACGTGCCCTGATGCGGGCGTTTCATTTTGCTGCGGAGGACGCACGGGTGCCGGAGGAAGTGGCCGCCCTGCGGGAGGACCGGATCGCAGATTTCCTGCAGCTGATCATCGACAGCGGAAGAAGCAGCTTTATGTACCTGCAGAATGTTTACGCGCCTGAAACGGACCAGAGCCTGAGCCTGGCCCTGTGCATGGCGGAACAGATGCTGAAGGGAAAGGGCGCCTGGCGCATTCACGGCGGCGGATTTGCCGGTACGACCCTGAATTTTGTGCCCACGGAAGAAACGGAACGGTTTACCGCAGCCATGAACAGCGTGTTTGGCGAGCATGCCAGCACGGTGCTGAATATCCGTCCGGAAGGAGCTGCGTGGCTGAAATGCTGACGGTGGAAACCCACAGCGCGGCGGAAACACGCGCGCTCGGTGAACGACTGGCCGGCCGCCTGCGGGCAGGGGATGTCCTGGTGCTACAGGGAGAGCTTGGAGCCGGGAAAAGTGAACTGACGAGGGGGATCGCCGCCGGGCTCGGCGTCAGTGAAACGGTGACCAGCCCGAGCTTCACAATCCTGAACGTCTACGAAAGCGGAAAGTGTCCGCTGTACCACTTCGACTGGTACCGGCTGGAAAGCGCCGACGAACTGTATGAGCTCGGACTGGACGAGTACCTGGGCGGGGACGGGATCGCCGTCGTGGAGTGGGCAGAACGCTGCCCGGAAGCCGTTCCGGAAAAGCACCTGCGGATCTGCCTGCGGACGACGGGAGAAGAAAGCCGTATCATTGAAACAGAGGATTTTGACGGGATATGAGACTGCTTGTGATCGATACATCGGGGCCGGTATGCGGCGTTGCCGTGATGGACGGAGAAAAGGTGCTATGTGAGTATACAGCGCAGAACCGCAATACGCATTCCGCCAACCTGATGCCCATGACGGAGGCGGCTCTGGCCTCGGCGGGCCTGGCGCTGAAGGATCTGGACGCGGTTGCTGCTGTGACCGGCCCCGGAAGCTTTACGGGCGTCCGGATCGGCGTTGCCACCGCCAAAGGGCTGGCCCATGGCGCGGGAATCCCCTGCATTCCCGTGGACGCTCTGGAGGCGCTGAACTGCTCCGCCGGGTGGTTTGACGGCGTGACCTGCCCGATCCAGGACGCCAGGGCGGGGCAGGTATACGGAGCAGCGTTCCGCGGCGTGGAACGGCTGACTGCGGATGAACCGCTGAAGCTGGAGGAATACCTGGACAGGATTCTTCCGCTGGGAGAACGGTTCCTGTTCCTCGGGGACGGCATGCCGGTCCACCGGGACAGGATCCGGGAGATCCTGGGCGGGAAGGCGGTTTTCGCGCCGCCGCACCTGAATTATCTCCGGCCGTCTGCGGCGGGTATTCTCGCGGCGCAAAGCGGGACGCGTACGGATTACCTGAACCTGCAGGCGACCTACCTGCGTCCGCCGAACGCGCAGAAGAACAAAAAACTGCTGGAAGCGATGGGGATGGAACAGGCATGAGCGGGAATACCGTAACGATCCGGCGGATGCGCACGGACGATATCGACTCGGTGACGGCCATCGAACAGGCCACCTTCGCAAGGCCCTGGAGCCGGGAAAGCTTCTGCCAGGAACTGGAACGGAACGTCGCGGCACGGTACCTGGTGGCGGAAACCGATGGCAGGGTGGTCGGATACGCCGGGGCGTGGATCATCCTGGACGAAAGCCACATCACCAATATCGCCGTGGCGTCAGCATACCGGGGGCAGGGGATCGGCAGACAGCTGACGCAGGCCCTGCTGCAGTACCTGTCGAACCTCGGCGCATGCTACGCAACGCTGGAGGTGCGCGTCAGCAATATCCGGGCACAGAACCTTTACAAAGCGCTCGGGTTTGTCAGCGTGGGGAAAAGGAAACGCTACTATGAGGACAACCAGGAAGACGCCTTCCTGATGGTATGCGAGCACATGCCGGATGTGGAGGAGGATTTCACCGAGGAACCGCCGGCGGAGGAG
>JAEEGL017439908.1_pt1 | contig 10047 bp, 6 predicted proteins | sample 9134231 | NCBI WGS metagenome assembly JAEEGL01 (sample SAMN16246548, study PRJNA631951) | gut metagenome | biome: gut microbiome; feature: rumen; material: fiber-attached | host: Bos | place: Iran: Karaj | collected 2018-10 | reverse complement strand
CTTCCAAAACTGCATCATCACCCCCGCCAAGGAGAACGAGATCAAGCACGCCAAGAACATCAAGTTCAACGGCAACCCGCTGGAGTAAAGTATCATTTCCAGCCCTTTTTGACCCTTTTAGGTGACAAAATACATTTATTTTGCATTTTTATATAAAAATATTTTGCTATATCTAAAATTATTCGTATCTTTGCAGCGTAATTATAGATATATCTATTATGATAACAGACTTATATTCTACTACAGATCGTGTTCTGCTGGCGGAAATCGGTCAAAAAATTAAGCGTTTGCGCGTTAGTGCCAACATCTCGCAAAAAGAACTATCAGAGCGGTGTGGTTTATCTGTTTTCAGTATTAGTCAGACGGAAAACGGTAGCAACACCTCTCTGCTCAGTTTGCTGGCTATCCTGCGAGCCCTTAACGCGCTGGATATGTTATCCCGCTTTTTTGAAGAGGAGCCTATTGACCCCATCGCTATGATCGACTACGCCAAGAAACATCCGAAACGGCAACGGGTCTGCACAAAAGATAAAACATCGACTAACACGCAAAATACGGAATCAGAATGGTAAATGCAGAAGTGATGCTATGGGGCGAGCGCATAGGCGCTGTCGCATGGGACGAAAGACGCCAAACGGCGGCTTTTCGCTACGATGAAGCGTTTGCGCAACGCGGAATTGAGGTTTCACCTTTAATGATGCCTGTAGGACAGAAAGGCGTTTTCGAATTTCCTAATTTAGACAGACACACTTTCAACGGTCTGCCGGGATTATTGGCGGACTCACTGCCTGATGATTTCGGCCGGGCTTTGTTAGACCGATGGTTGGCGGCGGTCGGTAAAGAAATGGCGAATCCCATCGAGCGGCTCTGCTACCAAGGCAAACGCAGTATGGGGGCGTTGGAATTTGTACCTGCGTACGCTCCCTATCTGGAGCAATCCGAGAAAATAGAGATTGACTCGCTTATCGCCGTTGCCGGAGAAGTGCTGCAAAGCAAAGGCGCTTTGCAAACGAACCTCAATGACGATCGGAAAGAGGCGATTGCCAGCATCATCCGCGTGGGCACATCTGCCGGTGGACAGCGGGCAAAAGCCGTCATCGCCTATAACGATACAACAGGAGAAGTCAGAAGCGGACAGCTCTCTGCTCCCGAAGGATTTGACTACTGGCTCATCAAACTCGATGGCGTGACCAACAAAGAACTCGGAGACCCGCAACACTTCGGAGAAATCGAATATATCCACTACCTCCTTGCCAAAGAAGCGGGCATCAGCATGACCGAGTGCCGCTTGTTGCGCGAAAACGGACGGGCACACTTCATGACGCGACGTTTCGATCGACAAAACGGAGAAAAAATACACCTACAGACGCTCTGCGGGCTCGCGCACTATGACTTCCGCCAACTGAGAATGTACTCCTACGAGCAAGCCTTCCAAGTCATGCGCCGCCTTCGTCTTCCTTACTCTGATGCAGAGGAATTTTTCCGCCGGATGGTCTTCAATGTGGTGGCACGCAACCAAGACGACCATACCAAAAACATTTCTTTCCTCATGGATAAAACCGGCACTTGGCATCTCTCTCCGGCATACGACATGTCTTGGGCGTATAACCCAAGTGGAGAATGGACGAGTGTCCACCAAATGTCGATTAACAACAAATGGGATAACATCACCCGCGAAGACCTCCTCAAAGTGGCATACGAGATGAACATCAAAAAAGCACCTAAGATCATCGACCAGGTTGTTGATGCCGTTGCCCAGTGGCCTGCCCTCGCCAAAGCCCACTCCGACATCCCACAACCCACCATCGACTATATCTCCTCTACCCGCCATTTTGTATAAATAGGCTCTGACCCTACGTACAGGTCGCGGTCAGGTCGCGGCCATGTCGCGGGAATGGACCGTAATTAGGCTCACATAAGGCAACAAAAAATGGCTCGCGCGTGCAAGCCATTTTGTATATCAGCCATCATGGCTGATGCATTTGGGAAAACTGATTAGAGTTTTGCACCAAGAGCGTTGTACTCAACACCATTCTTGCGGATGATGAGCTGACCATCGCGGTAGAACTTCTCAACCTTAGCAGCCTCAACATTGTTGATGCCCTGAGTGCCTCCAGCAGGAAGAACTACACCCAGTTTGAATTTCTGAGCAGTAGGACTATCTGCACGGTCATCAGACCAAAGTACAATTTGGGAACCGGTTGCAGTCAGCGTATTCAATACATCCTTGTCAGTGCCCCAGCCTGCGAAACTAACACTTGCTCCTTCAGCTGCACCTTCAACAGCGAACGTAATATCATCCTGAACACCGATTAATACTTGTTCACCAGCAACAGTCGGGATAATTACAGAACGTCTTGCTCCGTTCGGCTGAATGTAGGTATTGTAGGTTTTGTAAATATCCTTAGCTGCATTCTGATCAGAACCAATGAACTTAACACCACCAGCCGTGAACGACAATTCACCAGCCACCGTATTACGAACGGAATACTTACCTGTCGATGTCTCAGCAAGGGTAACATTTACTTGGTTCTGGAACAAACCAGCTACGATCTGTGCGCCCAGGTCTCCGCCACGACCATCAAAACCTGTGAACGAAGCTGCGTTGACTGTCATTGCTGCAACTGCTGCAGCTGCGAAGAGGAAAATTTTCTTCATAATTTTAAAATTTTAAAAGTTAATATTAAAGTTAATTGTAAAATGCGATTTACAAATTCGCTGCAAAGGTACTACAAATTTTGGAAATAAACAAGTATATTTTGTCAAAAAATGTAGATTTTTTGCATTTTAGTACAAATCTGCTACAATTGCGTTAAGATAGACCTCCAAATTCGTGAATCCATCTACGAAAGAAGACAAATATGCATCGGAGTATTTATGAGGATCCATCCCATACTCAATCTCCCATTCATCTGGAATTGCGTCACCATCCGAATCAATCGGAGGAACCCCGGGATCGAGTTCCGGGAAGCCACCCACATCGGATGGTTTATCAATTAACTTTCCTGTTCCATTGCGAACCTCGTCTATAATGCGTAAATCCACTGCATCACGATGAAGCGAGCAACCGGCTTTTGCAAGAACGGTCTTATAGGCATCCTCAGCAGATTCTTCATTTGTCAGCAAAGTAAGTCCATCTGTCCATCGCGAAGTTGCTTTTACCGCATCCGTTTTAACGGTTGAACCACTCCAATTATCTAAAGAAACATCATCGTTGTTAAACATGATATTCCCTGCCAGGAAAATCTTAGGTCCTTTTACAGTATCACCTGGTGTTTTCGTACAGTTGGAACAAGAGACGGTAGGATCAACTAAACGATCCTTCGCTTGGGTGGAAGGACCATTCTTATAATAGTTGTTTACAAAATTGATATGCCGTCCACCAGCTCCCTTGTTGGTTCCTTCTCCGCCATAAGTAGAGTTGCCTCCCCAATTATAAACGACATTGTTGACATAGTCAATCGGTCCTGCAAACTTTGTATCCACGAAATCATGGTCGAAACGCGGATTACGACTATCGTGATGAGCTAACAAATTATGATGGAAGGTTGCATTCTTTCCTCCCCAAATACCACCATAACCATGAGCTCCTTTCACATGGCCCGCATTACGTAGCGCTTCTGTTATAAAGCAATACTGAAGCGTGAAATTCTCATTGCCATAACACGATACACATTCATCCACTGACCAGGAACAAGAGCAATGGTCTATAACCACATTGGTGCTATTATTAACGGACATGGCGTCATAATCCGTTTCTGGATCCTTTGCCAAAGAAGCATTACCTAAACGGCATCGAATAAACTGGATTATCACATTATTGGTGGAGACCAATATTGGGTAATCCGCCACACATATGCCATCGCCTGGAGCAGATTGCCCGGCTATCGTGATATTGGGTTGACGGATATTAAGTGGCTTTGTCAGATGAATCGTTCCTGCCACTTGGAAGATGATCAAACGCGCATTGGATTGTTGAACGGCATAGCGCAAAGATCCCGTCAAAGGCAAACCGGACTCGGGGTTAATCTCGTCTTTAAGAGTAGTTACCACATAAACCGAGCCACCTCTACCTCCTTTAGTAGAGGCGCCTCCACCTGTCAGGTTTTGACATGCGCGGATTAGTTTCTCTTTGTCTATGGTAGGAGTTGATGGCTCCTCGGGCTTATCCTTGCACGAGAAAACCATCAACGCCAAAATCATCAATAAAGGAATGCGCTTCATTTTGCTCATCTATTTGTAATTAGTTGGGGTAGCCGTAATCGTTCCAAAGATTCTCGGAACCGAGGTTCACATTGAATATCGGCCACAACTGACGCGAGTTCAAGTTTTCAGGATGCTCGCGATCAAACAACATATACGAGCTGGAAGATAAGAAACGGCCATCTTCTTCTGCATATATACATTTCGAAGTCCATCCGTTTTCAGCGCTATATGTAGCCGGCTTTCCTTTTTCCCCTTTCTTCAGGCCATAGACAGAATCTATGACAAAACCCTTGATACCGTCTGCATATGCGTACTCATTAGCAGCTTTATACTTGAAATAAATAGTATCATTCATACCCGCGAACTCGTCCTGATGCAAGTTCATATTCTCAATGCGCGTGTGCGCCGCCTCGAGAGTCGGTTTCAAAATACCCCAACGCATTAAGTCGTATTTACGGATATACTCTCCGGCGAACTCAAACTTACGCTCTTCTTGGATATTAGCCATTGTCAATTCGCGGGTTGCTACACCTGCACGCTGACGTACACGATCGAAACACTTTTGACCATCTACCCCATGAAGGTTATCAGGAACAGCACCGGTTATACCACCCAAAGTAGCCTCGGCAGCCATCAACAATACATCTGCGTAACGGATTATCGGGAAATTCACGCCATCGTCATTACCCTGACGCTCACGGCTCATCCACTCTACGCGATATTTTGCTGCATAGAACTCAGCAATATTTTGCATCTTCTGATAAAGGAATTTCTCTTTCCCAGCCACATTAACAGACGGGAATGCGGCTTGTACTTTATCGGCATCCTTATTGAACTTAGTTCCTGTATCATAAATCCACTGGAACGGAGCCATCGTGACATCACGACGAACATCGCCTTCTGCGAAATCATAATACAAAGTCGGCACTATCATTACCGCCGAGTTTGTTGAACCCGATGTGTTATTTTTAAGCCCCTTCAACGCATCCTGACTCTTAGGACAGTTGTACTGCAGCACCTGACCACGGGAGTTGATATTAAAGGGGATCTCCCAAATCATTTCAGAATTATAATAGTCATTTACATCTGCGCACACATTCCGGAATACACGCTCAAATCCGGAGATGCCATCTTTATCTTGCAACAATTTTGCATCCTCTCCAGGGCCATTCATAATTTCAGAGAAAGAACTCAGTACTTCATCGTAAAGTTCCTTACACTTATTAGCATCCACATTTTCTACCGGACCATTCATATACGAATCAGGGCGTATTGATTTTCCGGCATAAAACATATCGTTACGCATTAATAGCGCTAATGCGGAAGCTTTAGAAGGACGATCTGTCTTATTGAGAGCGGTACCCGGACATGCATTGGACCATGGCAGATATTGAGCCGCCTTCTTCAGATCTACACGGAGTTGCTCATAAATCACGTTTCTATTGGTCTTGGGAGTCTTCGCTCCTTCGGGATTTTTCTCCAAAGACTCAAAGCGAGCAGGAACATCACCCCAGAGTTTCACCATCTCAAGATACAAGAATGAGCGAAGAAAATATGCTTCTCCTAAATAATAAGACATCTGCTTATCATTTAAATCTGCATAACCTTCAATACCTTCAATGATCTTATTGCACCGTTCGATACCGACATTAAAGTGCCCCCATGCATCTTTACCTTCTGCATTGGTCAAATCGCTACAAACAGGAGTAATCGTGTAAATATTATACTCGCCTCTTCCTTGGCCCTTATAACCGCGCTCGATATCTGTATTCAATCCTGCATAGCTACATGCTAAACGGTTACGATAGCCGCGGTCTCCACCGAACACATCATATACTCCCGCGATAGCCTGTCCGGTAAGTACTGGACTTTTAAAAACGGCCTCAACGTCCATCGCAGATGGAGATTCCGACTCTAAGAAATTACAGGAGGTTGCAAAAAATGCAACAATTATTCCCCATATAAATTTATTAGTTTTCATATTATACTATTTATTAATATTAATAATTTACCAATTTTAGAACGAAAGATTCAAACCAAAGTTAAATGCACGGCTTTTCGGGAATGCAGAGAAGTCCACATTTGTTGCCAGCGGATTGTATTTCGTACGGGTATCTACCTCTGGATCCAAGCCGGAATAGTTGGAAACACAGAAGATATTGGATGCTGTAAAGAACACGCGGAGTTTCTGGATATAAGCTTTCTTCATGTATTTATCAGGTAAAGTATATCCAACCGTTAACGAACTCATACGCAAGAAACTTGCATCTTCAACATACTTATCAGTCAAGGCTAATTTTTCCGAAACTGGGTTCGCAGCACTTGCATTGGCATTAGCCTCAGCCAAGAGAGAAGCCAGCGCATTGTAATTATTTCCAAATACAACCTCTTGATCTGCTGAGAGGTTTCCGGCAAAATTAGACTTATCCATCATTGTGGTTACACCCTTTGTTTCCGGAATCGACTCAAAATTCACACCATTCATAGCGTACATTGAGTAGCGGTTTCCGTAGGACACTGAAGAAGCACAGTTGCGATACATCGTCAACTCAATGATTGTTGAGTAGTCCAATGCAGAGAGGTTCAGGACTTTGTTTCCTACACTATACGTAAATTGAGTAGCCACGTCAACCTTACCCCACTTCTCGCCGCCAATATTGAAGTTTAATCCGAAACCACCATTGACTGCAGGTTGGGTATTTCCTAATATTTCGCGCTCACCTGTTGCGAGTTTGGTCATACCTGGACGAGCTGTTCCTAACTTGGTAGAAATCGTCTCGTATTTACCGGTTTCAGGATTAAGTTTCATCCACGTTCTCGTGGTGGCATTGTAGAGATCAAAATCAGCAGGTGTGTACCATCCGTCGGTTTTGTATCCGAAAATATTACCTACAGGATCACCTACATATAAGTTATACTCATAATCAGAGTTATCATAGTTGGTCTTGATACAACCGCTCCATACAGGATAGTTCTCCATTCCTCCAAGATCAATAATCTTATTTCTGTTATGCGCGATATTCGCAGAAATAGAGAGGTTGTAGTTGAGGTCTTTGGACTTCTTATCTAAGACTACGCCTGTGATAGAGAACTCGACACCCATATTCTGGGTAGAACCGATATTGCGGTATTGGTAGCTATAACCTCCTGTTGAAAGTTTGTATTTTAAGATCAAGTCTTTGGTGTTATTCCAATAAAGATCTATCGTACCACTCAAACGCTCGTTGAAGAAGCCGAAATCGATACCCAAATCACGCGTGATTGTAGTTTCCCATTTCAAGTTCGGGTTTGCTGCAATAACCTCTTTGGTGGAAGTACCATCGGTTCCATCCGCGATAATATTCGTCCAATAAGAAGTAGAGTGATTGGATTTATCCGACGGAATTGCATAGTATTGAGAACGAAGATAACCCAAGTTCACTTGGTTATTACCTACAGAACCATAACTGAGACGCAATTTCAAATTAGACATGAAGTCTTGTGCCGGCTCCATCCACGGCTCATCTACAATACGCCATGCAGCTGCTACAGAGGGGAAGAAGCCCCAACGATTACCTTTAGCAAAGCGGGAAGAACCATCCGCACGGAACGTAGCGGTGATGTAATAACGTCCTTTATAATCATAGTTCGCGCGGGCGAAGAACGAAAGCATATTATCTGTCGGGTCTATGACATTCGTCGTACTTGCCGCTGCTGCCATACCAAGATGAGAGAACACTTCTGGTCCGGTCATCGTTTTGTCAAATCCGTATGACGAGTTTGTACGAATTTCACCTCTATAGATATTCATCTCCTCACCAACGAGCACCGAGAAATTATGAGCATCATGCCATTTGTGCGCATATTCAAAAGTATTCACATTACGGAAACGAGATGTTTTGTAATCCGAGGCAACCGCATTACCTTTATTAGCTCCTATGGGCTGTCCGTCACTACTCTGCTTGACACCCTGTGCAACGCCATTAGGTCCGGAGAAATAAGTGGTAGAACCATAAAAACGATCCTTCGCCACATCACGGCTCTCATATCCAACATCTACCTTTACCGTAAAGTCCTTTAAGAATTTATATTGAACATAACCATCCATGAAGAATTTGTTATCTGTTTTCTTTTGATAGTTATGATCTATCGTTGTAATCGGGTCATAGAGCGATCCAAATGCTTCATAATCCGGATCGGCAGACGTACTCTGCTTAAACAGGGTAATAGGAGAATAAGCGATTGCATTACGAACACGGCTCTCTGTAGAAGTACCACTGCCCTCATTAGCGGTATTCATACCAGAACCCAATACATTGGTATTACTGTAACGAGCGGTAACTCCTATGGTCATTCCTTTCAAGGGTTTGAATTTTCCTTTGAAAGAGATATTATTACGGGAATAATCCGAACCATACATGATACCTTTGTCATCAATGCGGGTATAGGTCAAATTAAAAGTTGCTACCTTATTTCCTCCGGAAACAGAAACGTTATGGTTAGAGTTTATACCCGTAAAACCAAATGTCTCTTCCTGCCAGTTTCTATAGTGTTTTCCATCGTCCCAATAATCCAAAAGAGCCTGCATACTCATTTTGTCGGAAACCAACTTAGACTGGCTGTATTGAGGATCAAAGTACTCGTAGAATGTTCCATCAATACCATCAGGTCCTTTTAATGTTCGAGCTGCTTCATATTGCATCAAGACATAATCCTTTACGCCCATCATATCGTAGCGCTTCACCATATTTTTCCAGCCCGCATATCCCGTATAGTCAACATGTATTTGCATTTTATCATCCTCCGTCGAAGAAACATCTTTGGTAGTAATGATAATAACGCCGTTTGCACCCTGAGCACCATAGATAGCTGTAGCCGCAGCGTCCTTCAAGACGTCCATCGAAGCGATGTCACTCGGCGCGATATCAGAGATAGAACTAACCGGGAAACCATCCACGATATACAACGGGTCGTTACTCTGGGTCAAAGACGTACCGGCACGTACACGGATCTTCACATCCGCATCCGGGTCTCCTTCCGGAGTTGTTACCGTCACACCGGCTAACTTACCTTGCAGAGCCTCAGAGGCAGAAGTAACAGGTACATCTTTCAACTGATCTGCACTAACAGAAGCTACAGAAGTCACCAAGTCACGTTTCTTCGTCGTTCCATAACCGGTAACAACCACTTCCTCAAGCACCTCACTGTTTTCGGAGAGTACCACGTTCATCGTGTTGCCCGTGATGTTCAGCTCCTGAGTCTTCATACCGATGTAGGAGAAAACCAGCACTTTTGCATCGTCGGGAACATCCAGACTGTAGTTACCGTCGAAATCTGTCACTGTACCAATAGTGGTACCTTTCACGACCACGGAAGCCGAGATAATCGTCTCGCCCGTCTGGTCCTTTACCGTTCCGCTAATCACACGTGCTTGAGCAGCCATACCTACGAAAAGTAAGGCCGAAAGCATCATGGTACGGAACACTGAGAAATTCAATTTCATACAGAGAATTTTGTTTGTTTTTATGATATAGTTAATTAATTGATATTACGTTTTACGTAAACATATTTCAAAAACGGCGCAAAGGTACACAAAAAACGCCAATCTTATGTGGAAAAATTGACGTAAATACTACACATATATACTTTTTTGCTAAATCGAGTTATCAAAACGGCTCTGCGTAGGTACAACCCTCGCGCCATCTGGAGCAGCCGTAACGCGTATTGCCACGGATGATCAATCCTTGTCTGCAAACGGGACAAAGCATGCCTGCCTTGTTCGTCTTGACATCTTTTACCACGCCGGAAGTCATCTCCTTGAGTTCCGTCAGGAAATCCTGGGCTTGATATTCGCCCCGCTCT